>VOFJ01000638.1_pt1 | contig 43160 bp, 69 predicted proteins | sample 5384081 | NCBI WGS metagenome assembly VOFJ01 (sample SAMN12384729, study PRJNA508395) | human gut metagenome | isolation source: healthy gut I | host: Homo sapiens
GGTAGCCGCCATTTTTAGAGAAGCCCTTCCGGTAGAAATACCAGAAGGGCTTTATTGTTTTTTTGTCCTTCTGAAATTTGTGACATCATTTTTAACAGCAATAATCCTCATAATACCTATTAAACAAAGTGAATATTTACTGGTAATTTGTATGTTATGAGGATATTTATTTGTATCTTTGTCGCCCGAATTGTAATCTAACGATTTAAAAAAAGAGAGAAGCTTTTGGGAAAGTTTGATAAATACAAAATTGATTTGAAAGGCATGCAAACAGACTCTGCTAAGTATGAGTTTGTTTTGGATAACCTTTACTTCGCCCACATTGATGGTCCTGAAGTTCAGAAAGGAAAAGTAAATGTTACTTTGACTGTGAAAAGAACCTCTCGTGCTTTCGAACTGAGCTTTCAGACAGACGGTATAGTATGGGGTACCATGCGACCGTTGCCTGGACGAAATGGAGCTACAGATCACTTCGTCTGACAAACTGATGGTGAAGTTTGGACATGAATATGCAGAGGAAGGCGACAACCTGATTGTGATCCCTGAAGAAGAGGGAGAAATCAACGTTGCATGGTTCATGTATGAATTCGTTGCACTCTCTATCCCCATGAAGCATGTACATGCTCCCGGTAAGTGCAATAAAGCGTTACTAGCAATTGAGCAAGCATCTGAAGACAAATGCGAACGAGGATAGCGATGATGTTTTCGACTCTGGAGGAGACGACATCGTAATTGAAGAAGAAGTGGAGGAACAAATTGATCCTCGCTGGAATGAATTAAAAAAAATATTAGATAATAATTAAAGTTTTAAGAAAATGGCACATCCTAAGAGAAGACAATCAAAAACAAGAACAGCGAAGAGAAGAACTCACGATAAGGCAGTAGCTCCTACATTGGCTATTTGTCCGAATTGCGGAGAATGGCATGTATATCACACAGTGTGTGGCGCTTGCGGATACTACAGAGGTAAGCTCGCTATTGAGAAAGAAGCAGCTGTATAATTAGTACAGTTATACTGAAAACAGCCTGAGGGTGATGCTCTCCGGCTGCTTTAAGTATTATAGTATTGCTAATTTAAAATAGGTTTGATGGAAAAAATAAATGCAGTAATCACAGGAGTTGGAGGATACGTACCCGATTATATCTTGACTAATGACGAGATATCTAAAATGGTAGATACCAACGACGAATGGATTATGACTCGTATCGGAGTAAAGGAAAGACGTATCCTGAATGAAGAAGGATTAGGTAGCTCATACATGGCTCGCAAGGCCGCCAAACAGTTGATGAAGAAGACCGGTGCTAATCCCGATGATATTGATTTGGTTGTTGTTGCTACTACTACTCCTGATTATCACTTCCCTTCTACCGCTTCTATTCTTTGCGATAAACTCGGACTGAAAAACGCGTTTGCTTGACCTGCAGGCTGCTTGTTGCGGATTCCTGTATTTGATGGAGACAGCTGCTAATTTCATCCGTTCGGGAAGATATAAGAAAATTATCATTGTCGGTGCCGATAAGATGTCGTCAATGGTTAACTATACAGATCGTGCTACATGCCCTATTTTCGGTGACGGTGCCGCTGCTTTTATGGTGGAGCCCACTATGGAAGATTAGGTGTCATGGATTCGATACTGAGAACAGATGGCAAAGGCCTGCCTTTCCTCCACATGAAAGCTGGTGGTTCGGTTTGTCCTCCGTCTTATTTCACAGTAGACAATAAAATGCACTATCTGTTCCAGGAAGGAAGAACAGTATTCAAGTATGCGGTTTCCAAGTATGTCGGACGTGTCGGCTGCTATTGCAGAAAAGAACGGACTGACTAAAGACAGCATTAACTGGATTGTGCCCCACCAGGCGAATGTACGGATTATCGAAGCTGTGGCTCATCGTATGGATGTGCCAATGGATAAAGTGCTGGTAAATATAGAACACTACGGTAACACAAGTGCTGCTACACTTCCTCTGTGTATCTGGGACTTTGAAGATAAGCTGAAGAAAGGCGACAACCTTATATTTACAGCATTCGGCGCCGGATTTACCTGGGGAGCCGTGTACGTAAAGTGGGGTTATGACGGAAAAAAGGAATCGTAACGTAAGTTACTGAATTATAACACAAAAAACGCATCCTATTTCGATTCGATGCGTTTTTTTGTCTCAACCAATAAAATAAAGAGAAATGCATAAAGCAGGTTTTGTAAACATCGTGGGAATCCGAATGTTGGAAAGTCGACATTGATGAATGTCTTGGTAGGAGAGCGTATATCAATCGCTACTTTCAAGGCGCAGACCACCCGTCATCGGATTATGGGCATTTATAATACGGATGACATGCAAATTGTGTTTTCGGACACTCCGGGTGTATTGAAGCCTAACTATAAGTTGCAGGAGTCCATGCTTAATTTCTCCACTTCTGCATTGGCAGATGCAGATATGCTGCTGTATGTGACAGACGTGGTTGAGACTCCGGATAAGAATAATGAGTTTATGGAAAAGGTGCGTCAGATGACGGTTCCTGTCCTGTTGCTTATCAACAAAATAGACCTCACCGATCAAGAGAAGCTGATCAAGCTGGTCGAGGCATGGAAGGAGTTGCTTCCGCAAGCTGAGATTATCCCTATTTCTGCCGCCTCCAAGTTTAATGTAGACTATGTGATGAAGCGTATTCAGGAACTGTTGCCTGATTCTCCTCCTTATTTCGACAAAGATCAGTGGACGGATAAGCCGGCGCGTTTCTTCGTGAACGAGATTATCCGTGAGAAAATTCTGTTATATTATGATAAGGAAATCCCTTATTCGGTGGAGGTGATGGTAGACAGTTTAAGGAGGAAGCAAAGAAGATCCATATCAGTGCCGTAATTTATGTGGAACGTGATTCACAAAAAGGTATTATCATAGGCAAGCAGGGGAAAGCATTGAAAAAAGTAGCTACCGAAGCACGCCGGGATTGGAGAGGTTTCTTCGGGAAAACGATATTCCTGGAGACTTTTGTGAAAGTTGATAAGGATTGGCGGAGTTCGGACAAGGAACTGCGGAATTTTGGTTATCAGCTGGATTAAGAGTTATTCATACGACTGGGACAGTCGTGAAAAACAAGGTATGTGAGCTATGAATAATTTAGTTGCAATTGTAGGACGCCCTAATGTGGGCAAGTCTACCTTATTTAACCGTCTGACCAAGACACGTCAGGCAATTGTGAATGAGGAAGCGGGTACCACTCGTGACCGCCAATATGGAAAGACCGAATGGTTGGGACGTGAGTTCTCCGTGGTAGATACCGGCGGTTGGGTAGTGAACTCTGATGATATCTTTGAAGAGGAAATCCGGAAGCAAGTATTGTTGGCTGTGGAGGAAGCAGACGTTATTCTGTTTGTAGTGGATGTGATGAACGGAGTGACTGACCTGGATATGCAGGTTGCGACTATCTTGCGACGTGCTAACAGCCCGGTGATTGTAGTTGCCAACAAGACGGATAATAACGAATTACAATATAACGCTCCTGAGTTCTATAAACTAGGATTGGGCGATCCGTATTGCGTTTCTGCCATGACAGGAAGTGGTACAGGTGATTTGATGGACTTGATCGTCAGGTAATTTCAATAAAGAGACTTCGGAAATCCTGGATGATGATATTCCCCGCTTTGCAGTGGTGGGACGCCCGAATGCGGGAAAATCCTCCATCGTCAACGCGTTTATTGGAGAAGACCGTAACATCGTGACAGAGATCGCCGGAACTACCCGCGACTCTATTTATACTCGTTACAATAAATTCGGTTTTGATTTCTACCTGGTAGATACGGCGGGTATCCGTAAGAAGAACAAGGTGAACGAGGATCTGGAGTACTACTCTGTAATCCGTTCCATTCGTTCGATTGAGAGTGCAGATGTCTGTATTCTGATGCTCGATGCCACGAGAGGAATTGAAAGCCAGGATCTGAATATTCTTTCCCTGATTCAGAAAAATCAGAAGGAACTGGTTGTCGTGATTAATAAGTGGGACCTGGTGGAGGATAAACTGTGAAAAGTGCAGAAAACGTTTGAGGAAGCTGTTCGTTCACGTTTTGCTCCCTTTGTCGATTTCCCGATCATCTTTGCTTCGGCATTGACCAAACAGCGTATCCTGAAAGTGCTTGAAGAAGCCCGCAACGTATATGAGAACCGTACGACGAAGATACCGACTGCCCGTCTGAACGAAGAGATGCTTCCGCTGATTGAGGCATATCCGCCCCCATCCAATAAAGGTAAATATATCAAGATTAAATATATCACGCAGTTGCCGAATACCCAGGTGCCGTCATTTGTGTACTTCGCCAATTTACCACAGTATGTGAAAGAACCTTACAAACGTTTCCTGGAAAACAAAATGCGTGAGAAATGGAAGTTGACCGGAACTCCGATCAATATCTATATCCGGCAGAAGTAAAATAAACAACAATAAAAAAAATCGCCCGAAAATATTATGTTTGCAATCGGGCGTTTTTTTTTTATTTTAGAGGATTATTCAGTCATTCTTTTTTTCCAACTGGAAATCTTTTACGGCGCAAAACGAAACTGTTACTCAGGTATTTTTCACGCACAATCTTGTTTTCTGCCAATTCTTCCGGTGTTCCCTGGAAAAGGATCTTTCCTTCGAACAGCAGATAAGCGCGGTCTGTGATACTAAGCGTTTCTTGTACATTGTGGTCGGTAATCAGGATACCGATGTTTCTATCTTTCAGTTTCCACACAATCTGCTGAATATCTTCTACTGCAATAGGGTCTACTCCGGCAAAAGGTTCATCAAGCATAATGAACTTCGGGTCGATGGCAAGACAACGGGCAATCTCAGTACGACGGCGTTCACCTCCGGACAACTGGTTACCCTTGTTCTTGCGTACCTTCTGCAGGCGGAACTCGGCAATCAGACTTTCGAGCTTGTCTTTTTGATAATCTTTGGGCTTATTGGTCATTTCGAGAACAGAGGCGATATTGTCTTCCACGCTCATCTGGCGGAATACGGAAGCCTCTTGAGCGAGGTATCCGATTCCGGTCTGCGCCCGTTTGTATACTGGAAACTTGGTTATCTCAAGGTCGTCGAGAAAGATACGGCCTTCATTAGGAGTAATCAGTCCGACGGTCATATAGAATGAAGTCGTCTTACCGGCACCGTTCGGCCCCAGCAAACCTACAATCTCACCTTGCTTCACGTCAATGGATACATGGCTTACAACGGTTCGTTTACCGTACTTCTTAACCAAGTCTTCCGTGCGGAGCACCATCTTGCTTTCTTCCATATTCTAGTTATTTTGCGGCAAATGTAGTAAAAATAAGCCGAAATAATGTACATTTGCAGACAAATAGTGTGAGTTATGATAAAAGCATTGAGAACTGTCGGACGATATATCATGCTGATGGGACGTACTTTTTCCCGCCCGGAACGTATGCGGATGTTTTTCCGACAATACCTTAACGAGTTGGAGCAACTAGGTGTGAACTCCATCGGAATCGTGTTGTTGATTTCGTTTTTCATCGGCGCAGTGATTACCATCCAGATTAAGTTGAATATCGAAAGTCCATGGATGCCCGCTGGACAGTGGGATATGTGACCCGCGAAATTATGTTACTGGAATTCTCCTCTTCCATCATGTGTTTGATTCTGGCGGGAAAAGTCGGCTCGAACATCGCTTCGGAACTAGGAACAATGCGGGTGACGCAGCAGATTGACGCACTCGAAATAATGGGTATCAATTCGGCCAATTATCTGATACTACCCAAGATTGCGGCTATGGTAACCGTGATCCCTGTGTTGGTGACATTCAGTATCTTTGCCGGTATAATAGGGGCTTTTTGTACTTGTTGGTTTGCCGGAGTCATGAATGCTGTCGATCTTGAATATGGTTTGCAGTATATGTTTAATGAATGGTTTATCTGGGCAGGTATTATCAAATCTCTTTTCTTTGCGTTTATAATTGCAAGTGTTGTCCGCCTTTCTTCGGATACACGGTAGAAGGAGGTTCGATTGCTGTGGGAAAGGCTTCTACGGATGCCGTAGTGATCCAGCAGTGTATTAATTCTGTTTTCGGACTTGATATTAACTAAACTTTTGATGGGATGATTGAGATTAAAGGACTTTATAAATCATTTGAAGACAAGACAGTATTGAGTGATATTAATGCGTCTTTTGAGAATGGAAAGACAAACTTTATTATCGGTCAGAGCGGCTCTGGTAAAACGGTCTTAATGAAATGTATCGTGGGCCTGCTTACTCCCGAAAAGGGAGAAGTGCTGTATGACGGTCGAAATCTCGTCTTGATGGGGAAGAAGGAGAAGAAGATGCTTCGTAAGGAGATGGGATGATTTTCCAGAGTGCCGCGCTTTTCGATTCCTTGTCGGTGCTGGATAATGTAATGTTCCCGCTGAATATGTTTAGCAACGATACACTGCGTGACCGTACCAAGCGTGCCATGTTCTGTCTGGAACGTGTGAATCTGGACTGAAGCGAAAGATAAATTTCCGGGTGAAATCAGTGGCGGTATGCAGAAACGTGTAGCTATTGCTCGTGCGATCGCTTGAATCCGCAATACCTGTTCTGTGATGAACCGAACTCGGGGCTGGACCCGAAAACGTCATTGGTGATTGATGATCTGATCCACGATATTACGCAGGAATATAATATGACGACTATTATCAATACCCATGACATGAACTCTGTGCTGGGAATTGGTGAGAAAGTGATTTATATTTATGAAGGACATAAAGAATGGGAAGGAACTAAAGACGATATATTCACTTCTACCAACGAACGTCTGAATAACTTTATCTTTGCTTCGGACCTGCTTCGTAAAGTGAAGGATATGGAAGTGCAGGGAATGGAAGGGTAATAAAAAAGGAGGTGTGTCGTAATGCACGATGCACCTCTTTTTTGTTCATCACTATACAAATCTGTTCACTTTCTTTAAGCTGCGATCTTTTGAAGATTTCTTTGATTTATGTGTTCCCAGCATCTAAAAACAGCAGTTGTAAGCTCATAAAACAGTCTAATCAGCCAGTTCATACCCTCTTTTGTCAGTTTTGCACACATCTTTTTTATATTGAAGGCAATGGCTAGGAAGGCAAAGTCCATGAAGACCTTGTCCTTTCCAAAATGTCGGAAACGTTTGTAGTTCATATTGTTTTTAATTTGTCCGAACACGGCTTCCGGTTCTATGCATCTCTGCCCTCTGTGTTTCAGTCCTTTCTCAGAGCAGAGCAGTTCTTTGGCTCTCCGCTTGTATTGTCTAAGCCTATGATTCAGTTCTATCGTCCTGTTTCCTTTTGCTTTAAAACAGCGGCATCGCAGGGGACAGCCTTCACACCTGACAGCTCTGTACCGTGCATTTTCGCTGACATATCCGGATGCGGTTTTCACATTCCTGGTGCCTATCCTCCGCATCCTTTGCCCCATAGGGCAGATGCAGAAGTCATGTTCTTCATTGTAGTAGAAGTTTTCGGCCTTGAACGGGTCCGGTTTGAATCTCGGCCGCTGCTCCATGTGGAAATAGTTGTACTTTACGTAGGCTTCCATGCCGTTTTCGGACATGAAGCGGTAATTCTCTTCGGAGCCATAGCCGGAATCAGCAACCACCGTATGGGCCATCCGGTCATACCTGTTTGAAAAAGATTGCAGGAAAGGAATCATGGTCAGTGTATCCGTAGGGTTCGGGAAGAGTGCAAAATCGGTGATGAACTGGTTCTCGGTGCCGATCTGAAGGTTGTAACCGGGCTTCGTCTGGCCGTTGCGCATGGCATCCTCCTTCATTCTCATGAAAGTTGCGTCCTTGTCCGTCTTGGAATAGGAATTCCTCTCTTGCAGCGTGTCCAGATGACTGTCGTATTCCTGGAGTTTGTCCCTATGTTCTTCCAGCTCCTTCAGCTGTTTGCGTCTCTTTTTCAGCTCAGTCTTTTCCTCTTTCGCGGATGGCTCGGGAACCTGTTCCAGTGCATGACGCAATTCTCCTGCCATTTCGGTCAGCATGGCCGGAGTGAACTCAACCTCCTCATTGTTCTCTGATGGCTTGTCCCGGGCAATGACATCGTCTATCTGCCCTAACAGGACGTATATCCTCTTCATCAGGCGTTCACGGTTCCGCTCAACCGTTTTTCGCCAGACGAAAGTATACTTGTTGGCTTTGGATTCAATCTTTGTCCCGTCAATGTATTCCACATTCAGGCTGATGAAGCCTTTGGAAGAGAAAGAAGAACTACGGTTTGCGTAAACACCTCGTTGATTTCCTTCTTCACCCGGTTGCGGAAACGGTTGATGGTAATGAAATCCGGTTTCTCATATCCGGCCAGCCAGATATAATGGATGTCACGGTGAAGGAGCTTTTCAATTTTCCGGCAGGAGTAGATGTTGTTCATATAGGCATACAGAATGACCTTGAGCATCATCTTGGGATGGTAAGGGCTGCGGCCGCATTCCTTATATAGCTTCCTGAAACTTTCAAGATTCAGGCCCTCAACCAGGGCGTCAACCATGCGCACCGGATCGTTATCTGCAATATCCTCATCTATTCTTTGAGGAAAAAGCACTGTTTGGTTGGGATTGTAAGGACGAAAATGTATCTTTGTCATAGTAGAAATTCTTATGCCTAAAGATACAAAATCTTCAGGTAATAACAAAGCCCCAGCTTGTGAAAGTCGGGGCTTTGTGCATAAAAAAAGAAGGTGAGAATTTTGACACACCTTCTTCTTTTTTTCTTAGCTATATTAGCGTCGGCAATTAAGCTCTGGGTCTAGCTTCTTTAACTACCATGGTACGGCCCATGTACTCTGCACCGTTCAATTCAGCGATTGCTTTAGCAGCTGCTGCATCGTCTTCCATTTCGATGAAAGCAAATCCTTTGGATTTACCGGTTTCACGATCCATAACTACTTTAACTGATGATACTGCTCCGTAATCTTCCATCACTTGTTGCAGATCTCCTTCCTTAACGCGGTAGTTAAGGTTTCCAACATAAATGTTCATAATGAAAATGATAAAAAATAAATAAATGAATAAAACTCTCTGGATAGATGGTTACTAATAAAAGGATTAAAACGACAGAGAGTTTACAAAAGCGTTTTCGAAACAGAAGTAAAAACCTTGTAATCAAATCGAGAAACTAATGGTCCATCAATCCGCAACAAAGAAAAGAATAATTTTTGGATTAACCATCTTTTTTCAGAGATTTTATTTGCAGGAAAGACAAAAAAAAAAAATGCGTGGAAGTGAACCGATTGTTCTTTCACATGGAATTTTCATTTGTTTATATGTTACATAGATACTGAAATAAATCTGCAATGTCTTTTGAAAATTGAAAGATTAGCACTAATTTTGCACCCTCTTTGAGTATAGAACAAAGTATAAATCAAATAAATAATTGTCAGAATGAACGTTTCATTACAAAACATTGACAAAGTAAGTGCGCACAGCTTACTGTAAGAAGCTTGAGAAAGCCGACTATCAGGAGAAAGTAGACAAATCGTTGAAATCGCTCCGTCAGAAGGCACATATTCCGGGATTCCGTAAAGGTATGGTTCCTGCAAGTCTGGTTAAGAAGATGTATGGTAAGTCAGTAATTGCAGAAGTTGTGAATAAACGTACTGCAAGAAGCTGTTTACAACTATATTAAAGAAAATAAGGTGAATATGCTGGGCGAACCGTTGCCTAACGAAGAAAAACAGCAGGTTATCGACTTCGATACAATGGAAGAATTCGATTTCGTGTTCGATATCGCTCTGGCACCTGAATTCAAAGCTGAAGTAAGCGCTAAAGATAAAGTAGATTACTATACGATCGAAGTATCGGATGAAATGATCGAAAACCAGGTGAAGATGTATACTCAGCGCACTGGCAAATACGATAAAGTGGATGCTTATGAAGATAATGATATGCTGAAAGGCCTGTTGGCTCAGCTGGACGAAGAAGGTAACACGAAAGAAGGCGGTATTCAGGTAGAAGGTGCAGTTTAATGCCTTCTTATATGAAGAATGACGACCAGAAAGCTATCTTTGCTAATGCAAAAGTAAATGACGTATTGGTATTCAACCCGAATGTGGCTTACGACGGTCACGCTGCTGAGTTCGGCTCTCTATTGAAGATCGACAAGGAAATCGCTAAGGATGTGAAGTCTGACTTCAGCTTCCAGGTAGAAGAAATCACTCGTTTCGTACCGGGTGAACTGACACAGGAAATATTCGATCAGGCATTCGGCGAAGGTATTGTGAAGACAGAAGAAGAATTCCGTGCTAAGATTAAAGAAGAAATCGCAGCTAGATTTGTGGCTGACAGCGATTATAAATTCCTGATCGACATTCGTAAAGTGATGATGGAAAAAGTAGGTAAGCTGGAATTCCCGGATGCCTTGCTGAAACGTATCATGTTGCTGAACAACGAAGAAAAAGGGCGAAGAATATGTAGCCGAAAACTACGACAAGAGTATCGAAGAGCTGACTTGGCACCTGATCAAGAACAGCTGGTGAAGGCCAATGATATTAAGGTAGAGCAGGAAGATGTGCTGAAAATGGCGAAAGAAACTACCAAAGCACAGTTCGCTCAATACGGAATGCTTTCTGTACCCGAAGATGTACTTGATAACTATGCACAGGAAATGTTGAAGAAGAAAGATACTATCAACAACCTGGTGAGCCGCGTAGTGGAAGTGAAGCTGGCTGCAGCCTTGAAGGCTCAGGTTACTTTGGAGAACAAGAACGTTTCTATCGAGGAATTCAATAAAATGTTTGAATAATCGTTCGGTTGAATAGAACATAAAGTCACAGAAACACAGAGTTTTTATAAAATTATAACTCTGTGTTTTTTTGTGTCTATGTGTTCTTTTTCGTTTCTTTGCACTTACGTTTATTATAATTTATTAGAAAGGAACAATTAACATGGATGATTTTAGAAAATACGCAACCAAGCATTTAGGAATGAATGGCATGGTGCTGGATGATGTGATTAAATCGCAAGCCGGGTATTTGAATCCCTATATTCTCGAAGAGAGACAGCTGAATGTAACTCAGCTCGATGTATTCTCCCGACTGATGATGGATCGCATTATTTTTCTGGGTACACAAGTAGATGACTATACGGCAAACACGCTTCAGGCGCAGCTGCTCTATCTGGATTCGGTAGACCCGGGTAAGGATATCTCCATCTATATCAATTCGCCGGGTGGTTCGGTATATGCCGGTCTGGGTATTTATGATACCATGCAGTTCATCAGTAGTGATGTGGCTACTATCTGTACTGGAATGGCTGCAAGGATGGCTGCCGTATTGCTGGTAGCCGGTGCCGAAGGCAAACGCTCTGCATTGACGCATTCCCGCGTGATGATACACCAGCCGATGGGTGGCGCCCAGGGGCAGGCTTCGGATATTGAAATCACAGCACGTGAAATCCAGAAGTTGAAGAAAGAACTTTATACCATCATCGCCGATCATTCGCACACTGACTTTGATAAGTATGGGCCGATTCGGACCGTGATTACTGGATGACAGCTCAGGAAGCGAAAGAATACGGAATGATTGATGAAGTATTGATTAAAAAATAAAAATGGCTGATTCAAAGGCAAAGAAAAAGTGTAGCTTCTGCGGTCGGTCGGAGAATGAAGTTGGATTTCTCATAACGGGGTAAATGGTTATATCTGCGACAGTTGCGCTACTCAAGCTTACGAGATAACTCAGGAGGCGTTGGGAGAGATTAAGAAAAGCGCAGGAGCTACCAAGCTTAACTTAAATGAACTCCCCAAACCGGTAGAGATCAAGAAATTCCTTGACCAGTATGTAATAGGACAGGATGACGCCAAGCGTTTTCTTTCCGTATCGGTCTATAACCATTATAAACGTTTGCTGCCAAAAGGACAGCGGTGATGATGTGGAGATTGAAAAGTCGAACATCATATTATGGTGGGTAGCACCGGAACCAGGAAAAACGTTGCTGGCACGTACGATTGCCAAGTTGCTCCATGTTCCGTTTACTATTGTGGATGCTACGGTACTGACGGAAGCCGGTTATGTGGGAGAAGATATCGAAAGTATTCTAACCCGTCTGCTTCAGGTGGCTGATTATAATGTAGCCTGAAGCTGAACAGGGTATCGTGTTTATTGACGAGATCGACAAAATTGCCCGTAAAGGAGATAATCCTTCCATCACTCGCGACGTGAGCGGTGAAGGCGTACAACAGGGATTACTGAAACTGCTCGAAGGTTCTGTGGTGAACGTGACCTCCACAGGGAGGCCGTAAGCACCCGGACCAGAAGATGATTCCGGTAAATACCAAGAATATCCTCTTTATCTGCGGAGGTGCGTTTGACGGTATCGAGAAGAAGATCGCTCAACGGTTGAATACGCACGTCGTAGGTTATACGGCATCACAAACAACAGCGAGGATAGACAGGAACAACATGATGCAATATATCGCTCCACAGGATTTGAAGTCATTCGGACTGATTCCCGAAATAATCGGTCGTCTGCCAGTGCTGACTTATCTCAATCCGTTGGACCGCGATGCGCTTCGTGCGATCCTTACCGAACCGACAAGAACTCTATCATCAAACAGTATATCAAGTTGTTTGAGATGGATGGTATCAAGTTGACATTTGAAGATTCTGTCTTTGAATATATTGTCGATAAGGCGGTTGAATATAAGCTTGGTGCCCGTGGATTGCGTTCCATTGTGGAAACGATTATGATGGATGTCATGTTTGAAATCCCTTCGGAAAGCAAAAAAGAGTATAAGGTGACGCTGGATTATGCAAAAGATGCAACTGGAAAAAGCAAACATGGCAAGGCTGCAAACCGCTTAAAATCAAAAAGTAAGGCGACTGTAAATGAAGGCTTCTGTTTTTTCTTGAAAATATTAGTCGTATTTTGCTTGGTAATTACGAAGTTGTTTATAACTTTGTTTGGTTCTCTTGAAAAAGAGTGCTTTGCTTAAAGTTAAACCATGAACTGAATAAAACAACCTAAGTTAAGATGGCAGGGGGAAGATTAATTTAATAAATGAACTGAAAAGTGTTTCGGATTTAATAAATTCAAGGGAAACCAGGAAGCAATCATTCAGAACTTGCTTGATGGTAAGAGACACCTTTGTACTGATGCCTACCGGTGGCGGGAAATCCTTATGCTATCAGTTACCTTCGCTCTTGATGGAAGGAACGGCAATTGTAATTTCTCCGCTTATTGCGTTGATGAAGAACCAAGTGGATGCAATGCGTAATTTTAGTGAAGAAGATGGTATCGCCCATTTTATTAATTCTTCATTAAACAAAGGCGCGATAGACCAAGTGAAGTCTGACATCCTTGCCGGAAAGACAAAATTGTTATATGTGGCTCCGGAGTCTTTGACAAAGGAAGAGAATGTAGATTTTTTGCGCTCGGTGAAAAATTTCGTTTTACGCGGTAGACGAAGGCTCACTGTATTTCCGAATGGGGGCATGACTTCCGGCCGGAATACCGACGGATACGTCCTATCATCAACGAGATCGGTAAAGCTCCGCTGATAGCACTTACCGCAACGGCGACGCCGAAAGTGCAGCATGACATCCAGAAAAATCTGGGTATGGTGGATGCTCAAGTCTTCAAATCTTCGTTCAACCGCCCGAATCTCTATTATGAGGTACGTCCCAAGACCGCAAATGTAGACAGGGACATCATCAAGTTCATTAAAAACAATCCCGAGAAGTCAGGCATTATCTATTGCCTGAGCCGGAAAAGAGTGGAGGAACTTGCTGAAATCCTGCAAGCAAACGGTATCAATGCGCGCCCCTATCATGCTGGGATGGACTCGGTGACCAGAACCAAGAATCAGGATGATTTCCTGATGGAAAAAATTGATGTGATTGTAGCAACCATTGCTTTTGGTATGGGGATTGACAAACCGGATGTGCGCTATGTCATCCATTACGATATACCCAAAAGCTTGGAAGGATATTACCAGGAGAACGGGGCGCGCCGGTAGAGATGGCGGTGAAGGTCAGTGCATAACCTTTTTATACAAACAAAGACTTGCAGAAACTGGAAAAGTTCATGCAAGGGAAACCTGTGGCAGAGCAGGAAATTGGCAAGCAGCTTCTGTTGGAAACCGCTGCTTATGCCGAATCTTCCGTATGCCGACGCAAGACGTTGCTGCATTATTTCGGTGAAGAGTATACGGAAGAAAATTGTGGTAATTGTGACAATTGTTTAAATCCGAAAAAACAAGTGGAAGCTCAAGAATTATTGTGTACCGTGATTGAAGCTATTCTCGCGGTGAAAGAAAACTTTAAGGCAGATTATATTATAGACATACTACAAGGTAAAGAGACTTCCGAAGTACAGGCGCATTTGCATGAAGACCTCGAAGTCTTGGCTCCGGTATGGGTGAAGAGGATAAGACATGGAACGCAGTGATTCGTCAGGCGCTGATAGCAGGTTACTTGAGCAAAGATGTAGAACATTACGGTCTTTTGAAAGTGACGGAAGAAGGACACAAGTTCTTGAAGAAACCTAAATCATTCAAGATAACGGAGGATAATGACTTTGAAGAAGTGGAGGAGGAAGTACCGGCACGCGGCGGTGGCTCTTGTGCAGTAGACCCGGCTCTTTATTCAATGTTGAAGGACTTGCGGAAGAAACTCTCGAAGAAACTGGAAGTACCGCCTTATGTGATCTTCCCAGGACCCGTCTTTGGAAGCAATGGCTACTATCTACCCGGTGACTCTGGACGAGTTGCAGAATATACCGGGTGTAGGAGCTGGAAAGGCAGAAGCGCTACGGTGAAGAGTTCTGTAAATTAATTAAACGCCACTGTGAAGAGAATGAAATTGAACGTCCTGAAGACTTGCGGGTACGTACTGTAGCCAATAAATCGAAGATGAAGGTAGCCATCATTCAGGCCATTGACCGCAAGGTAGCCTTGGATGACATTGCTCTATCCAAAGGTATTGAATTTGGAGAACTGTTGGATGAAGTAGAAGCAATTGTCTATTCGGGAACCAAACTGAATATTGATTACTTCTTGGAAGAGATCATGGATGAAGATCATTTGCTTGACATCTACGATTATTTTAAGGAGTCTACGACAGACAAGATTGATGATGCACTTGATGAACTGGGGGATGACTTCACTGAAGAAGAAGTTCGTTTGGTACGTATTAAGTTCATCTCTGAAATGGCAAATAAAAAAAGCGAAAAAAATAGGCGTGCAGGTATGCGGTTTTGAATCAAAAAAACCGTATATTTGCACGCAATAATTTTTAAACGCATAGCCCTATGTCATTTATTGCTGATAAGATTGTAATGGATGGGTTGACTTACGATGACGTACTGTTGATCCCCGCTTATTCTGAAGTTTTACCGCGCACTGTCGATCTCTCGACTAAGTTTTCAAAAACATTGAGTTAAAAATACCTTTTGTGACGGCTGCCATGGATACAGTAACCGAAGCGAAAATGGCGATTGCCATTGCTCGTGAGGGGGGTATCGGAGTGATTCACAAAAATATGTCTATCGAAGAACAAGCAAGACAAGTTGCTATTGTAAAGCGTGCCGAGAATGGTATGATTTATGATCCTGTAACGATTAAAAGAGGTTCTACCGTTCAGGATGCTTTGGACATTATGGCAGAATATAAGATTGGTGGTATCCCTGTGGTGGATGACGAAGGTTATCTGGTAGGTATTGTTACTAACAGAGACTTGCGTTTTGAAAGAGATATGGCAAAACATATTGATCTTGTCATGACTCCTAAAGAAAGATTAGTGACTACTAACCAGTCTACTGACTTGGAATCTGCTGCACAGATTCTTCAGAAACATAAGATTGAGAAACTTCCGATTGTCGGAATGGACGGAAAGTTGATCGGTCTTGTCACTTATAAAGATATTACAAAAGCAAAAGATAAACCGATGGCTTGTAAAGACGCCAAAGGTCGTCTGCGTGTTGCCGCCGGTGTGGGGGTGACTGTCGATACTTTGGATCGTATGCAGGCTTTGGTGGATGCAGGGGCAGACGCCATTGTCATTGATACGGCTCACGGTCATTCTATGTACGTTATCGAGAAGTTGAGAGAAGCTAAAAAACGTTTCCCGGATATTGATATTGTGGTAGGTAATATCGCTACGGGCGAAGCTGCCAAAGTTGGTGGAAGCCGGTGCGGATGGTGTGAAGGTCGGTATCGGTCCGGGATCTATCTGTACTACCCGTGTAGTGGCCGGTGTGGGGGTTCCCCAGCTGTCTGCCGTATACGATGTGGCAAAGCGTTGAAAGGAACCGGAATTCCTTTGATTGCCGATGGCGGTTTGCGCTATTCCGGTGATGTCGTGAAGGCTTTGGCTGCCGGTGGTTATAGTGTAATGATCGGATCGCTGGTTGCCGGAACAGAAGAATCTCCGGGTGACACTATTATCTTCAATGGTCGTAAGTTCAAGTCCTATCGGGGTATGGGTTCACTGGAAGCTATGGAAAATGGTTCCAAGGACCGCTACTTCCAAAGCGGTACCAGTGACGTGAAGAAGTTGGTTCCAGAGGGAATTGCTGCCCGTGTTCCTTATAAAGGTACGCTTTTCGAAGTTGTGTATCAGCTGACTGGTGGTTTGCGTGCAGGTATGGGATACTGTGGCGCTGCTAACATTGAGAAACTTCATGACGCTAAGTTTACCCGCATTACCAATGCAGGTGTAATGGAAAGTCATCCGCACGACGTGACGATTACCAGTGAATCGCCTAACTATAGCCGTCCGGAATAACAGCATATAGATACGGTGAACTATTAACGGTGAACGGTGAACAGACTGTGTCGATCAGCAGGGTGTTCGCTGCTCACCGTTCGTTGTTTATGGAGTTAATGTTTGGTTTTTAGAGTTTGGAAAATAAGAATTGATGATGAAAAGAGGTCTGCTTGTAGCTTGGTTTTGGTTTTTCGGTATCTCGGTCTTTGCACAGGAAGACCCGGTGCTGATGCGGGTGAATGGAAAAGATATACTTCGTTCGGAGTTTGAGTATTCGTATCGGCATCGGACTGGTAATGCAGATGCAAAACTCTCTCCGAAGGAATATGCGGCACTTTTCGCTCAATCGAAGTTGAAGGTTGAAGCGGCCAAAGTTGCAGGACTTGATACGACTACTATGTTCCGAAAACTACAGGAAGCGTGGCGAAGTCAGTTGCTCAAATCTTATTTGACGGATAAGCAGGTATTGGATAGTTGTATTCGTGTTCTGTATCAGGATAGAGGTTTGAAAGGATTGGGGGAGTCGGGTACGGATAATGCAAATTTTCAAATATCTGCCTCAGACAATAACTGCCAAGCATTTGGAGGAAGAGAAAAACCGAATAGATTCTATCTGGCAGTCGCTAAGGACTCAGTCAGATTTGGATTTTGCCCGTTTGGTGGAAATGTTACTCGGAGGATAAGCGTAGTATGTGGTTGGAACGTTTGCAAACAACGAGCGAATTTGAAAATGTAGCTTTTTCTTTGTCAACAGGAGAAATATCCCATCCTTTTCTTTACTCCGGAAGGGCTTCATATTATAAAAGTGATTGACCGGAAAGAAAATCCTTCGTATGGAGAGGTTTATGAGAAGTTGGCAGAACGTTTGATACGTAAGGAGGGGGTGGATAAAGCTACGGAAACCATAGTGGAACGACTAAAAAGAGACTGGCAATATGCTCCCAATCCGAGTGGCATGAACGAGTTGTTGACAATTGGCAGAACGGAGCAGACTTTGTTTACAATCGATGGACAGGTATATTCGGGAGAGATGTTCAAGCAGTTTTGCTTCTTCGCATCCGCAGGCGGTGAAGCGGCAACTGAATGGATTTATAGCAAAGTCGTTATTGGACTATGAAGGTAAGAATATAGAGCGGAAACATCCGGAAGTCCGCTATGCTTTGCAGAAAAGTTACTGATAAGTATCTCATAGCAGAGGTAACTCGTCAGAAAGTGGATTTGCCTGCCATAAATGACCGGGCAGGACTAGCAACTTATTTTAAATTTCACACTTCGGATTATCGTTGGGATAGTCCGCGATATAAAGGTGCTATTCTTCATTGCGTTGATAAAAAACGTCGAAGCAGGCTAAAAAACTATTGAAGAAAACCCCGGAAAAAGAATGGGCGGAAGTACTTCGGCAAACTTTTAATACATCCGGAGAAGAAAAGATACAAGTTGAACAGGGAATTTTTGCCGACGGGGATAATAAATATATAGATAAACTGGTTTTTAAGAAGGGGGATTTTGAACCTCTAATGTCTTATCCTTTTACTGTTGTTGTCGGCAAAAAACAGAAAGGCCCGGATGATTATCGAGAGGTAATAGAACAGGTCCGGAAGGATTATCGAAGCTATCTTAACGCATTCTGGATGCGGGAATTGCAGGATTTCGGTAAGGTTGAAAATAAACCAAGAGGTTTTAAAAACCGTTAATAATAACTGATGTAACCGATTATTCACTATCTTCTTACCTTAAATAAGTAGATTTCAGTTGACAATGCGAATATTAGTCCTCTTACTGATTACCCTTCTTGGTTGTGGAGCGTGCAAAAAACAGCATGACCATAAAGGTAAGACTCCTTTGGTAGAGGTGGATGGTAATTTTTTATATAAAGAAGATTTGATGTCCGTACTTCCTGTTGGATTGTCAAAAGATGATAGCATTCTTTTCACCGAGCACTATATTCGTAGTTGGGCGGAGGAGATTTTATTGTATGAAAAAGCTGCGAACAACATTCCTGATAATGTGGATGTGGAAAAGTTGGTGGAGAACTACCGGAAAGCTTTGATTATGCATACTTATCAGCAGGAAGCTGATTAATCAGAAGTTGATAAATGATATTCGGAACAGGAAATTGCAGATTATTATGAGAAAAAACAAAGAATTGTTTAAGCTGGAGAATCCGTTGATTAAGGGATTGTTTATTAAAGTGCCGTTGACAGCTCCCCAGTTGAACAATGTGCGCAGATGGTATAAGTCAGGGAAAAACAGGATGCTATCGAGAGCCTGGAAAAGTATAGTTTGCAGAATGCTGTGAAGTATGAGTATTTTTATGATAAATGGGTGTCCGTGACCGATATACTCGACATGATTCCGTTAAAAGTAGATACACCGGAAGAATATGTGAATAAACACCGTCATATAGAATTGAAGGATACGGCTTTCTGTTATTTCTTGAATGTGAGTGATTATCGTGGAGCGGGAGAGGAAAAACCGTATGAGTTTGCCCGTCCGGAAGTGAAAGACCTGCTGGTCAATCAGAAGCGGGTGAGCTTTATGGAGCAGGTAAAGAACGACTTGTATCAGCAGGCGGTAAGCAAGAAGAAGATTATATATAATTATTAAATACAAAGAATGAAGAAGTTTGTGAACTTTAGATTTGTTGTTACCCTTGTCCTGGCAGTTTTTGCTAACGTGGCAACTTATGCACAGGATAATGTGGTTGATGAAGTAGTTTGGGTAGTAGGTGACGAAGCTATTTTAAAATCAGATGTAGAAGAGGCCCGTATGGATGCCTTGTATAATGGACGCAGATTCGAAGGCGATCCTTATTGTGTAATTCCTGAAGAGATTGCTGTGCAGAAGTTATTCCTGCATCAGGCAAAGTTGGACAGTATCGAGGTTTCCGAAGCGGAAATCATCCAGCGTGTGGATATGATGACCAATATGTACATCCAGCAGATCGGTTCCAGAGAGAAAATGGAGGAGTATTTCAATAAGACATCCGCCCAGATTCGTGAAACATTGCGTGATAATGCACGAGACGGATTGACAGTACAGAAGATGCAGCAGAAATTAGTCGGGGAAATCAAAGTAACTCCGGCAGAAGTACGCCGTTACTTCAAAGATCTTCCACAGGATAGTATCCCTTACATTCCTACACAGGTGGAAGTGCAGATTATTACTTTGCAACCCAAAATACCCGTTTCGGAAATCGAAGATGTGAAGAAAAGGCTGCGCGACTATACGGATCGTGTGACAAAAGGAGAAATCGACTTCTCTACATTGGCCCGTTTGTATTCTGAAGATAAGGCTTCTGCCATTAAAGGTGGTGAATGTGGATTTATGGGACGTGGTATGATGGACCCCGCTTATGCGAATGTGGCATTCAGCTTGCAGGATCCGAAGAAAGTTTCCAAGATTGTGGAGTCTGAATTCGGTTTCCATATTATCCAGTTGATTGAAAAGCGTGGTGACCGTGTCAATACCCGTCACATTCTGTTGCGTCCGAAAGTTTCGGAAAAAGAACTGACAGAGGCTTGCGCACGTCTGGATTCTATTGCTGACGATATCCGTGCGAACAAATTTTCTTTTGATGAAGCAGCAGCCGTTATCTCACAAGATAAGGATACCCGTAACAACCATGGTATCATGGTGAATATCAATGAAAATTCAGGGAGTGACTACTTCTAAGTTCCAGATGCAGGATCTTCCTCAGGATGTTGCCAAAGTGGTAGACAAGATGAACGTTGGAGAGATTTCCAAAGCATTTACAATGATTAATGAGAAAGACGGAAAGGAAGTTTGTGCGATTGTGAAACTGAAGGCAAAAATTAACGGTCATAAAGCGACTATTGCAGAGGACTATCAGGACTTGAAAGAAATTGTAATGGATAAACGCCGCGAAGAAATGTTGCACAAGTGGATTCTGGATAAGCAGAAACATACTTATGTACGTATCAACGAAAACTGGCAGAAGTGTGACTTCAAGTATCCGGGTTGGATTAAGAAGGATTGATGTTTAACAGCTTGACTTTATATGCTGAAACAAAATAAAAAAGATAAACAAGACAGGCATAGATGGCTCCTAATAGGCTTTCTATGCCTGTTTGGCGTATGTATGTCTTGTAGCGCAGGTGCGTCCTACAGAGCAAAAAACGAAGGCAACCGGAACATCTACAAAATCGGTTGCAGACACATCCAAAACAACGAAGAAGCAGCCGGAGAATAAGAAAACGAAGGTTTATTTGCTCCATGCTGACGAAGGACAGGCGGATAAGTTAGCTCGTCCTGATGTGCAAGTGCTGATTGGTAATGTGAAAATGCGTCACGATAGCATGTATATGTATTGTGATAGTGCGTTGATCTTTGAGAAAAACCAATTCAGTTGAGGCTTTCAGTAATGTACGTATGGAGCAGGGAGATACGCTGTTCATTTACGGTGATTATCTTTACTATGATGGAATGACGCAAATTGCGCAACTTCGTGAAAATGTGAAGATGATTAATCGGAACACGACCCTGCTGACGGACAGTTTGAACTACGACCGTCTCTATGATCTCGGATATTATTTCGAGGGGGGACGTTGATGGACGAGGAAAATGTGTTGACTTCCGATTGGGGTGAATACAGTCCGGCTACCAAACAATCCGTGTTCAACCATGATGTGAAAGTTGGTTAATCCTAAGTTTGTGTTGACCTCCGATACATTGAGGTATAATACCGAAAACAAAATAGCAGTAATTCTCGGACCTTCCAATATTGTCAGTGATAATAATCATATCTATTCGGAGCGTGGATTCTATAATACAATGACCGAACAAGCGGAACTGTTAGACCGTTCCATATTGACAAACCAAGGGAAGAAATTGGTAGGTGATAGCTTATTTTATGACCGGTTGTCCGGATATGGTGAAGCATTCGACAATGTGAAAATGACAGATACGATCAACAAGAACATGTTGACGGGCGATTACTGTTTCTATAACGAACTGACCGACTCTGCTTTTGCTACCAAGCGTGCCGTGGCCATTGACTATTCGCAGGGTGACAGTCTTTTTATGCATGGTGATACTCTGCAAATGGTTTCCTATAACTTGAATACAGATTCTCTGTACCGGTTGATGAAGGCTTACCATAAAGTACGTATGTATCGTACAGATGTTCAGGGAGGAGTATGTGACTCACTGGTCTATAATTCGAAAGATTCTTGTATGACCATGTATACTGACCCTATTCTTTGGAATGACGGACAGCAACTGCTTGGTGAGCAGATCAAGATTTATATGAATGACAGCACGATCGACTGGGCGCACATTATCAATCAGGCCCTGACGGTAGAGATGAAAGACTCCATTCATTATAACCAAGTTTCCGGTAAGGAGATGAAAGCCTATTTTGAAAATGGAGATATGCGCCATATTGAAGTGATCGGTAATGTGCTGACAGCTTTTTATCCTGAAGAGAAAGACAGTACGATGACCGGATTTAATTGTCTGGAAGGGAGCTTGCTCCATCTTTATATGAAAGACAAGAAGATGGAGAAAGGATTATTTGTGGGAAAGTCCAACGGTACGATGTATCCCATGGATCAGATACCGCCCGATAAGTTACGTCTGCCTACATTCTCCTGGTTTGATTATGTGCGTCCGCTGAATAAAGAGGATATTTTCAACTGGAGAGGCAAGCGGGAAGGCGAAATGCTGAAACCGACTACCGACCGGCGTCCAAAGACAGATAAGCGAAACTTAATTAATATGTAGCAGTATGGGAATGTTTTTCAATTCGATGAAAACCCCGTGGCTTTAATCATCAATACATTTATGTAGACGAGCGTAAAGAGAAACTCGCCAAGATGGAAGAGAACGCTAAACGCGACTTGGGGATGTTGCCGGAGAAAGAATTTAATCCGGAAGATATCCGTGGTAAGTTTATCGAAGGAACAACGCACCTGAAACGCCGGAAGGCTAGCGGGCGTAAACCTGTCTCTTTCGGAATCATATTGATTATCATTGCTTTCCTTATCTATCTGTGGCATTCTTTGGGGGAATGGAGTTTCTAAAGGAAAGAATTTATTAGTAGTCGACTACTTAACTGATTTACTGCTTAACGAACTATGAGTGATATAATACATTTGTTACCAGATTCGGTAGCTAATCAGATTGCTGCCGGTGAAGTGATACAACGTCCGGCGTCCGTTATCAAGGAGCTAGTAGAGAATGCGATTGATGCAGATGCGCAAAATATACATGTGTTAGTGACTGACGCAGGTAAAACCTGTATTCAGGTGATTGATGATGGAAAAGGAATGTCCGAAACGGATGCCCGTCTCTCTTTTGAGCGGCATGCTACTTCCAAGATACGGGAAGCTGCGGACTTGTTTGCTTTGCGTACCATGGGATTTCGTGGGGAAGCATTGCCATCCATCGCAGCAGTGGCACAGGTGGAGTTAAAAACACGCCCCGAGTCGGAAGAACTGGGAACGAAACTGGTGATTGCAGGCTCTAAGGTAGAGAGCCAGGAAGCGGTATCCTGTTCCAAGGGAAGTAACTTCTCCATAAAGAATCTATTCTTTAACATCCCTGCCCGTCGTAAATTCCTGAAAGCAAACTCCACCGAATTGAGTAATATCCTTGCCGAATTTGAACGTATCGCTCTGGTTCATCCCGAAGTAGCTTTCTCCCTTTACAGCAATGATCCGAGCTTTTCAATCTTCCGGTTTCTCCGTTGCGTCAGCGCATTATGGCTATTTTTGGTAAGAAACTCAATCAGCAGTTGCTGAATATCGAGGTGAATACTACCATGGTGAAAATTTCCGGATACGTAGCCAAACCGGAGACTGCCCGTAAGAAAGGAGCCCATCAGTATTTCTTTGTCAACGGACGTTATATGCGGCATCCTTATTTTCATAAAGCCGTAATGGATGCATACGAACAGTTGATTCCTGTCGGCGAACAGATTTCTTACTTCATTTATTTTGAAGTCGATCCGGCTAATATTGATGTGAATATTCATCCGACGAAGACCGAAATCAAGTTTGAGAATGAACAGGCAATCTGGCAAATCCTTTCGGCGGCAGTCAAAGAGTCGTTGGGTAAGTTCAGCGCCATTCCTTCCATTGATTTTGATACGGAAGATATGCCCGACATTCCTGCATTCGAACAAAATCTATCCTCTGCACCTCCCACGGTACAGTATAATTCGGATTATAATCCGTTCAAGGTTTCTACGGGAGGCGGTGGCGGCGGAGCATACAGCCGTTCAAAGGTGGATTGGGAAGATCTTTATGGCGGTCTGACAAAAGCCAGTAAGATGAATAATCCGCAGCCGGAACCCGAAATGGATTGGGAGGATTCTTCAATGGGTGGGGAAAGTGCCGTTATGGAAGAAAGAACGGAAACTGTAATGTCGGCGGCCTCTTCGACCTTATATGCCAGTGAGCCTGTAATTGAGAAGGGTAATCAGCATTTGCAGTTTAAAGGACGGTTTATTCTGACCTCCGTGAAGTCCGGTTTGATGTTGATCGACCAGCACCGGGCGCATATCCGTGTACTTTTCGACCGGTATATGGTTCAAATCCAGCAGAAACAGGGAGTATCTCAAGGCGTTCTCTTCCCGGAAATATTACAATTACCGACTTCAGAAGCTGCTGTTCTTCAAAGCATTATGGATGATTTGTCGGCAGTCGGCTTCGATTTGAGCAATCTGGGAGGCGGTAGCTATGCCATCAATGGCATCCCTTCGGGTATTGAAGGACTGAATCCGGTCGAACTGGTGCGTAATATGCTACATACAGCGATGGAAAAAGGGAATGACGTTAAGGAAGAAATCCAAAATATTCTGGCATTAACATTGGCACGGGCAGCGGCTATTGTCTACGGACAGGTGTTGAGTAATGAAGAAATGGTAAGCCTTGTAGACAGCCTTTTCGCTTGTCCCTCACCGAATTACACGCCGGATGGGAAAACGGTTTTGACAACAATCAAGGAGGAAGATATCGAACGCTTATTCAAATAAAATAAATAAAATCATCTTTTCCTAAAACCTTTTAGTTCTAGTTCGTGTTATTTAAATAGTTCAACAAAGAAAAAGATTTAAATAACCACTTAACTATTAGGTATATGAAAAAGATTCTGATGTTGCTGGCTATTTGCCGGCGTTGCGTCTGTCGCTTCTGCGCAGCAGACAATGACTGTAACTGAATACGAAGTGATTCAGGTACAGGATAAATATCAAGTAATAACCAATCCGTTCTGGAGCAACTGGTTCTTCTCTGTAGGAGGTGGTGCTCAGGTATTGTATGGAAACAATGACCATATCGGTAAGTTCAGAGATCGTGTTGCTCCCACATTTAACGTGTCTGTTGGTAAATGGGTAACTCCGGGATTCGGATTGCGTTTGCAGTACAGCGGATTACAAGCCAAAGGATTTACGACCAACGAAACTGCCAATTATGTAGTGGGCGGTCCGAGAGAAGATGGTTCTTACAAACAAAGATGGGACTACATGAACTTGCACGGTGATTTGATGATTAACCTGAATGCACTTTTCGGTGGATACAATCCGAACCGTGTATATGAAATCATCCCTTATATCGGTGCCGGTTGGGCTCATTCTTATTCACGTCCTCACACTAACTCCGCTACTTTCAATGCAGGTATCATCAACCCGCTTCCGCTTGTCGAATGCCGTTGACTTGAATCTGGAATTGAGTGCAACAGGCTTGGAAGGCAAATTTGACGGCGAACATGGAGGAAGACCAGACTATGACGGTATTCTGGGTGCTACGCTTGGTGTAACTTATTATTTCCCAACTCGCGGATTCCAACGTCCGGTTCCACAGATTATCTCTGAACTTGAATTAAGCCAGATGCGTAACCAGATGAATGCAATGGCAGCAGCTAATATGCAATTACAACAGCAGTTGGCAAATGCACAACAACCGGTTGAAGTAGAAGATACTGAAGAAGTTGTTATAACAGATACTAATATCGCTCCGCGTACTGTATTCTTCAAGATTGGTTCGGACAGACTGTCTCCACAAGAAGAAATGAACTTATCATATCTTGCCAACCGGATTAAAGAATTTCCGGGTACTACCTATACTATTAACGGATATGCAGATTCTGCAACAGGCACTCCGGCTTTCAACGAAAAGTTGAGCTTGAAACGTGCACAGGTTGTTAAAGATTTGCTGGTGAAGAAGTATGGAATCCCGGCTGATAACTTGAAAGTCGCTGCCGGTGGTGGTGTCGATAAGTTCGGGCAACCGATTCTGAACCGTGTTGTATTGGTAGAATCTGAAAAATAAAAGAATAACTTGACTATAAAAAGTCGGTAGTTTCTTCAACTCCCTTCCTGCGGGAAGGGTGGCTGAAAGGGGGTGGTAGGTAAATACACAATGTTGGCAATAATCAATTTGTGTATTTACTTACCACTTCTTGTGTATTTACCTACCACCTCCCCCTGCGGGTACTCCTCCTTCCCGAAGGAGGAGAGTTCGGATACTATCGACTTTCAGTTATCCTCGATTTTGGGATACTGCGGTTTTTTAGTCGCTCTCTTTTGTTGTTCTCCTTTCGGCTCCACGCTTAATGCTGCTGGCGGACAAGGATATTTTTTAGTTTTCCTTTGAATCCGTTGCGTGAATCACCTATTTGTTGCAAAGCGGGAAGATCAGTGTTTCCTGATAAGTCATGTGTTCCATGCGGTCGTATTCCTTCCGGTAAACTTGCATGGTGCGTCCTTCGAGCCGTTCCTGCAATGCACCGTTTATATAAAGTGAAGTACCTTTGTAGTCACCTTCGATGCGGATCGTAGTCCATTGATCGGCCGGCAGGCGGTAGGAATTGAAAACAAAGGTGTAACCGTCGCGGGAGAAAGCGATTCGGCGGGTATTCTCCCAGTTGGTGTATACTACCGAGTGCGGACCTTGGAAGAGAATGCTGCTGATAGGATTCGTCTTCTCCGGACAGAGCTGGAACTCCACACTATAAGGATAACCCACTTCCTGCAAAGGAGTACTGACGGCCTCTTTCCCATTAAAAAGAAAGTTCTTTTTCCTGCTTCGGTCAGTGCGGTTTCTGCCGGGACTTTGCCCAACAGGTTAATTCCCGGAGCTTCGGGAGTTGTTTTGCACAGCTTTGCAAATGCTTCGTAGGTGACATTCTTGTTTTCCCCTTTCCACAGCTTCTCGGCGAGCACCTGCATGGCGGGGAAACTGCGCAAGTGTACGTCCTGTTCGGATATCCCGTTTCCACACTTGTCATTCCACACGGCAAACATACCGCCCAATACGCCGGGAGTACCTTCGGGAAGTGTCTGTTTCCTGTTCATTATCCACGGCGACCATTTCTCATAAATCCACTGGTGATCGAGGAAATCCCGGTAGTAACCTGCTGCCGGAACGATATAGAGATAAGTGTCACAAGTATTAATCAACTTGTACCCCCCTCTTGCAGGGAAACAACAGGATCCACCCAGTCATACGACCACGCGTTGACCGTGACACCTTCCGCTTTTACGGGAGTCTTGCCGGGAAGCCATTTCAGTCCGCCCCACATACGTACATTTTTGCCGTATTTCTCAACAAATTTCAGATAACGGTCTGTGAAGTAGCGGTATTGTTCGGCTTCTTTCTTGTTGTATTCGTCGGTACCGATGTGCAGGTCTCCGATAAATACGGGATTGTCGCCCGACAGATATTCGTCCAGCAGGCTGTCGACGAATTGATAAGTTTTTTTTTGTAAAGGTCCAGATGATCCATGCCATACTTCCGACTTGCTATTTCGGGTTTGTAGTGGGCGAAGGCGAGTGAGTGGGCGGGAATATCAATTTCGGGAATGATACGCACACCGTATTCCAATCCCATACGTTGCAAGTCGATAAATTCCTGTTTGCTGTATGAACCGTCTTTGGCTGTCAGTCCCGGAAAGCGTTCGCTTTCCAGTCGGAATGCGGCGTAGGTGCGGTTCCAGTCATCGCCGAAGAACTGCGGAAAACCGTTGTCGTTCAAGTGAATCTGAAATTCGTTCATCTTGTAGAAGGAAAGTATCTTTTACGTATTGTTTCAGATAATCCATTGTAAAGAATTTGCGGGCCACATCCAGCATAAAGCCGCGGTTCGGGAAAAGCGGATAATCCCGTGCCGTCCCTTTGGGGAGCTTTTCCTTGTTCGTTGTGGAGTATCTGCAATAGGGTACGTGTTCCCCCAGAATACGCCCCTGACCGGTGGGGGCGGCGATACCGGCATAGCGGTTTACGGTTAACGTATATCCTTCTTCACCAAGTTCCTTGTCCGGTTTCGACAGTGAGAGGCAGATGTCTTTCCCGGCTGGTTTTCCGGTTTTGATGACATAGTTCCAGCCAAACAGTTCTTTTAAGTCTTGCGCCAGAATTTGTGCGGTAGGCGAGAGCGTCGCTTCATCCGCAGGTGAGAGCACGATTGAACCTTCGGCGGGCAGAGCCAGTTCGCCTTTTCCTCCTTTCCATTGTTGAAGGGCAGGGATCACTTGCGGGCAGGGCTCTTGGGCGGTGGCAAACACGCATACCATTAACAGGCAGCATACGATGATGAGGGGGCTTTTCATAATTAATAAGTCTGTATTAAGATTAATAAATTTCTATGTTTATAAAGTGGGAGCAGGCGTCAGCCGCTTTCTGCGTAACCGCCTGTCGCAATCCCATTATTTCACCGGCTGATAATCTGCGGGCTTTCCGTAAAATCCCGGCGCCGGTACGTATATCGGCTGACTAGGTATGCCGATGTTCAGCAACTTGCCTTCCGTGCGGAGGCGGCGGATGTGAATCATGGCTGTTGAGCGAACCATACCCGTTATATCTTGAAAATCCGAACGTTGCATGATCTGATGATCGGTGAAATATTTTCTCAACCGGCTGTCGATATCCGTCTCCGAAAGTTTGGGAGAGTGGATAATTCTTTTCATCTGTTTGATTTTTTATATGGCCGACGGAGTTTTTCAGTTTTTTGGTCTGAACGGAACTGTATGCCTTTCAACTTTACTTTCGTATTCCGGCGGGGAGTATCGGCGGCGATTTCTTCGGTGGCGGTTAGTGTCGGATAAAAATAACCGATACCGTCCAGGTGCACTTGCCTTCCTTCGCACAGTTCTTCACCCATAACTTGTGATAGTGCGTCTAGCACCTGCCGTTACATCCACCTCGTTCAGCGTACACCGGGATTGGATCCTGCTGCGGAGGTCTTTCGTGTCTATCTGTCCGTTGGCGATGATGCGCGGATGAAATCTTTTCTCCTCTGGTTTGTCCGGTGATACCGGATTCTCGTACCAGTCAAATGATATGGCCATAGTTCCTTTTGTTTATATAAGTAGTTCTGATTCGTATTTCCTATACTTCCTTCCGATTAATCCGGCTTCATCTTCATCGGCTAATTTCTATTGGCCTGTCGGCTAACCTTTATTGGCTGACAGGCTGACAGTGACTAGCGTAACAGCTAGCATAGGTTAGCTGTTATTGTTCCTTATGGCAAAGTTACTACATAAAGGCTTGCTAACCTAATTTTAAAGGCTTTATTTCGGACGCGTCATTGGTGAACGGAAAGCTGTCGGTGGGTAGAGAGGAAATAAACAAGGTTCGCAAACCTGTGTGCTACCGGTTTGCGAACCTTCGATTATCGGTTTCTCGGGTATTGCCAATACAGGCATTCCCGTTATGTGAGTACTTCTTTAGCTGAATATTGGCAGAGATACTTTTAGATTAGGATATCTGTCGCCCAGTTGTTTAAGGAAATCGTTGCCGATCACGATAGCTTGTACCGTTTCCTGCGGGTCGGTAGGGATTTCCGGTATATTGGTAAAGATCAGGCAGGAGTAGATGATGAGCTCGATAGGCTTGTCATCGGTCTGCAAAGACAGTTTGTATGCTTTTTACATTGTTTCCCCGGGCTTGGGCCTGTGCTTTTACTTGTCCTTCCATTGGGATTTCGGTAAGTCTGGAGTTTTCGAGGCGGGATTGGTTGAACACAAGATGCCGGTCGATTTCCCCTTCTGTGTCCGTATCGAATAAATGAAGGCTGTTTCCGCTGAGAACAAGGTATTTGGGAGTTTGCACGGTGTTGAAACGCACGGTTCCCAAGGTAGCCATTCCTTTCAGTTTATCTTTAACCCCGTCTTTAAGGGCGGGGATCCCACGCCATATTCGGTGCTGGCATAATTGAAAGCGTCAATCTTTTCTTGCTTCATTTCTTCTTGGAGGAAAGGCAGTTCGGAAGTGAGTACGCTGTTTTTATATCGTTCGGCATTTGCAAATTCCGCTTTGAAATCAGTGTTGTTTACCACTTGTGCTTGTTGCGAGTTTTTGTTCTTTACATAATACCAGTACCCTGCATAGAGAACGATGAAAATAATCGGAATAAGTGTGTAAATTGACATAGCTTATCTGTTTTTTAATGTGATTAATTAGGTTTGTTTTATACTTCTACCGGTTCTGTTTTTCTTTTTCTTACTTGGGATGAATCCCCCAGATGATAAGGGCAATGATGATCAGTCCTACTATCTTGCCGCCATATCGGGAGTAGAAACCGACTTTATTCAGCTTTTCACCGTCCAGGTTATTCTCTTTCAGAATGGCGGAGAGTTGTTCTTCCGTCAGTTCATAATAAGTGTCTTCTTTTTCGCAATATCCTACGAGGCGGGGGCTCCTGCTCGATATAGAGAGGAAGGATGTAAGCGATGTTGAACTCCTGATGAATGGTCCCCAGATCAATGTAGTTGCCGTTGTCTGTCTTATATTCTTCGGTGTCGGGCAGGTCTGCTACTTTGTTTAAGACTTCACGATCACCGAAAGGAATTTTTACACCACGCGCGGATACCGTTTGACAAGAGAGGAAAAAGGAGAGCGCCGAATGCAAAGAAAAGGGTTAGATGTTTCATGTTTTTCTTTTTTGAGTTTATGAATAATGGAATTGTTGATTAATATTGCCGTAAAAGTAGAGAAAAGAAATAGAAAAAGCAAACGATCGTTTGCTTTTTGAAAAAAATGATTTTTCTGTCCGGCTTTTTTTCTGTTTCAGATACGTTAAAGATGAGGGGAAAGAACGTGATAAGTTCATGAGCAGGCTTTATTTTTTATTGAATACACACGGCAAATCTGATATTTTTATGTAGATGTTTTATTTCATCTTTTTGCTTCCGGTATTCTCCATACTCCGGTCGGAAGTGGGGAAGTTGAGCAGAGCATTGGTCTTTGTTATCATTACAAATTATTCTCGGACTGATACTGCTGATACTTTCCGTCCTCTATCAGAAGTTGAAAGGAGTATTCTTTAAAAATGATGAAGCCGAAACGGACTAATCTTCGTTGTACTTATAACAATGATAAAGGCTACCTGCTCTTTTATAGAACGGCAGCCTTTACTTATTAATTGGCCTATCTGTTGACGACTTATTCTTGTGAGAAACGTTTTACTTGTTCCTCGATCAATTCCTTGTCGTCAAAGTAGTTAATCTTCATAGCCTTCTTGACATCTGCCAGTGTTTCGGCGGCGGCAGCTCTGGCTACTTCACATCCTTTTTGCAACATCTCGTAAACGGCAGGAATGTCTTTGCTGAATTCTTTGCGACGGTTACGGATAGGTTCCAGTGTCTCTTGCATGATAGCGTTCAGGAAACGTTTCACTTTCACGTCTCCCAGTCCACCGCGTTGGTAGTGAGCTTTCAATTCAGCCAGATTCGGGTAATCCGGTAAGTAGCGTTCGAAATGTTCGGGACGGCAGAAAGCATCAAGATAAGTGAACACGGTGTTGCCTTCGATTTTTCCCGGGTCTTGTACACGGAGATGTCCCGGATCGGTATACATACTCATGATCTTCTTCTGGATTTCTTCCGGTTCTTCCGAAAGGTAGATACAGTTTCCGAGTGATTTACTCATTTTAGCTTTACCGTCAGTTCCCGGAAGGCGCAGGCAGGCTGCATTGTCGGGCAACAGGATTTCCGGCTCTACGAGGGTTTCACCATATATATAATTAAAACGACGTACGATCTCACGAGCTTGTTCAATCATTGGCTCCTGGTCTTCACCCACGGGAACAGTTGTAGCACGGAAAGCTGTGATGTCCGCTGCCTGGCTGATAGGATAAGTGAAGAAACCTACAGGAATACTTGCTTCAAAGTTGCGCATCTGGATTTCCGCTTTCACAGTCGGGTTACGTTGCAGGCGAGATACGCTTACAAGGTCCATATAGTAGAAGCTAAGCTCGCATAGCTCCGGAATCTGCGACTGTATGAAGATAGTAGCTTTGGAAGGGTCTATTGCCACAAGCCAGATAGTCAAGAGCTACTTCAATTACATTCTGACGCACCTTCTCCGGATTGTCTATATTGTCTGTCAATGCCTGCGAATCGGCAATGAAGATAAACATCTTACTATAATCACCTGCATTTTGCAGGTCAACTCTGCGTTTCAACGAGCCTACATAGTGACCGATATGAAGTCTTCCGGTAGGACGGTCGCCCGTCAATATGATTTTTTCTTTTCCCATATGTTATTACCTTATTATATAATGGCGACAAAATAAGGATAAAAACTGAAAGATACATCAAAAAGTTACTTCATGATTTGTGCTTACTATGATAAAAAGTATTCATTAAAAAGCTAACGGAAAAAACAACCGTTTCATTGACACGCGGTAAACTATTTCAGTAAAAATGAACGTTTCTTTTTGTCATTTGCAAAATATGTCGTTACTTTGCACAAATTTTGGAACCGACAATGAATCAACAGGAAATCAGAAGCAAGTATTATCTACATTCGGATGTTTTTCACCCGGAAACGGCAGGCTTCTTCTCTTTTCTCCAAAAACGATATTTTAGTTCTTTGGTAATGCGTTAATCCTTTTTTGAGGGTAACGCATTTTTTTTATGGATGAACTTAGAAACAACAACTTATTATAACAACAAAAGAAATGGAAAAGGAAATCAAGAAAGTTCTCGTTTTGGGTTCTGGAGCACTCAAAATCGGACAAGCCGGAGAGATTTCGACTACTCAGGCTCACAAGCACTGAAAGCTTTGAAAGAAGAAGGCATCAGCTCAGTATTGGTAAACCCGAACATCGCAACCATTCAGACTTCTGAAGGAATTGCAGATAAAGTGTATTTCCTTCCCGTAACTACTTATTTTGTAGAGAAGAAATCATCAAGAAAGAACGCCCCGACGGCATTCTGCTGGCATTCGGCGGACAGACGGCGCTGAACTGCGGTACGGAACTCTACACACAGGGTATTCTTGATAAATACGGAGTAAAGGTGCTTGGTACATCGGTAGAAGCTATCATGTATACAGAAGACCGTGATTTGTGCGTGAAGAAACTGAACGAAATCGAGATGAAGACTCCGGTTAGCCAGGCAGTAGAAAACATGGAAGATGCCATTGCTGCTGCACGCAGAATCGGTTATCCTGTCATGGTACGTTCTGCTTATGCATTGGGTGGTCTTGGTAGCGGTATATGTGCCGACGAAGAAGAATTCCTGAAATTGGCCGAAAGCTCCTTTGCTTTCTATAAACAGATTCTGGTAGAAGAATCGTTGAAAGGCTGGAAAGAAATCGAATTTGAAGTGATCCGTGACGCTAACGACCATTGCTTCACAGTAGCCAGCATGGAAAACTTTGACCCGCTGGGTATCCATACCGGTGAATCCATCGTAGTGGCTCCTACCTGTTCACTGGATGATAAAGAATTGACTCTGTTGAAGGAACTTTCTACTAAATGTATCCGTCACCTCGGTATCGTGGGTGAATGTAACATTCAGTATGCTTTCAACTCTGATACGGACGACTACCGTGTGATTGAAGTAAATGCCCGTTTGAGCCGTTCTTCTGCATTGGCTTCTAAGGCTACCGGTTATCCGTTGGCATTCGTAGCTGCTAAAGTGGCACTTGGTTACACACTTGACCAGATTGGTGAGATGGGGACTCCGAATTCTGCATACGTAGCTCCGCAACTTGACTACTATATCTGTAAAATCCCTCGTTGGGACTTGACGAAGTTTGCCGGTGTATCCCGTGAAATCGGTTCAAGCATGAAATCGGTAGGTGAAATCATGTCTATCGGCCGTTCTTTTCGAAGAAATCATCCAGAAAGGTCTTCGTATGATTGGTCAGGGTATGCACGGTTTCGTAGGTAACGACGAACTGCACTTTGACGATCTTGATAAAAAGAGCTTTCTCGTCCGACAGACTTGCGTGTTTTCGCTATCGCACAAGCAATGGAAGAAGGGTATACCATCGAACGTATCCACGACCTGACAAAGATCGACCCATGGTTCCTTGGCAAACTGAAAAAATATCGTAGACTACAAAGCGAAACTGTCTACCTATAATAAGGTAGAAGATATACCTGCCGATGTAATGCGTGAAGCGAAAGTATTAGGTTTCTCTGACTTCCAGATTGCCCGTTTCGTACTGAATCCAACCGGAAACATGGAGAAAGAAAATCTGGCAGTGCGTGCTCATCGTAAATCTATGGGTATCCTCCCGGCTGTAAAACGTATTAATACAGTTGCTTCCGAACATCCGGAACTGACTAACTATCTGTATATGACTTATGCAGTGGAAGGTTATGATGTAAACTATTATAAGAATGAAAAATCAGTAGTCGTACTGGGTTCGGGTGCTTACCGTATCGGTAGCTCTGTAGAATTTGACTGGTGTTCGGTAAATGCAGTTCAGACAGCACGTAAATTGGGTTACAAATCAATCATGATTAACTATAACCCTGAAACGGTTTCTACCGACTATGACATGTGTGACCGTCTGTACTTCGACGAACTTTCTTTTGAACGTGTGCTCGATGTGATTGATCTTGAACAGCCTCGTGGTGTGATTGTTTCCGTAGGCGGACAGATCCCGAACAACTTGGCCATGAAGCTTTATCGTCAGTCGGTTCCTGTACTGGGTACTTCGCCGGTTTCTATCGATCGTGCCGAGAACCGTAATAAATTCTCTGCAATGCTCGATCAGCTGGGTATCGACCAACCGGCTTGGCAGGAGCTTACCAGTCTCGAAGATGTGAAAGGCTTTGTGGAAAAAGTAGGTTATCCGGTGCTGGTTCGTCCTTCTTACGTTCTTTCGGGAGCTGCTATGAATGTTTGCTACGATGACGAAGAATTGGAAAACTTCCTGAAGATGGCTGCCGAAGTTTCTAAAGAATACCCGGTAGTTGTTTCTCAATTCCTTGAAAATACAAAAAGAAATTGAATTTGATGCTGTTGCCCAAAACGGTGAAGTGGTGGAATATGCCATCTCTGAACATGTTGAGTTTGCCGGTGTACACTCCGGTGACGCTACGCTGGTATTCCCGGCACAGAAGATTTACTTTGCAACGGCACGCCGCATCAAGAAAATCAGCCGCCAGATTGCGAAGGAACTCAATATTTCCGGTCCTTTCAATATCCAGTTCCTGGCACGCAACAACGAGGTGAAGGTTATCGAGTGTAACCTGCGTGCATCGCGCAGCTTCCCGTTCGTATCCAAGGTGCTGAAGCGTAACTTTATCGAGACTGCTACCCGTATCATGCTTGACGCTCCATACTCGCGTCCTGATAAATCGGCATTTGATATTGACTGGATCGGTGTGAAAGCATCTCAGTTCTCCTTCTCCCGTCTGCACAAGGCAGACCCGGTATTGGGTGTGGACATGTCGTCTACGGGCGAGGTAGGCTGTATTGGCGACGACTTCTCCGAAGCATTGCTGAATGCCATGATTGCTACCGGATTCAAGATTCCTGAAAGAGCAGTAATGTTCTCCTCCGGAGCCATGAAGTCCAAGGTGGATTTGCTGGATGCCAGCCGCATGCTCTTTGCCAAAGGCTATAAGATTTATGCTACTGCCGGAACTGCTGCATTCCTGAATGCTCATGGAGTAGACGCGACTCCGGTTTACTGGCCGGATGAGAAACCAGGTGCAGAGAATAATGTAATGAAGATGATCGCTGACCATAAGTTTGACCTGATCGTAAACATTCCGAAGAATCATAGCAAACGTGAATTAACGAATGGCTATCGTATCCGTCGTGGTGCAATCGATCACAACATTCCATTGATTACAAATGCTCGTCTGGCAAGTGCCTTTATCGAAGCATTCTGTGAATTGAAATTGGGTGATATTCAGATCAAGAGCTGGCAGGAATATAAATAAACTGCTTTAGCTGTTTATCAAAATAAAAGAACTCCCTCTTTGGAATGCCAAAGGGGAGTTTTTGTTTAAGTTGTCTTGTTGCGAATAGATGTTTTCTGTTATTTGCTTACACGATAATTGTGTACTTTCAGATTCTCTATCCGGCTATTGAAGTTTCCGGCTTTCTCGAGCGGGAAAACCAATGTGCGTATATAACTCATAGAATCTTTTCCTGCATTGAAATAACATTTCTGTATGTTCATTTCTTCAACAACCTTTCCGTTTACTCTGAGTGTGGTACTACGATGATCGCCTTCTATCTGAATGGTCGCTTTCTCTCCCGGATTCACTTTATATGGGGAACGTATTCAAATAACCATCGCGTGCAAAACCCATCATCCCTCGAATTGGATCTGCTAGATAGAATACGGCGTTGGGCGAACGGAACAATTCGGTTCCGCTTGTCTCTTTTGCTCCGGTAATGTCGAAACTGACAGTGTAATTATAGCCAATTTCCGGATAATCGGAAGTGCTGCCGGGAGCAACGGTAGAACGTTCATATACCAATTCCGGCTTTTTGCCGATTCTTCCCAGTTGATTGACTCCGGGGGCTTCACTGATAGCACTACGCTTTTCATTATACACTTCGAATGGCAGACTGGTTTCTTTCCCTGTCCATGTCTTTACTGCTAGAGTTTGTAACGCAGGGAATACACGGTGATGAATGTCTTTCACGGAAATTCCATTACCTGCATGGTCGTTCCAGATGGCAAACATGCCACCGAGAATAGCAGGGTGCTTTTTCTTCGAATACGGCTTTCCCGATATGTGCCGGTGTCCATTCTTTATATAAAAATACCTCGTTAAGATAATCCTGATAGTAACCGGCTAATGGAACAATGTAAACCATTGCATCCGGAATGCTGATTAGCTGGTAGCCGTCTTTGATCATGGTTGCCGGATCGGCGTATCCGTTGTACCAAGCATTCATGACGACATTTTCTGATTTGACAGGGGTGTCTCCTTTTAGCATGAGTGAGAGCGCCCCCCATATCACGGCTTGTTTGCCAAAGCCTTCTACCAGCCGGATATAATGGTCGGTGAAAGCCCGGAATTTTTCTACTACGTCTTTCTTCGCGTTCGAGTATTCGTCTGTACCGATATGTACACGCTTGCCTACGAATACCAGGGTCGTCACCTTTCAGGTATTCTTTTAACAGATCGTCTGCAAATTGATAGGTTTCCGGCTTGAATAAGTCGAGGTGATCCATGCCGTACTCCTTGCTTCCGATTTCCGGTTTGTAATGGTGAATGCTAATGAATGTGCCGGAATATCAATTTCGGTATAATCTCTACAAAGTTGGTTGCAGCCTTGTTTCTGAAAATCAATAAATTCTTTTTTTAGAATAAGAACCGTCACGGGCTGTCAATCCCGGATAAGTCTCTGATTCCAGCCGGAAGGCAGCGTAAGTCTTGTCCCAGTTGTGTTCGAAGTATTGCTTGAATCCATTATCGTTCAGATGGACTTGCAGGGTGTTCATTTTGTAATAAGCCATGATTTTCACCAAGTCCTGCAGATAAGCCATCGGAATGAACTTACGGCCACAGTCTATCATGAAACCGCGAAGCGGATAATCGGGATAATCACGAATCGTTCCTTGCGGGAGTGAGCGTTCCTGATTTTGTTCCGCCAGTTGCAGGAGTGTGCGTGTGCTCCAGTAAAGACCGATTGGAGTGGGAGCGGAGATGGCTACACGGTCGGTTATCTTGATGGCGTAACCTTCCTCACCGAGCTTCTTGTCTGCCGACAAGGATAGGACGAAATCGCCGGACGTGGCTTTGCCTTGCGCTACGCTTAATGTCTGCCCGAACATCTGTTGATAATCGTCGGCAAACATTCGGGCTATTCTCAGTAATTCGGGATTTTGGGAAGTGCAGACGATTCGGGTGTCTTTTCCCGGGGTGAAGTTACCGTCTTTTCCCTGTCCATTGTTTGAGTTCGGGGACAACAAAAGGTTTCGGGTTGACAGCGGCACGGGTTAAGCTACCCGTCAGACAAAAGATGACCAATAAGGCCAGAACTTTCAAAGATACAAACTTGTTTCTCATAAGGGGGATTTTTTGTGTTTTTGTTAATTAATAAATGATTATAGTTAATTATTGGCTGAAAGTAGGCATAATTTGGATATCTGTCAACAAGTGAAGCTATTTATTTTTTATTTTTGTGTTTTTCAAAATGATTAAACCCGATTCAGAATGTTAGTACTTCTATCTTGTGCCAAGACGATGAGTGCGGTGTCGAAGGTGAAAGTCCCTTTGACTACGATCCCCCGTTTTCAGAAGGAAGCGGCGGAAATAGCGTTGCAGATGTCCCAGTTTTCTGTAGACGAATTAGAACGTCTGCTGCGTGTAAACGCAAAGATTGCTGTGGAGAATTATAAACGTTATCAGGCTTTTCATGCGGAAACCACTCCGGAATTGCCTGCTTTGCTGGCGTATACCGGCATTGTATTCAAACGGCTGAATCCGAAGGACTTCTCTGCAGAAGATTTCGGGTATGCGCAGGAACATTTGCGGCTGACTTCTTTTGTTACGGTCTGTTGCGTCCTTTGGATGTGATTCGTGCTTATCGGCTGGAGGGAGATGTCGTATTGCCTGAACTGGGGAATCAGACCTTGTTTTCTTATTGGCGGTCGCGTCTGACGGATGTGTTCATTGAAGACATCAAGAAAGCGGCGGCATACTTTGCAATTTGGTAGCCAGTGACGAGATGAAAAGCCTGTTTGACTGGAAGCGGGTGGAAAAAGAGGTGCATGTCATCACTCCCGAATTTCAAGTCTGGAAGAATGGAAAATTGGCTTCGATAGTAATATATATCAAAATGTCCCGTGGTGAAATGACACGGTTCATTCTGAAGAATCGAATTGAAAATCCGGAGGATCTGAAAAGCTTCTCTTGGGAAGGGTTTGAATTTAACGAATCTCTTTCGAACGAAAAGAAGTTTGTATTTACTAACGGCAAAGAAATATAAGGTATGACAGAAGTGGAGAAGATGCGTAGCAGCCAGTTGGCTGATATGTCCGCGCCGGAGTTGCAGGTACGTTTTGAGCATGCCAAAAAACTATTGGCACGTATGCGGGGAATGAGTACGTACGATGAGGGTTATAGGGAATTATTGGATAAGTTGGTACCGGGGATTCCTGAAACTTCCATTATATGCCCGCCTTTCCATTGTGATCACGGAGACGGAATCAAGTTGGGTGAGCATGTCTTTGTCAATGCCAATTGCACTTTTCTGGACGGGGGGTATATCACGATCGGTGCCCATACGTTGGTCGGCCCATGTGTACAGATATACACTCCGCATCATCCGATGAATTATCTGGAGCGTCGCGGTTCGAAAGAGTATGCTTATCCGGTTACGATCGGTGAGGATTGCTGGATTGGCGGCGGGGCTGTCATTTGTCCCGGTGTGACGATTGGCAACCGTTGTGTGATAGGAGCGGGAAGCGTCGTGACGAAAGATATTCCCGACGACAGTGTTGCAGTCGGGAATCCGGCGCGGGTGATCCGTAAATAAGGCTTTATCCGGAATCTTACAGATTGGAGTGTGAAATTATTTGTCTTGAAAAAAATCTTTTCTGTTTAGTGGACGGGCTTGAGAAGGAAAGTTGCATGAAAAAAAAAACTTTTTTCATTATTTGCTGATAATCAGTTGGTTCTTACTTTTGATAAAAAGTTTCTTGAAAAATAATATGCAAAATGTTTGGAGGTTTCAAAAAAAATGCCGTACCTTTGCATCGCTTTTGAAACGGAAGTGTACGGGCGCTTAGCTCAGCTGGTTCAGAGCATCTGGTTTACACCCAGAGGGTCGGGGTTCGAATCCCTCAGCGCCCACAAAAATACCGAAGCACTTCCGCCAACAAAAGGGCGCTTAGCTCAGCTGGTTCAGAGCATCTGGTTTACACCCAGAGGGTCGGGGGTTCGAATCCCTCAGCGCCCACTATAAAAAAGAGTCTTACGAAGAAATTCGTGAGACTTTTTTATTTCTTACCGCTTTTTATACAAACTTTCTCTATCCTTTTTGCTCTATAACTCAGGAAAAAGAGTTAATTTTGCAGTCTGATAATTATCTAAGAAAACGTATGGAACTTGATGTATTAACGGCCATATCTCCGATTGATGGTCGATATAGAGGCAAAACTAAAGCTTTGGCAGCTTATTTCTCTGAATTTGCACTGATTAAATACCGTGTACAGGTAGAGGTGGAGTATTTTATCACCTTGTACGAACTTCCTTTGCCGCAATTGAAAGGAATCGATAGTAGCGTGTTTGAAACTTTACGGAATATCTACCGTAACTTCTCTGAAGCAGACGCACAGCGCATTAAAGATATCGAAAGTGTAACTAATCACGACGTGAAGGCCGTAGAATACTTCCTGAAAGAAGAGTTTGACAAAATGGGGGGGATGGATGACTATAAGGAATTCATTCACTTCGGACACTGACTTCTCAGGATATTAACAATACGTCTGTTCCTCTTTCTATCAAAGGAGGCATTGGAGCGGGTTTATTATCCGTTGATTGAAGAGCTGATTGCACAGTTAAAAACCTATGCGACAGATTGGGCTGATATTCCGATGCTTGCCAAAACTCACGGTCAGCCGGCTTCTCCTACCCGTTTAGGTAAAAGAAGTAATGGTATTCGTTTACCGCTTGGAACGTCAGTTGGCTATGTTGAAAGCATGTCCTCTTACCGCCAAGTTTGGCGGTGCTACCGGAAACTACAATGCGCATCACGTGGCTTATCCTCAATATGACTGGAAACAATTCGGCAATCGGTTTGTTGCAGAAAAACTGGGATTGGAACGCGAAGAATATACAACGCAGATTTCGAACTATGATAACCTCTCTGCTGTTTTTGATGCTATGAAGCGTATCAATACTATTATGGTGGATATGAATCGTGACTTCTGGCAGTACATCTCTATGGAGTACTTCAAACAGAAGATCAAAGCCGGAGAAGTTGGATCGAGTGCTATGCCGCATAAAGTGAATCCGATTGACTTTGAAAATGCGGAGGGTAACTTGGGCATATTGCGACTTCCATTCTGGAACATTTGGCCGTGAAAGCTTCCTGTTTCCCGTTTGCAGCGTGACTTGACAGATTCAACAGTGCTGCGTAATGTGGGTGTACCTTTCGGTCATATCGTGATTGCCATCCAGAGTTCTTTGAAAGGATTACGTAAACTGTTATTGAACGAACCGGCTATCTATCGTGATTTGGATAATTGTTGGAGTGTAGTGGCAGAAGCTATTCAGACCATCCTGCGCCGTGAGGCTTATCCGCATCCGTATGAAGCTTTGAAAGCTGGTGACCCGGACGAACCAGGCTATTACAGAAAGTTCTATTAAAGAGTTTATCGAAGAATTGAATGTAAGCGAAGATATTAAAAAAAGAGTTAAGAGCAATCACTCCCGCATACTTATACGGGGCTTTAATTGTTTACTAATATAATAAACGTGTTTTTAAATAGGCCGTGAGGCCAAAGTCTAATTTTATTCGAATAAAAAAATGAGCACAGAAAACGAAGAATGGCGCGAAAATTCTTTCAATGAAGAGAATGCAGGTGCCGGCCGTGATGGTAACAGGTCTTACAACAGAGAAGGTGGAGAACGTCCGTATCGTCCTTCTTACAACCGTGAAGGCGGGGATCGCCCGTATCGCCCGCGATTTAATGCCAATAATGAAGGAGGTGAACGCCCGCAGCGTTCGTATGGTGACCGCTCTTATGGCGATCGTCCTCAACGTCCTTCTTACAATCGTGAAGGTCGGTGATCGTCCGTATCGTCCTCGCTTCAATAACAATAGTGAAGGTGGCGAACGCCCGCAGCGTCCTTACAACCGCGAAGGTGGTTCTTATGATCGTCCTCAACGTCCTTCCTACAATCGTGAAGGTGGTTATGACCGTCCTCAACGTCCCCGTTTCAATAGCGAAGGCGAAGGTGGTGATCGTCCTCAACGTCGCTTCTTACAACCGTGAAGGTGGCGACCGTCCTGGTGACCGTCCGTACCGTCCCCGCTTTAATAACGGCGAAGGTGGCGACCGTCCTCCAACGTCCTTCTTACAACCGTGAAGGTGGTGACCGTCCGTATCGTCCCCGTTTTAATAACGGCGAAGGTGGCGGCTATCGCAGCAATAACGGTGGGGGGTATGAGACAGCAGAGCTTGCACTCATGGATACAGACTTAAAGAGAACATTCGCAACAGGAATCGCAGGATTCTCACACGTAATCGATTCTCTTTCAGCAATCAAATATGCAAAGGTTAAAGTAGTACGTGACGAGAGCGGACTGGCAAAGGATTTCGAAATCGAGGGAGAGTTCCCTAAATACGGAAACGATGATGACCGCGCGGACGAAATCGGTGTATGGCTTCTTAAGACATTCATGGACAAGTTAAAGAAGCATCACACATACCGTGATTCAGAGCCTACAACATCAATCCTTACAATTACATCAAACGTAGTATACGGAAAAGCTACAGGAGCAATGCCTGACGGACGTAAAGCAGGAGAGCCGCTTTCACCTGGAGCAAACCCATCATACGGCGCAGAGCAGAACGGACTTCTCGCATCCTTAAACTCACTCACAAAGCTTCCATATGAGTGGGCACTTGATGGAATCTCAAATACACAGACCATCAACCCGGGAGCACTCGGAAACAACGAGGGAGAGAGAATCGACAACCTTGTAAACGTAATGGACGGATACTTCGATCAGGGGAGCACATCACCTCAATGTAAATGTATTCGGTAAAGAGAAGCTCATCGATGCAATGGAGCATCCTGAGAAGGAGGAGTACGCAAACTTCACAATCCGAGTATCAGGATACGCAGTTAAGTTCATCGACCTCACAAGAGAGCAGCAGCTCGATGTAATCTCACGTACATGCCACGAGAGAATGTAATATAAAAAAATATCCAACATTCCAGAATGTGCAGGCCAAGTGCCTGCATATTCTGATTTTCTAAATAACACCACAGCGTAAGGAATTTTCGGAAGGTGTGTAAAAGCCGGTCGCGTCAAGCATAGAAAACCTAAATCATAATTCATACAGCCTCTTAGCCCGAAGAACCTGAGCATTGCAAAGTCCCTGTCGGCGGGTTGCCGAAAATTCCGTACCATAAAAATAAAAGTAGCAGCAACAACAACCTGAAGGAGGTAAAACATGGGAGAAACACTAGGAAGAGTACACTCGGTAGAAAGCTTTTGGCTCAGCCGACAGCAATACGTAACTGAACGCGCTACCTGAG
>VOFJ01003766.1_pt1 | contig 43099 bp, 69 predicted proteins | sample 5384081 | NCBI WGS metagenome assembly VOFJ01 (sample SAMN12384729, study PRJNA508395) | human gut metagenome | isolation source: healthy gut I | host: Homo sapiens
ACAGCGGCCGCAGAATCATAATCAAAAATGATAAATTATTCAGTCTGATGAGGCTCTTGAAGTATTTGAGAAATATGGATTTGCAGCTTATGTAAATGATGAGAAAACGGATGACACGGCAGCTGCTGAAAAGACAGCAGAGCCGACAAAAGGCATCTGAAGATACTGCAGAATAAAGGATAATAATATGGGAGAATTTCTCAGTGAAATAAACTGGAGTCCTTTATGGATTTCTTTTTTGAAAACCGTGTGGCAGCAACTATATTTGCTTTTTTCTGGGAGTATTCTGTGCAAGGAAGATCATGAAACTGAAACCGGGAGCCCGGGCAGTGCTGGATGGGATTCTGACAATGCCTCTTGTTCTGCCGCCTACAGTAGCTGGATTCTGCCTGCTTTTTGCTTTTTTTTAGTCTGAAAAAGACCTTTCGGAAGCTTTCTGCTGGACAATTTTGACATTAAAGTAGTTCAGACATGGACCGGATGTGTGATCGCAGCTTCGGTGATCGCCTTTCCCCTAATGTACCGCAATGCCCGGGCGGCCTTTGAGCAGGTAGATGTGAATCTGATCTATGCAGGAAGAACTCTGGGAATGAGTGAAGGCCGGATATTCTGGAAGGTAATTATGCCTGCAGCAGGGACCTGGAATTGCTTCCGGTACTGTACTGGCTTTTGCCCGTGCCATTGGGGAATATGGAGCAACCTCCATGCTTGCCGGCAATATCCTTGGAAAGACAAAGAACGGTTTCTGTTGCAATTGCATCAGAGACTGCAGCTGGAAATTATGATATGGCAGGTTTCTGGGTCGTAGTGATCATATTGATCTCATTTCTGGTGGTTGCGGCAATTAATATTGTTTCCGGCAGAGGAATGCAGACCAGAAGGTGGATATAATGGCGATTGAACTTGATATTCAGAAAAATTTTAAAGGTTTTTCCCTGGATGTAAAGCTGAAGGGGCAGGCTGGAACTATAGGGATCCTGGGAGCTTCGGGAAGCGGAAAGAGCATGACTCTTCGCAGTATTGCCGGAATTGAGACTCCGGATTCCGGAAGGATCATTATTAACGGAAGACTGTTTTTGATTCTGAGGCAAAAATTAATTTAAAGCCTCAGGAGAAAGAGTTGGATACCTGTTTCAGAACTATGCCTTTTTCCCAACTATGACCGTAGAAAAGAATATTGCCTGCGGGTATCGAGGGGAAAAAAGTGAGCTTTCACAGAAGGTTGCAGATTACATAAAGAGGTATCATCTGGAGGGATTGGAGAAGCATTTTCCGTCGCAGCTTTCTGGCGGTCAGCAACAGCGGGTGGCTCTTGCGCGTATGATGATCGGAGAGCCGGAGGTGATTCTTCTGGATGAACCTTTTTCTGCGCTGGATGGGTATCTGAAGGACATTTTGCAGCGTGATATGCAGAATTTTTTTGAAAGATTACAAAGGCGATATGATCATGGTAACTCACAGCAGGGATGAGGCATATAAGTTCTGTAGTCAGCTGACCCTGTTGAATAATGGAAAGATATTCTTACTGGTGAGACCAGGGATATTTTCGAAAATCCTCAGTATCTGGAGGCTGCAAGGCTGACTGGATAAAAATGTTTCTGCGGTGCAGAAGATGGGCAGCCATGAAGGTTATGCATTGATTGGGAGCTTATGCTTGTTCAGAACAGGAAGTGACAGAGGATATTACCCATGTTGGAATCTGGGGACATTGGATGAGGCCGGCAGATGAGGCTGGTGAGAATACCATGGAAGTGCAGGTTGAGGAGTATCTTGACAATCACTTTGCGCATCAATATCTGTTTCGTAATAAAGGGGCTGCAGAAAGCGGCACTTTGTGGTGGATGTGCCAGAAAAAGAATTTCCAGGAAACTGCAAAGGACAATATCCCAAAGTATCTGTATTTTCCACCAGAGCATGTGATGTTGCTGAAGAAATAAAATAAGGTGGTTCTGAATGAATAATAAAGGAATATGAGACAGCATGGAATGGTGTGCGGTTTCACATATTCCTTATTTTGTATTGCGAAGTCTGTAGAAGACGGGTAGTAGAAGAAAGTCTTTATTTCAGATATGCTTTAGAACCTTTTTTAAACAAGCTCTGATGCTGCGATAAAAAAACGCCGGAAACCTTGAATTACAAGATTTCTGACGCTTAAGAGCAGGGGATGAGAGAATCGAACTCCCACCAAAGGTTTTGGAGACCCCTATCATACCATTTGACCAATCCCCTATGTTTTGTTTTCTGTTGCAATTATACATACAAAAGGAACAGTTGTCAAGGCAAAATAAATAAAATTTGCACGAAATTAACTAGAAAACGGAGATGGAGGGATTTGAACCCTCGCGCCGGTTGCCCGACCTACCGCATTTCGAGTGCGGACCCTTCAACCGCTTGGGTACATCTCCATGACATTCTCCATTATATCGGGGGATTGGATAAAGGTCAATCTTTTTTTTATTGACGTAAAAAGAATAGTGTAATAATATGAAAGGAAAGCAAAAAATACGAGGAGACCAGTTATGAGTGACAAAAAGACATCCATAGAGAATGCAGTAGAGCGTCTGACTGCCAATTACCGTAAGGAAGAGCTTGTTTCTGACAAAGAGCGGAAGACATCTTCCAGTCCGTGCAGCGATTATTAATATTGTGAAAGAAATGAGATCAGTTATTTTTCCGGGATATTTCGATATTGATTCGGGAGCAGCTGTTTTTCCGGAACATTATACCGGATATCTGCTCAATGACCTGTTTGACCGTATGCAGGCACAGATCGAGACGGCTTTTCTGTATATTGGCGAGGATATGCCCAGTGCATGTGGCAAGGCAGCACAGGTAACCTCCAGATTTTTTGAGCAGCTTCCGGAAGTGCAGGAGATGTTGTTGAAAGATGTGCAGGCTGGTTTTGATGGTGACCCGGCTGCGAAGAGTAAAGAGGAGATTATTTTTTCTCCTATCCGGGATTTCTGGCAATTTATGTGTATCGTCTGGCACACATCCTTTATCTAAGAGGAGGTTCCGTTTATCCCAAGGATTATGACAGAGTATGCTCATGACCACAGGAATAGATATTAACCCAGGTGCTACGATTGGGGAATATTTCTTTATTGACCATGGAACTGGTGGTTGTAATCGGTGAAACGACTACTATTGGGAATAATGTGAAGCTGTATCAGGAGTTAACCTTTGGCGCGCTTTCTTACAAGAAAAGGACAGCATGGTGTGAAGCGTCATCCTACGATTGAAGATAATGTAACCATTTATTCCAATTCTTCTGTACTTGGTGGAGAAACTGTTAATGGGGAGAATACGATTATCGGTGGTAAATATTATCACAGAATCGATTCCCTGCAAATACCAAGGTCAGTGCAAAAAGTCCGGAGCTTGTGATTAAGAAACCGAAGCCTCCAAATGTATGGGATTATTGACGACAAATCAAATAAATAAAAAAAGTTTAAAAATTTCAAAAAACCTGTTGACAAATAAAACAGTATGCTATATACTAATCATGGCAGTCAAGCGATCTGTTAATCACCAACGAAATGCGCGGGTGTATTCAATGGTGAACACCAGCCTTCCAAGCTGGATACGTGGGTTCGATTCCATCCCGCTTATGCGATAGTCAAGCGATTCGAGACCGCGGGTTCGAGCCCCGTCTAAAATCGCTCTCATCGAAGGATGAAGATTTATAATTTCATAACTGCGGGTGTAGTTCAATGGTAGAACACCAGCCTTCCAAGCTGGATACGTGGGTTCGATTCCCATCACCCGCTTATGCGATAGTGGCGTAGTTGGTAACGCGCGACCTTGCCAAGGTCGAGACCGCGGGTTCGAGCCCCGTCTATCGCTCTCTGATTTTGAATCATCAAAGCAATGCGGGTGTAGTTCAATGGTAGAACTTCAGCCTTCCAAGCTGACTACGTGGGTTCGATTCCCATCACCCGCTTGTGCGATAGTGGCGAAGTTGGTTTTTGCCAAGGTCGAGACCGCGGGTTCGAGCCCCGTCTATCGCTCTTTAAAAACCAAGGAATTAATTTCTGGCTGTTTTTTTTAAACAGGAAAATGGCGTCTAACAACATTATTTTTTGGGAAGCTTTGTTACATATTTTTCGTTCAGAAACTGATAAAGTAAATCGGAAAGTCCGACCAGTGCAAGTAAATGATTCTGGAGATCCAGCTCATACTTCCAAAAAGGAAAGCTACCCAGATTAAAGTTGAAGAACCCGATCAGTCCCCAGTTGACGGCACCGATTATCGTAAAGTCAGACAGAAACAATTTAAAAATTTATTTTCCATAAGTCACCATCCTTTCGTAACTATAGTGTCTCTTTTTTATCATGGGAATTATACGAAAAAGCCTGGATAAAATATGGTAAAAAATAGATTTTTTAGCTGCAAAAAACAGGGAGCTGTCTGAAACTGTAAAGAGAGGCATAAAAAATACGCGAAAGCCTTAAACGGAACTTTCGCGTATAAAAGATTTCATTGTGCTTTCCATATGGTGATGTGCTGGTTGCTTCTTTTACTGGAGATTTAATGTCTGTGCTGCTGTAATTCCAGTATCCAGACCAAATGCGTCTGAAGCATGCAAGGTAACCTGGCTCATATCATTAAGGGAAAAAAAGCCTGACATACATTTACCGTTTCTCCAGGCTGGATTTCTTTTCATAAATGCATCAACAGCCTCATCACTGTTTGCCGGAATAGCTGCTTCAAGAGCCGCATCATTCTGATAAGCGGTAAGATTTACATCTACCATAGCACTGGAAGAACTTTCTCCGTTATTTGTGTAGTCGTAGTAGACGAGAAGGCACAGGGCTCACCGCCAAAGTCTGTGGAAACTACATTTCTGGTATAGTGGATAGAGAAACGCTGGTTGGAAAGATCAATGGTTCCAGCGGATGTGGCAGGCGTCTGGACCGCAGAATCGCTGGACCATCGGTTCCCCTCTCCGCTGTGGGGAGTCGGGAAGCCGCCAGTGTCTGGCTGATCTCATCTTCTACACTTTTTGAAATTGGCGGACATGATCTTTTACTGTTTCATCATCAAGAGCTGTAACCTTCCATTGGCCGTTTACTTTGATCATAGGATAAACAATGTCTGTTTCACTGAATTTGTCTTCCAGGCTGGAGGCTTTTCTATTAAAATAGCAAGCTTTTGTCCTGGGTTTCCTGTTCTGTAAGATTTTCTCCGGAAAAGGCGCTGGAAACGATCTGACGAAGGAATTCGGTTACAGTTTCACGGTAGATGTCAGATCCGTCTACATAGCGGATCCGCGCAGTGACTTCTGCAGTGCCGTCTTGAAAACTGAAACGTGTCTTTGTGATCTTCCAGGTCATTTTGGCGTTGATGGATTTGAAGAAGCTTTCGTAGGTGGCGTTTCGCACATCTGCATTGTCAAGAGCGGAAAAGATCGGCGCTCTGGAGCATACTTTCCATTAATGTGTCGAAATCAAGGCTCTGGATGCCGGTAAGATATTTATCAATTCTTTGGCTGGCTGGCTGCGTTCGCCGTAGAAATAGTAGCCAATGGCTGCGCCGGCGACAAGGATAAGAATAAGCAGAAGCAGAATGCGTCCGGCCTTTCCTTTTCTTTTTTTCTTCGGAACAGGGTGTTCATCTGGCATATTTAGTTGTTTTTCTTCCATGTTTCCTCCTTGTTAGGTTTAGAGCCTGTTTGAAAAATCATTCCCCACAATCTGCACGTCCCACTTTGCGGTATATTTCGCCCGAATTCGGCCTGCGTAGCCCACTAAGGCCCCTCATCCAGACAAAATTTCCCACAAATTGTGACGCACATCTTGCAGAAAGCCTTTTTTTTCAAACATGCTCTGGCGATGTCTATGCTATTATAATTTCATAAATTGACCGTCTGTAAAAAATTTCACATATAAATCTGTGTGACATCTTTTTTATTATAGTATACTCTTGGAAGAGTGTCAAAGTATTTACAGAGTGTTACTGCTCACTTCGTTCACAGTAACCAGTAACTTTACGGATACCGGGTATTTATGTTAAGATAATAAAAAAGAAGAAAGGCGGAAAAACTATGGGTGCAAAAGTATGAAGCTTATATAGAATCAGAGGCGGATGGACTTGATATTTCCGTTCTGGCAGTGGTTCCGGATGAGACACCGTACAAAGGAATCCTGCAGCTTGTTCATGGGATGAGCGAATACAAGGAGCGCTATCTTCCCTTTATGGAATACATGGCAAAAAAGGCTATGTATGCGTGATCCACGATCACCGTGGTCATGGGAAAAGTGTGCGGGCGCTGGATGACCTGGGATATATGTATGGCGGCGGCGCGGATGCGATCCCAGCGATATTGAGGTGGTGAACCGGGAAATGCACCAGCAGCTTCCCGGATCTGCCATTGATCTTATTCGGGCATAGTATGGGTTCGCTGGCCGTGCGCGCTTTTGCAAGAGATCATGATGACTGCATGGACATGCTGATCGTTTGTGGTTCTCAAGCAAGAATGGGGCAAGATCTCTTGGAGAAGCAATTGCCCATATGGAAAGTGCTGTGTTTGGACCAGCCCACAAGAGTAAAGTTATCGAAACCCTTTCCTTTGCCGGAAATGTGATGCGCTTCCGCAAGGACAAAACTGTACTTCCTGGATCTGTGCCAATAAGGCAGCAGCTCGGGGAATACTCCGATTCTGAACTTTGTGGCTTTACGTTTACAGATGATGGCTATCTGGCACTTTTTGAGCTGATGAAGCGTGCTTACGACGTAAAGCACTGGCACTGCACCAGACCGAAAAATGCCCGTGCTTTTTTGTCAGTGGTTCTGATGATCCCTGTATGATCAACGTGCGTCATTTTGCAAAAGCAGTGCAGGATATGCGGCGCGCTGGTTATGTAGACGTGAAAGGCAAGCTGTATCCGGGAATGCGCCACGAAATTCTGAACGAGACAGACCGGAAGAGGGTTTATCACGACATTGCCTTTTATATAAAAAGAAAAAAGGGCTTTTGAGAAAAGACGTCCATTATGCATAAGATGCTCTATTTTGCACATACTCACAGAAATACAGTGTGAATGGAGAACTATATGAGAAAAAAGGCTGGATTCTGCTGCTGGTTCTTCTGGGTGTGGCTTTTCTTATGAGCTGCAGCAAAGATACGGAGCCCGGATGAGACAAAAGGGGAACTGGTAAGAATTGAGAGAGAAGGATGCCAATCTGGTATCCTTCTTTTGAACTAAAAAATAGATTAGTTTTATATAGATTGCAGAAATGATTTTTGAAACAGGCTCCCAAGTCTTTTTTAAACATGCTGTAGTGTTATGACAAACAATCTGCGCTTGTGAAACAAACAAATGTCCTTGTACAAAATACACAAAAAATACACCATAATAGCACTGAAAAATAGTACAAGCTAAAAAAAATGCATTGTCACCGTTCTAAAGTTTAAAATGTTACTTGAATAAAGCGAATTGAAATGCTATAATTTTTTTTTTACATATTATAAAAATGAACTCTGGTCAGAAATCAATCTGATATGGGTTGTGGCGTTTTTTGACGGCATCTCTCATAAAGGAAACCGAAATAAATGTTTTCGACCGGAAAAAAATAAGGAGGAAAAATGGGAAAGTATTTTGTAAAAAGACTTGGAATGGCAATTCTGACTATCTTTCTGGTAGCCTGTCTTACCTTCCTGCTGATGAATGCTGTACCTGGAAGCCCATGGCTCAGTGAAAAAACACCTTCCGAGACCACACTGGCTGCGCTGAATGCCAAATATGGACTGGATAAGCCGGTCTATGTACAGTTGTTTATGTATCTGAAAAATATTCTTCACGGTGACTTCGGTGTATCACTTAAGATGCAGAAGAACCGTGCAGTTCTTGACATTATCGTGGATATGTTCCCGGTATCTGCCAAGGTAGGTGCACTTGCACTTGCATGGGCGATTCTGGTGGGTGTACCTCTTGGCTGTCTTGCCGCATTTAAGAGAGGCAAGCTGACAGACAGCATCCTTCGTGTGATCTGTACACTTGGAATCTCCATGCCAAGCTTCGTTGTGGCATCTGTTCTTCTGGTAACCCTGACCGGAAACAATGCACTGAATCTGTTTCCGTCTATTTTTGATCCGTCGCAGGGATGGCGTGCCTATGTACTGCCATGCTTTGCCCTGGGCTTTTATCCAATGTGCTATACAGCACGTCAGACACGTTCTGCCATGCTGGATTCCTTAAGCCAGGAGTACATTAAGACAGCCCGCGCCAAAGGTCTGAAGAACAAAAAGATTATTTTCAAGCATGCTCTTAGAAATGCACTGATTCCGGTTATTACATACTTAGGACCGCAGGTGGCCTTTACTCTTTGTGGTGGTTTTGTTGTAGAGAGTGTATTCTCAATTCCAGGGACTTGGACGTTACTTTGTACAGTCCATCCAGAACCGTGATTATCCGGTTATTATGGGAACTACCATTTTCCTGGCAGCATTTATTATTCTGATGAACCTGGTTGTAGACCTTCCTTTATAAGGTTGCTGACCCGAGAAATCAGCCTTGCGAAAAGGAGGAGAATGATCGTGGCAGAAGATAAGAAGATTAAGAAATGTCCGGTGAGTCTTCAGCCGGATATTGAGAACCTCCTTCAGGATTTAAGTCCGGATGATTTTGCATCTGCGTCCAGACAGGAGAAGGATGATTTTATTCGGGACCGCCAGAGTGTTTCCTACTGGAAAGATGCCTGGAGAAGATTAAAGAAAAAATGTGGTGGCTATGGTTGCACTTGGTGTGATCGTATTCTGTTTTTGTTTGCCTTTGTGGGCCCGCTTCTGATCCCATATGGTTATGACGAGTTTAACAAAGGTGCTGAGAACCTTTATCCCTATCACTACACACTGGAGGACACCCAGCGTGTGAACGACGAGATCGCTTCCAGAACCCAGTCCGATGTAGTGGATGTAGATGAAATGATCGCCCAGGCGAAAGCAGAAGCTGAGAAAAAGGGCGAGAAATTTACAAAGAAAGATGAAGCAGTTATCCGTGCAAAAGCAAAGTCGCTGCCAAAACCTTCAGAAGATTCTTCTGAGGAGCAGAGCGTAGATGAAGATTCCGTCCGCAAGGAGCTTGGAATCAAGAAGCATATTTTCGGTTATTCCCAGGCAGAGCTTGAGCGCAAGGCAAATGGGGAAAAAGTATTTCCACATGTATTTGGTACTGACATGTATGGCCGTGATATTCTGGTCCGTGTTATGTATGGTGCCCGTGTTTCCATGTCTGTCGGCGTATTCGCAGCTATCCTGGTACTGGTGATCGGCGCACTTTATGGTGCTATTTCCGGTTACTGCGGCGGCAAGGTGGACGCAGTGATGCAGCGTATTGTTGAACTTATTTATGCAGTTCCGGAGATGCTGGTTGTCCTTTTGATCGCAACTGCACTGAAACCAATCCTTACCGACTATGTGAATTCATCAGGAACCAGTCCTATGAAATCCTTTGTCAATGTACTTGGACCGAACCCTGATCTCCATGTTTATTGCATTTGGTCTGTTATACTGGGTTACCATGAGCCGTATTATCCGTGGCCAGGTACTTCAGCTGAAACAGCAGGAATATGTAACCGCAGCAAAAGAGCACTTGGTGCATCTGGCGGCAGGATCATCCGCCGTCATCTGCTTCCAAACTGTATCGGACAGATCGTTGTTACTACCTGCCTGCAGATACCGTCTGCTATTTTCCTGGAATCCTTCTTATCCTACCTTGGAGTTGGTGTTTCTGCACCTCTTCCAAGCCTTGGATCCATGGCAACAGACGCACTTAGCGGTATGTACACATATACTTACAGACTGATCGTACCTTCCGTGATCCTGAGCATTATGATCCTTGCATTCAACCTGTTTGGCGATGGACTTCGCGATGCTCTTGATCCGAAGCTGAAGAAATAAGAGAGGAGGAGAACAATGTCTGAACAGAAAAATAAATTGCTGGAAGTAAAAGACCTGAAAGTCTCCTTCTTTACCCCGGCCGGCGAGGTAAAAGCCGTTGGCGGTATCTCCTATGACCTTGATTATGGCGAAGTTATGGGGAGTTGTTGGAGAATCTGGTTCTGGAAAGAGCCAGGAGGCATATTCTATTATGGGGCTTCTTCAGTCCCCAGGTAAAGTTATCGGAGGCTCCATTACCTTCGAGGAAAAAAGATGTCCTTTCTTTTTTCCAAAGGAAGAGATGACTGCGTTCCGCGGAAACAAAGTAGCTATGATTTTCCAGAATCCCATGACCTACATACTGAATCCGGTTTACACCATCGGAAATCAGCTTGTGGAAGCTCTTCGTGCCCACTGATAAGAGAAAATCAGCAAAAGAAGAAGCCCAGAAACGTGCCATGGAAATGATGGAACTGTGATTTGGAATCAATAATGTGGAGAAGCGTATGAAGCAGTATCCGCATGAGTTTTCCGGCGGTATGCGCCAGCGTGTCATGATCGCTATGGGACTGATCTGCCATCCGCAGCTTTGATCGCAGATGAGCCGACCACAGCCCTTGATGTTACCATTCAGGCACAGATCCTTGACTTGATGAAGGATCTTCAGAAAAAAAGACCGGAATGGGGAATCATTTTCATCACACACACAACCTTGGTGTTGTGGCGGATATCTGTGACAAGGTATCCGTTATTATGCAGGTAAAATTGTGGAGCAGGGACCTGTAGATGACATTTTCTACGAGCCTGCATCATCCATATACAAAGGGTCTTCTTCGTTCCATGCCCCGTGTTGATGCCGAGAGCTATGAAAGACTGATCCCAATCAGGGAACCCCCGGTTGATATGCTGAATCCGCCGGAAGGATGTCCGTTTGCTCCACGTTGTGAGCATTGCATGAAGATCTGTCTGAAGAAAATGCCTCCTTACGTGGAAGTGGGCGAGAAACATCGTTCCGCCTGCTGGCTTCGGGTTCGGGAGCTTATGAACAAGGAGGAGAAATAAATGGCAGAAGAAAAAAAGCTTCTTGAAATTGAGAATTTACGAAAAAATATTTTCCGGTAAATGGCATAAAAAGGTCCGGGGGTACAGGCTGTACAGGATGTTTCCCTTTATATCAAAAAAGGTGAAACACTCGGTCTTGTAGGAGAGTCCGATGTGGAAAGACCACACTGGGAAGAACGATTCTTCGCCTTTATGAGCCAACCGGAGGAAAGATTATTTATGATGGCGAAACCATTTACGACAATCCTCTGGATAAAGACGGCAAACCTCTTGGAAAAGCCAAAGCTGCTAAAATGCTTCCTTACAGAAGAAAAATGCAGATCATTTTCCAGGATCCGTCCGCTTCCTGGATCCTCGAATGACAGTTGGTGAGATTATTGGAGGCCATTGATATCCACAAGCTTGCAGCGAAAAAAAAGACCGTTCCGACATGATCAAAGAGCTGCTGGCGCAGGTTGGATTAAATACAGAGCATGCAAACCGTTATCCACATGAGTTTTCCGGCGGTCAGCAGCAGCGTGTTGGTATTGCCCGCGCCCTTGCAGTAAAAACCGGAGTTCATCGTCTGTGACGAGCCGATCTCTGCATTGGATGTTTTCTATCCAGTCACAGGTAGTAAATATGCTGGAAGATATGCAGGAAGAGATGGGACTGACCTATCTGTTCATCGCACATGATCTTTCCGTTGTTCGTCATATTTCACACCGTATCGGCGTAATGTATCTTGGCTCTCTTGTTGAACTTGGGCGAGAGCTATGAGCTGAACAGACATCCGATCCATCCATATACACAGACCCTTTGTTGTCTGCAGTTCCGGTTCCGGATCCAAAGCTGAGCCGGACAGAAGCGTATTATTCTGGAAGGAGATGTGCCAAGTCCTATGAATCCGCCAAGCGGATGCCGTTTCCACCAGATGTCCGTATGCCACTGAAAAGTGCAGCCAGGTAACTCCTGTGTTCAGAGAGCATGAGCCAGGGCACTGGGCTGCTTGTCATCTGCTGGATAAATAAAGAAAGTTTAGGTATTTCGTTTTGCATTTTTTCTTCACGGAAGAGCTGATGAATACAAGCGTCGATTCTCATCTCTCATGCGGCGCAAAAAGCATAAAGGAGGAAATGTAATGAGAAGAAAATTTATGTCTATGGCACTGACTGCAGCTATGGTATTAAGCATGGCAGCAACTCCTGTATTCGCCGAGGATACAGCATCTGACGAAGGATTCAATCTGAACCTTTGTATCGCATCTGAACCACAGACAATTGACCCTGCACTGAACTCTGCAGTTGATGGAGCTATCATGTGCAACCATATGTTCGAAGGTCTGGTTAAATGGGTAAATGATGGTGAAGGAAATGCTGTCACAGCTCCTGGACAGGCTGAGTCCTGGGAAAAGACCGAGAACGAAGATGGTACAGTTACTTACACTGTTAAACTTCGTGACGGAATCAAATGGTCTGATGGACAGGCTGTAACAGCTGGTGACTTCGTTTATGCATGGCAGCGTCTAGCAAATCCTGAGACAGCAGCAGATTACTGCTACATGATCGACATGGTAAAAAGGATATGACGCAATTGCTGATGGAAGTGCGGATCCAAGCACTCTTGGAATTACAGCAGTTGATGATCAAGACTCTTCAGATCGATCTTACCTATGACTGCCCGTATTTCGAAGAAATCATGGCATTCCCGGCAACATTCCCGGTTCGTCGGGATATGGTAGAAGCAGTGACAACTGGACATTTGATCCAAGCACATACATTGGTAATGGACCATACAAAATGACAGAGTGGTCTCACAATGCTTACATCTCCATGGAGAAAAACGAGAACTACTATGACTATGAGAACCTTGGACCGGATACCATCAAGTTTACACTTCTTGATGACAACAACGCAATGCTCAAAGGTTACAACAACGGAGAGCTTGATTTCATCGAGAACCTTCCTGTAGACGAGATCCCGACCTACCTTGCTTCTGGCGAGCTTGAGATTGGTGACTATCTTGGAACCTACTATGTATGCTTCAACACAGAGGACGAAGTTTTCTCTGACCCCTAACATCCGTAAAGCGTTCTCACTTGTAATCGACCGTAACTACATCGTAGAGAACGTTTCTCAGGCTGGTGAGGTTCCGGCTGACGGATATGTACCGAACGGTGTAAATGATGCAGCTGGTGCTGGTAGTGATGACTTCCGTACAGTAGGCGGTTCTTACTACAGCATTTCCGATGAGGATTATGAGGCTAACTGCGAAGAGGCTCGTCAGCTTCTTGCAGACGCTGGTTACCCGAACGGCGAAGGCTTCCCGACTGTAGAGTATCTGTACAACACAGCTGATAACCACAAGAAGATCGGTGAGGCTCTTCAGAACATGTGGCAGACAGAGCTTGGTGTAACTGTTAAAACCTGAACAACCAGGATTGGAACGTATTCCTTCAGAACAGAAAAGATGGTAACTTCCAGATTGCCCGTAACGGCTGGATCGCAGACTACAACGATCCTTGCTCATTCCTGGATATGTGGTACACAGACGGCGGTAACAACGACGCTCAGTACTCTAACCCAGACTATGATGCAGCTATCGATGCAGCAAAAAGCTACTTCTGATCCGGAAGAGCGTATGAAAGCATTCCACGAAGCTGAGGATATCCTCATTGGACAGGACAGCGTACTTGCTCCAATCTACTTCTATACACAGCCATATATGCTCAATCCAGACATTGACGGCATGTACTACACACCACTTGGATACTTCTTCTTCGGTTATACAAGTAAGAAATAAATCAAGTTAAAAGAATATAAGTCTTTTGGTATTACTTAAATGTGATGCTGAAGAAAAATGACAGGCATTCGGAATTTTTCCGGGTGCCTGTTTTTTTGAGCAGCAACGAAAGCAGGATAAAATTTGCGAAGCTGTTTTATTCTGTTGACCGATTATGCATGATAGCGGTATAATAAACAGATAATGGTTATTGAACCAGACAGGAGGAACATATGATGAGAGCCAGCGGTATTTTTATTGCCTATATCCAGTATCCCTTCCAACTATGGAATCGGATGTTTTTCTAAAGAAGCTTACGCTTTTGTAGATCAGCTTGCAGAAGCGGGTCAGAAATACTGGCAGATCCTGCCACTTGGACCTACCGGATACGGGGATTCCCTTACCAGTCTTTTTTCCACATTTGCAGGAAATCCTTATTTCATTGATCTGGAGGAATTGATCCAGAGAGACCTTCTCACAGCAGCAGAATGTGCAGAATGTGACTGGGGCGGCAGCAAAAGCTATGTGGACTATGAGAAGGTTTATCTTTCCAGATTTTCCCTTCTTCGGAAGGCTTACAGACGTTTTTACCAGATGGATGGGAAAGAAAAGGAGCTTCAGCTGATCCGTGAGGAGATGGAAGCCTTTGAGAAAGAACAGGGCTTCTGGCTTGCAGATTATTGTCTTTATATGGCAATAAAAGGACAGCCTGGAGGGAATTTCCTGGAATCAGTGGCCGGAGGACTTAAAGACACGTAAGCCGGAGGCACTTGCTAAGGCAAGAGAGGAGCTGAAGGAAGATATCAGCTTCTATGCCTTTCAGCAGTTCTGGTTCTACCGCCAGTGGAACCGGCTGAAGAAATATGCAAATGACAGAGGTATTAAGATCATAGGTGATCTTCCTATCTATGTGGCTTTTGATGGCGCAGATGCATGGGCGAACCCGGATCTGTTCAGTTTGATGAGGAGGCTACACCGGCAGCAGTGGCAGGATGTCCTCCAGACGCTTTTTTTCTGCAACCGGTCAGCTGTGGGGAAATCCGCTTTATAATTGGGAATAGCATAAGAAAAACAGGTGATAACTGGTGGATTCTTCGTATGACTCACTGTATGAAGCTGTACGACAAGGTCCGGATCGATCATTTCCGCGGTTTTGACGAGTACTGGTCAGTTCCCTATGGAGATAAGACCGCTGAGAACGGAAAGTGGGAAAAAGGTCCTGGAATAGAATTGTTCGAGGTTCTGGAGGAGAAAATTAAGGATCTGGATGTGATCGCAGAGGATCTGGGATTCCTTACAGACAGTGTCGGGGAGCTTCTGGCAGAATCCGGATATCCGGGTATGAAGGTGCTTCAGTTTGCCTTTGATGAAAGCGGCGAGAGCGTATATCTTCCTTTCCGATATGACAAAAACTGCATTGTATACACTGGAACCCACGACAATGAGACTACGAAGGGCTGGCTTGGGAACCTTACCCAGTCAAACAGAGCCTACGTGAACCAGTACACAGCCTGTGAGGAGAAAGACACAGATGAATGTGTATGGGGGGCTTATCCGGGCGGCACAGTCCTCAGTAGCAGAAGTGTGCGTAGTACCTTTGCAGGATTATCTCTGTCTTGGAAATGAAGCGAGAATGAATACGCCTTCTACTTTGGGGAGACAACTGGAAATGGCGTCTTACAAGAGGTCAGCTTACGGATGAGATCATTCACAGAATTAACGCCATGACCAGATTATACGGACGAATCCAGGAGAATAAGAAGTAAGATGAAAGAGACTGATCAGATTTTTGAAGGGCTATGAGAAAGAAAGTTTTTCTGGCTCCTTTTGTTCAAAAATGCTGGAGGCCACCTTTGAGCTGATCGTGCCTCTGGTTGTTGCCAGAATCATGGATATCGGCATTAAGAATCGGGGACAATGTCTATATCTGGCACCAGTGTGTGATCATGGTACTGCTTGGGTGATCGGCCTTGCATGTTCTCTGATTGCACAGTATTTTTTCTGCAAAGGCAGCCATGGGATTCAGCACTGCCCTTCGCAAGGAGCTTTTTCCCATATCAGCAGACTTTCTTACAGAGAACTGGATATGCTTGGAACTCCTACCCTTGTGACAAGGATCACCAATGACGTGAATCAGGCACAGACTGGTGTGAACATGGTACTTCGTCTGTTCCTTCGTTCTCCCTTTTATTGTTGTGGGTGCAGTGATCATGTCCTTTACCATTGATGTGAAGATTGGCCTGATCTTCCGATTGCGGTTCCGGTGATCTCCATTGTAATTTACGGAATTATGCGCACAACAGTGCCAATTTACAAAAAAGGCTCAAGTCATTCCTGGACAGAATTTCCGATTACCAGAGAGAATCATGTGGGTGCCAGAGTGGTAAGGGCTTTTTGGAAGACAGCAGGAAGAATATAAAGAATTTTCAGAAGTAAACGACGATTACACCAAGGTGCAGGTAAGAGCAGGGAAAAATTTCCGCACTTCTGAATCCTGCCACTACGGTTATCATGAACTTTTCCATTATCGGAATCCTCTGGTATGGAAGCAGGGAAGTGTCTGTGGGTATTCTTACACAGGGGAAGTGGTTGCCCTTGTAAACTATATGAACCAGATCCTGATCGCACTGATCGCTCTTGCAAAAACCTGATCGTGGCAGTGACAAAGGCTATGGCTTCCGGTGTGCGTCTGAATGAGGTGCTGGATACACAGCCCGTCTCTCACGGATCGAGGCAGCAGTGTTCAGAAAGAAAATGCAGGCGCTGCAAGAGTTGTTTTTGAAGATGTGAGCTTTACCTATGCAGGCAGCAAGGAGCCGGCACTTTCCCATATTTCCTTTACGGCAAAACCAGGTGAGACCATCGGTATCATCGGTGGTACCGGATGTGGTAAATCCACTCTGGTCAATCTGATTCCACGTTTCTATGACGTAACTTCTGGTAATGTGGTAATTGATGGAAATAATGTAAAAAGAATATCCATTTTCACAGCTTCGTAAAAGGTGGGGGATGGTACCACAACAGGCAGTTCTGTTTAAAGGAACCATCCGTGACAATATGAAATGGGGGAAAGAGGACGCTTCCGAAGAGGAAATCCAGCGGGCTCTTTCCATTGCGCAGGCAAGTGATTTTGTAAAAAGTAAGCCGGAGGGCTTAAATACCATGGTAAGTCGGGGCGGCGCCAATCTTTCCGGCGGACAGCGCCAGCGTCTTACCATAGCAAGAGCACTGGTGGGAGATCCGGAGATCTTGATCATGGATGACAGTGCTTCTGCCCTTGACTTTGCCACAGATGCGGCTCTTCGTCATGCCATTCATGAGCAGACAAAGGGGAATGACTGTGTTTATCGTTTCCCAGAGAGCAACCTCCATCAAGCAGGCAGACAAGATTCTGGTCCTGGATGATGGTGAGCTGGCTGGTGTGGGAACACACAAAGAGCTTATGGAATCCTGTGAGGTCTACAGAGAAATCTGCCTGTCACAGCTTTCTGAACAGGAGGTGAACCGCTGATGGGAAGGAATAAAGAGACTATGAAGAGGGTACTGAAATTTATCAGCCCTTATAAAGCAAAAATTATCATTATGCTTCTGACAGCGCTTGTCACCGTTGGATTTACCCTGTATACACCCATTCTGATTGGTAATGGTGTGATAATATCGTAGGTCCGGGAAATGTAAATACAGCCGGACTTTGAAGGTACTTGGAGCTCTGGCTGTGATCGTTGTGGGAAATGCAGTTTCCCAGTGGGTGATGAACCTTCTTACCAATCAGGTTACCTACAGCGTGGTGCAGGATGTGCGAAGCCAGGCGTTTGCCCATCTTCAGGAGGGTGCCGGTATCTTATATAGATGCCAATCAGCCAGGAGATATTTTAAGCCGTATTGTTTCTGATGTCAGTCAGTTTTCAGATGGTCTCCTTATGGGCTTTACCCAGCTGTTTACCGGTGTGCTGACCATCTTTGGAACCATTGATTTATGCTTTCCATCAGTGTGAAGATCACAGTGATCGTTATTTTGCTCACTCCGATTTCCCTGTTCGTGGCAAGCTTTATCGCAGGCAGAACCTTCCGCATGTTTCAGGAGCAGTCTGAGAAGCGTGCAGAAATGACTTCTATTGTGGAGGAGCTTGTTGGAAATCAGAAAATTGTTCAGGCTTTTTCCTATGAAGAGAGGGCTAATGAAAGGTTTGAGAAAAGTAAATGAAGAGCTTCGCGTCTGCGGAATCAAAGCAATTTTCTTTTCCTCTATTACAAACCCGTCCACACGTTTTGTAAATGGTCTTGTTTACACAGCAGTTGGAATTTTTGGCGCATTTACAGTAATTAAGGGCGGTATGACTGTGGGACAGCTGACCAGCTTCTGAACTATGCAAATCAGTATACCAAGCCGTTTAACGAGATTTCCGGCGTTATCACAGAGCTGGAGAATGCGTTGGCATGTGCAAAACGTCTCTTTGACTTTATTGATACACCGGCACAGGAGCCAGATGCGCCAGATGCTTTGGAACTGGAGAAAGCAGACGGTCGTGTAAGCGTGGAGAATGTTTCCTTTTCTTACAGAAAAGAAGTTCCGCTTCTTACTGATATTTCCATTGACGTAAAACCTGGACAGAGGATCGCCATCGTCGGACCTACCGGATGCGGAAAGACCACTATGATCAACCTTCTTATGAGATTCTATGATGTAGATAAGGGACAGATTAAGGTAAGCGGTTATCCGGTAAGAGAGCTGACAAGAGACAGCCTGAGACGAAACTTTGGTATGGTGCTTCAGGAGACCTGGCTGAAGGCAGGAACCATCCGCGAGAACATTGCCTATGGAAAAAGCCGGATGCGACTTTGGAAGAGGTTATGGAGGCAGCTAAGCATGCACATGCCCACAGTTTTATCAAGCGTATGCCAAATGGCTATGACACCGTGATTTCAGAGGGCGGTGGAAATATTTCCCAGGGACAGAAGCAGCTTCTTTGCATTGCAAGGGTTATGCTGATGCATCCGGCTATGCTGATCCTGGATGAGGCCACTTCTTCCATTGATACCCGTACTGAGGTGAAGGTGCAGAAGGCTTTTTGCAGAGTTGATGTAAGGAAGAACCAGCTTTATTGTAGCACATCGTCTTTCCACTATTCAGGAGGCAGATCTGATCCTGGTCATGAAGGACGGAAATATTATCGAGCAGGGCAGACATGAGGAATTGCTGGCGAAGAAGGGCTTTTATGCGAATTGTATGAGAGTCAGTTTGCTATTTCATAAGGGGGATGAATATGGAAAATAAGAATCTGGAAGAGACTGATGTAAATGAGAAGCAGGAAGTCGGAAATGGGAAGTCTGTCTATGCCTATGAGAACCTGCCTGGTTATGATTCTGGCAGGGGTTTATGTGGCTTATCTTGGTGTTTCACTTTGCCAGAATGTAATAAATGGTGCTGAGGGCAGCAGTCCTGGCTTTATGGTTGCGGGAGTGATTTTTATTGTGCTTGGCGTGGCTTTCGTGATCAATGGAATCCGCGGCAGCATAAAGGCTGGCAAGATTCAGAAGGAGTCGAATGCAGAAAGTGAAGCACAGGCTTCTGAGACAGAAATTTCAAGGACAGTTGAATCTAAAATGGAAAGTACTTCATCCTTGAATAAGAAAATGTCTATTGCTGACCGCGCTAATCTGGTTAGCCAATTAGGGGATGCGACAGAGGATGAAGAATAGAGAGTAATGTTTTTTGAAAAGAAATTGATATATTAGATAGTGTTAATATATGTATGAAAAATGAGTGGTGTAGTTATTTCGAGAACGATGTACTAGTTTGCAGACCGGGCGGTTACTTTTTGCGTTTTATGATTATAACAGCACGAAATTACGAATACAATACTAAATATAAAAAAATAAACAGACTTCCGAATGAGTGATAATCAATCAGAAGTCTGTTTTTTGTTGAAAATACACGCTCTAGCGCCGTTTCCTGCGCCTGCGTTTCCCGCTTGGGTTATGTAGAGTGGACCAGCAGAATGCCTGCACCAACAGGATTCCCGCTGTGACTCCGATGCTGTCGATTCCCACATCACGTACAGAAGGTCCGCGGTCTGCCACAAAGGACTGGTGGTATTCATCAAAGCCTGCGAAGCCTACGCATATGGCGCCTGCCAGCAGGATCAGCCAGATACCTCTTACTCCGTAAACATAAAAGTGGGAAAGAAATGGCAATGGCAAGCAGACAGTACTCTGTCATGTGAGCGGCTTTTCGCACATAAAATTCGATGGAGCTGGCAGAATAGGCGAGCTCGTCATAAGTTTTGTTTTCGTTGAGAACTTCATTCTTGGTTTCCACAATCTGGTAGCTGACTTCATAGCTTAGGGCTCCGGACACCTCCCTGTCTGGGCTGAAAATGAATAAATCAGATACATCATCAGAATTGCAGGAAGAAAAGAAAGAGGTTTCAGTAAATGGATTAAAATTTTCTTCATGGGGTTTACTATAACATGGGAAAATAAGATTGTAAAGAAAAAGGTGATTTGACAAGGCTTTGAAAAAACAATAAAACCAGAGCAAGCAGAAGGGAGACAGGAGGGCAAAGAACTTGTTATTTACAGGAATCTATGCTAAAATTGTTGAAGTATGAAAAAGCAGCGAGATACTTGGTGTGGAGAGACTCTGGCAGCCAGGTATCGTGTTGCTATAAAGAACGCACAATGGAGACCAGGAGGAAAAAGACAGGTATGAGTTTAGCTGATCATATTTTTATAGATATGTGTAAAGACGTAATTGAGAACGGAACCAGTACAGAAGGGGAGAAGGTCCGGCCGGTGTGGGAGGATGGCACTTCTGCTTATACGATCAAACGTTTTGGTGTTGTGAACCGTTATGATCTGAGAAAGGAATTTCCAGCGCTGACCCTTCGCAAGACCGCATTAAAGAGCGCTATGGATGAGATCCTCTGGATCTGGCAGAAAAAATCAAACAACATTCATGATCTTCACAGCCATATCTGGGACAGCTGGGCAGATGAAAATGGTTCTATCGGATAAGGCATATGGTTATCAGCTGGGTGTGAAACATCAGTACAAGGGAAGGAATGATGGATCAGGTTGACAGGGTTCTTTATGATCTGAAGAATAATCCATACAGCCGTCGTATTATGACCAATATTTATGTGCATGAAGATCTTCATGAGATGAATCTTTACCCATGTGCTTATTCTATGACCTTCAATGTAACAAAGGAGCCTGGAAAGGACAAGCTGACTTTAAATGCCATTTTGAACCAGCGCTCCCAGGATATCCTGGCTGCAAATAACTGGAATGTATGCCAGTATTCCCTTCTGTTGTTGATGATGATGATGTTCGCACAGTGCTGTGACATGGAAGCAGGAGAACTGGTTCATGTGATTGCAGACTGCCATATTTATGACAGACATATCCCGGTTATCAAGGAGCTGATTTCCAGGACACCTTATCCGGCACCGACTGTGAAACTGAATCCGAATGTGAAGAATTTTTATGATTTTACCACGGATGATCTGATCGTGGAGAATTATCAGACCTGGCCTCAGATTAAAAATATTCCGATTGCCATTTAAACATGGAGTAAATGAGAAAGGGTTCCAATGCCGCATGCGTTTCAGATATGGTGAGGCTGCTGTAGCGGGCTACGGCAACCGAATTTAAAAAATCTCCCGCAAAGTGGGGCGTGCAGATTGCGGGAATGATTTTTAGACACGCTCTAGGAGTTCGTATAAAGGAGATTATAAGAAATGAAAATAATAGTAGCTGCTGACAAAAACTGGGGAATTGGAAAAGACAATAAGCTTCTTGTAAGCATTCCGGCGGATATGAAAAATGTTTCGTCGAGGAGACCACTGGCAAGGTTTGTGTTATGGGAAGAAAGACCCTGGAGAGTTTCCCAGGAGGGCTTCCTCTTAAAAACCGCATAAACATCGTTCTTACCAGAAATGAGAATTACAAGGTGAAAGATGCCATAATCGTTCATTCTATTGAAGAGCTTATGGAAGAACTGAAAAAAAGTATCCGGCAGAAGATGTATACTGCATCGGCGGCGATACTATCTATAAGCAGCTTCTTCCTTATTGCGATGCTGCTCAGGTGACCAAGATCGATTTTGCCTATATTGCAGACAGTTATTTTCCGAATCTGGATGAAGATCCACAGTGGCATGTGGCAGCAGAGAGTGAAGAGCAGACATATTATTTTTGATCTGGAATATAAGTTTGTGAGATATGAAAGAAATAAATAAGCGGGAAAAAAAATGTGCCAGAATGGAAAAAATCAGTTCTGCCATCATGACAGAACTGATTTTTTGTTATGTGCTGTGTAGAGCGTGTTTGAAAAAATACGAAAAATGGGAAGCTTAAGGAAATTATTCAATAACCTTCAGCCATCCTTCTGGAGCTTCGATGCGTCCCATCTGGATACCGGTCAGTGTGTCGTACAGCTTCTGGATAACCGGTCCCATCTTCTCCATTCCGCTTGGGAAGCAGATTTCTTTTCCATGGTCAACAATCTTACCTACCGGTGAGATCACTGCTGCAGTACCGCAAAGACCACACTCTGCAAAATCTTTAACCTCATCGAAGTAGACCTCACGCTCTTCAGCTTCCAGTCCAAGGTACTCTCTTTGCAACGTAGATCAGAGAACGACGTGTGATGGATGGAAGGATACTGTCAGACTTCTGGAGTAACAACCTTGCCGTCTTTTGTTACGAAGATGAAGTTTGCTCCACCTGTTTCCTCTACCTTTGGTTCTGGTCTTTGCATCGAGATACATGTTCTCATCGTATCCCTTCTTATGAGCGTCAACGATCGCATGAAGACTCATTGCATAGTTCAGACCAGCCTTGATATGACCTGTTCCATGCGGTGCAGCACGGTCAAAGTCTGTGACACGGATCGTAATCGGTTTTGCGCCACCTTTGAAGTACGGTCCGACAGGTGTGGTGAATACACGGAACTGATACTCATCTGGCAGGTTTTACACCGATAACAGGTCGGAACCAAACATGTACGGACGTACATATAAAGTAGCACCGGAACCATATGGTGGAACATATGCTGCATTTGCTTTTAATTGTCTGCTCAACAGCGTCAACAAAACGGTCTTTCGGGAATACCGGCATTTCAAGTCTTGCTGCAGAATGCAGCCATACGCTCTGCGTTCAGGTCAGGACGGAAAGTAACGATATGTCCGTCTTCTGTTGTGTATGCCTTCAGACCCTCAAAAACATGTCTGTGCATACTGAAGGACACCTGCACACTCACTGATGGTAACCATATCATCTGTGGTAAGGCCTCCTCATCCCACTTGCCGTCTTTATAATTGGATGTACATAACGGTAGTCTGTTTTTACATAACCAAAGCTGATGTTGCCCCAGTCAATGTTCTTTTTTTTTCCATAACAATTTCCTCCTAGCGTGGTTTTTGGGGGAGATTCTTATTGTGAATCCCCAATGTTTTTACTATTGTAAAACTTTTACGTGTGAAATTCAATGGGAAAAGCAGATTTTTTAAGTGATTTTCCTGTGAAAAAAGGTTACAAAAAGTATAATGTGTTTATATTTTATGGTGTCTTGTTTTTGAGGGGGATTTTTGTATAATGATAAAACAAGCGTTGTGAAATAAAATATCCGGAGGAAAAGATGGGATATAACGAATTTGATGAACTTGGAGATAAGATCCAGAGCATCATTGACAGTGCAGTAAATGAAAAAATTACCAGAAACTGAGCCAGAGTATTAATCGGGCGCTGAATAAGGCTATTGATAATGGGAGTGATGCCCTTCGGGATGCGCTTAATAATACTGTGGGCAGTGGGAAATATACCAATTACCGCAGCGGCAGTTCTTATGATTACAGAGAGAATCGGTCCTGGGATTTTCAGAAGGATGGAAAGAAAAACCGGAGTACCGGGGAGGATCATGGAACTGGTTATCAAGGATATGCCGGTGCGAAAGGAAATGATTTGCGTAATGGAAACTTCCAGAGAAATGGTACAGGCAGGCAGGATACCAATCACCAGAATTCGGATCTGGCGTTGTATTTACCGACGAATGGAATCAAGGTCGGGGGAATTCTGAAGACAGTGTTTGGTGGGATTCTTACTGGAACATTTGGAATTGCTACAATGGTAGTTGGGGGAATTGAGCTGGCTTTAGCAGCAGTGTAATGCTTGGAATTTCGGCTGTTCTGGCGGCATTTACGGTCGGCGGAGGTATTCTTTTTTGGACAGGGCTGCAGCAGTCTTACCAGTTTAAGCCGCCGAAACAAGTATATCAAGGCTCTTGGCACTCACACCTACTGCAATTTCAGCAGCTGGCACAGGCAGTCGGCAAGCCGGTGAAATTTGTAAAAAAAGATATCAAACGTATGATAAGCAAAGGCTGGTTCCTTCAGGGACATGTTGATAAACAGGAAACCTGCCGATCACAAGTAATGAGACTTACGACCAATATGTAAGCACTCAGAAGCGGCTGGAAGAAAGAAATCATCAGCAGGATGAAGAGCGTGCACGCCAGGAGGCAGCGCGCTTCGTCAGCAGGCAGAGGAAAAAGAAAGGCAGAAATTTAACCAGCATGAACAGGCAGATGCCCGGGCGTGTGTGGAAGCAGAACGGGATGCTGCGGAAAGAATCAGACTTTCCCCGGAAGTCCGGCAGGTTCTGGACAAGGGAAATGACTTTCTTGATAAAATCCACCGCAGCAATGATGCCATTCCAGGAGAAGAGATTTCCAAAAAAATCTCCCGTATGGAGCTGATCATAGCGAAGATTTTTTGAACGCGCCAAGGCTCATCCGGAGATTATTCCGGATTTGAACCGCCTTATGGATTATTATCTTCCTATGACTGTGAAGCTTTTGAATGCATATGAAGAAATGGACAGCCAGCCGGTTCAGGGAGAGAATATTACTTCTTCCAAGAAAGAAATCGAAGAGACTATTGATACGCTGAATGTGGCTTTTGAGAAGCTTCTGGACTCCATATTTGAAGATAGGGCTATGGATGTATCCAGTGATATTTCTGTTCTGAACACAGTTTTGGCACAGGAAGGGCTGACTGAGGATGAACTTACCCGTATGAGAAAAGAGGCTGAAAAAAAAAACAGGCTCTAGCAGTGTGCGGAATGTTAAGTATATGAAAAGATAAGATTTGCAGCGGGGCTAGAGCCTGTTATAAAAATAACGAAAATGCCAAACTGAAGTCTGCTGATAAATATGGGCAGACCAATACACAAGGAGGATGCTATGGGAAACGAATTTACAGGTTTTTGAAGATAACGCACCTACACTTACATTAGAACCGGATTTGGGAGAGCCAAAAGGCAGAGATTGCAGCAGAGCCGGAAGCCGAAGCTGTGAAAAAGGAAATGGAACAGACCGTTCTCTCCCCGGAAGAACAGCAGATGGTAGACAGCTTTGCTAAGAAAATTGACATTGAGAATACTAACCAGATCCTCCAGTACGGCGCCGGCGCCCAGAAGAAAATGGCTGATTTTTCCGATGCTGCCCTTGAAAAAATGTACGTACACAGGATCTGGGAGAAGTAGGAGATCTGATCACCCAGGTGGTAGGCGAGCTTCGCGATTTTGATGCTGCTGAGGAGGAGAAAGGCTTTCTTGGCTTTTTCAAGAAACAGGGCAGCAAGATTGAAAATATGAAGAACCGCTATGCCAAGGCTGAGGTAAATGTGCAGAAGATCACTACCTCTCTTCAGGATCACCAGATGCGTCTCATGAAGGATTCCGCAGTCCTGGAAAAAATGTATGCCCAGAACCTGAACTATTATAAAGAACTGACCATGTACATCCTTGCAGGAGAAACAGAAGCTGCAGGAAGTACGGGAGGGAAAATTAAAAGATCTGGAGGCAAAAGCAGCAGTCAGCGGACTTCCGGAGGATGCGCAGGAAGCCAAGGATCTGGACAGTAAGTGCAATCGTTTCGAGAAGAAGCTGCATGATCTGGAACTGACCAGAACCATTTCCCTGCAGACAGCACCGCAGATTCGTCTGGTGCAGAACAATGACACCCTTATGGTAGAAAAAATCCAGACTACCATTGTAAACACCATCCCTTTGTGGAAGAGCCAGATGGTTCTTGCTCTTGGAATTGCCCATTCCACAGAAGCAGCACAGGCACAGCGCCAGGTAACAGACCTGACAAATGAGCTTTTGAAGAAAAATGCGGAGGCACTTCACCTTGCATCCACAGAGACTGCCAGGGGAATCTGAGCGCGGAATCGTGGATATTGAGACTCTGAAGCAGACCAATCAGGAGCTGATCGCTACTTTGGATGATGTCATGAATATTCAGAAAGAGGGGGCCGCGCCAAGAGAGCCCAGGCAGAACTGGAAATGCGCAAGATGGAAGAAGACTTGAAGAATAAATTGTTGGAAATCCAGCATTAAATTGCAAAGAAAACAGGGCTCTGGAGCCTGTTTGAAAAATTCTTGCAGAATGCTGTGAGAAATAACTGTACAGCAGGGGTGTCAGAGACATCCCTTTTTTGTGCCGTTTTTGCATAGAAACGTTTGATAAGCGCCTGCGGTGTAAAAAGTGAACTGCAAAAGAATGCTATCAGTGAACAGTAATCAAAGAATATCATGTTCATAATATATGGAGGAATTTCGTATGTACAGAGACCATACCAAAGTAATTCAGATAGGAAATAAGAAAATTGGAGGCGGAAATCCCATCCTGATCCAGTCTATGACCAATACAAAAACAGAGGATGTGCAGGCAACCGTAGAGCAGATCCTTGCCCTGGAGGCTGCTGGCTGCGACATTATCCGCTGTGCAGTGCCGACCATGGAGGCGGCAAAGGCTCTGAAAGAGATCAAAAAAACAAATTCATTCCGCTGGTAGCAGATATTCATTTTGATTATCGTCTTGCGATTGCGGCCATGGAGAACGGTGCCGACAAGATCCGTATCAATCCGGAAATATTGGAAGCACAGAGCGTATCAAGGCAGTTGTAGATGTGGCGAAGGAGCGGAATATTCCCATCCGTGTTGGGGTAAACAGCGGTTCTCTTGAGAAAAAAACTGGTGGAGAAATATCACGGTGTTACCGCAGAAGGTCTGGTAGAAAGCGCCCTTGACAAGGTGCACATTATTGAAGAGCTTGGCTACGACAATCTGGTGATCAGCATCAAATCTTCTAATGTTAATGATGTGCGCCAGGGCTCACGAACTGATTGCGGAACAGACCAGTTATCCTCTCCATGTGGGAATTACAGAGGCAGGAACCCTTTATTCTGGAAATATCAAATCTGCCATAGGGCTTGGTATTATTTTATACCAGGGAATCGGTGACGATCCGCGTCTCCCCTGACTGGTGCCCCCTCTGGAAAGAGATAAAAATCTGCCAGACGTATCCTAAAAACCCTTGGACTTCGCAAAGGCGGTGTGGAAGTAGTATCCTGTCCAACCTGCGGGCTTGCCAAGAAAGATCGAAATCTGATCCGGTCTTGCAAAAAATAAAGTAGAAACTATGGTGCAGGATATCCCTCTTGACATTAAAGTAGCTGTTATGGGCTGTGTGGTAAATGGCCCGGGAGAGTGAAAAGAAGCCGATATCGGAATTGCAGGCGGCGTAGGTGTAGGTCTTCTGATCAAAAGGCGGTGAGATTGTGAAGAAAGTGCCGGAAGACCAGCTGCTGGATACCTTGAGAGAAGAATTGATGAACTGGGATAGCAATAAGACACAGAAATGACAGAAGGTGTATATTCTATAAAATGGAAAAAAGAATTTTTTTGACGTATTTCCAAACTTAAAAAATTAAAAACAGGAATTAAGTGAACTTCTGAAGATGTGATCGTTACCAAGGTTGCCTGCAATGCAGCCAAAACCTGTGTCCGCTTACCTCTGCAGTGACCGCTGGATCCACAAAAAGCATATTTTCAGCCTGGAGGAGCAAATTCAGAGACAATGCTTTCCAGATCTTGAGGTCAATGTAAAGGTAATCGAAAAGTTTCATCTGTCCAGACAGTATACGCCGAAAAATTTCTGATACCCGGGGCAGGCAGCATGGAACTGGAACTGAAAACTAATATGCTGGAGCAGTTTATTCAGGCGGCGAAGATTTCCTTTCCTGAGGAAGAGTGCCTGCATATGGTGCTTCCGGATTCTGTGATTACCAGACAGAAAAGCGAGATCCTTTTATTGAATACCCACAAGGTACTATGAACGTTATGGAATGAACCTGAAGGTTTCTTTTGATTATGTGCAGACAGAAGAAAGCAAATACCGAAAAATGCAGCCTATTCAGATTCAGTAGCTAATGCTGAAGCACGCCGATCTTCCACAGAAGAAGAGAGCGCAGCACCAGTTTCTGATACAAAAAACAGGGCTTCCAAGGCCACCAAAGAATCATCCAAATCAAAAATGGTGAAAAGCAGAGCCCTGAAGTATGAAAAAAAGCTCGAGAAAAAATCATTTGAAAAAGAAAAGGAAATGGGGCGATGCGTGGCTTCCGAAAAGATCCAAACCGGACGTTATTTATGGAAGAGATTTGAAGGAGAGCCTATTCCATTCTGAAAATATTGTGCAGGAAATGGGAGAGGTTATCATCCGCTGCCAGGTTATGGATGTGGAAGCGAGAGAAATCCGAAATGAGAAGACCATTTCGGATTTTCCCGGTTACGGATTTCACAGACTCCATCACAGTAAAAATGTTCCTGCGCAACGAAAGTAGGTGCCGGAGATCAAAGAGCATGTGAAAAAAAAGGTGCCCTTTTCGAAAATCAAAGGCGTTACTTCAATTGACCGTTTCGATGGTGAGTTTACCATAGGCTCCATCTCCGGAATCAAGAAGATTGCCGATTTCCGCAGTTACAGAATGGACACCAGCCCCTCAGAAGCGTGTGGAACTGCACTGCCACACGAAAAAATGAGCGATATGGACGGCGTATCCGAGGTAAAGGATATTGTCAAGAGGGCGTATCAGTGGGGACATCCGGCGATCGCAATCACGGATCACGGCGTCGTACAGTCATTTCCGGATGCAAACCATCTGTTGGATGACCTCTGGAAAGCGGAGAAAGAAAAGCGTAAGGCTGCAGGAGACGAAAATCCGGACAGAAATGATTTCTTTAAAGTAATTTATGGATGTGAAGCGTATCTGGTGGATGATTTGAAGGAAATCGTAACCGGAGATAAGGGTCAGGTATTGCGGGATTCCTATGTGGTATTTGATATCGAGACAACCGGCTTTTCGCCGGTTAAAAACCGGATTATCGAGATCGGTGCGGTCAAGGTGGTGGAAGGAAAGATTGTGGACAGATTTTCCACCTTTGTCAATCCCCGTGTGCCGATTCCGTTTCGAATTGAGCAGCTGACAAGTATTAACGATGAAATGGTCATGGATGCGCCGGGGATTGAAGAAGTGCTGCCGGAGTTCTTGAAATTCTGCGAGGGTACGATTTTTGTTGCCCATAATGCGAATTTCGATATGAGCTTTATTATGGAAAATGCGGCGCAGTTAAATATCGAGCTGCATCCTACCTATGTGGATACAGTCGGCATTGCGCGCGTGCTTTTGCCGCATCAGGCGAAGCATACGCTGGATGCGGTCGCAAAAACGATGGGTGTTTCCCTGGAAAATCATCACCGCGCAGTGGACGATGCGGAAGCAACGGCGGAAATTTTCGTAAAATTTATTCCGCTTCTGGAGCAGCGCAACTGTCACACCCTTGCGGATGTGAACCATTTGGGAGATTCCAGCCCGGATATTGTAAAGAGACTGTTTTCCTACCATGCGATTATCCTTGCGAAAAACGATGTGGGGCGGGTAAATCTGTACCGTCTGGTATCGGAGTCTCATCTGACTTACTTTCATAAGACACCGCGAATTCCGAAGAGCCTGCTGATGAAGTATCGGGAGGGACTGATTCTGGGCAGTGCGTGTGAGGCAGGCGAGTTGTACCGTGCCCTGCTGGATGAAAAGTCGGATGCGGAAATTGCGCGGATCGTGAAATTTTATGATTATCTGGAAATCCAGCCGACCGGCAACAACATGTTCATGATCCATTCCGACAAGATTGAAAATGTCAATTCGGTGGAGGACATTCAGAACATGAACCGAAAGATCGTCAGGCTGGGCGAGCAGTTCAATAAACCGGTTGTAGCAACCTGCGACGTGCATTTTCTGGATCCCGCAGACGAGGTATACCGTCGGATTATCATGGCGGGCAAGGGCTTTAAGGATGCGGACGACCAGGCACCGCTATATCTGCGCACGACGGAAGAAATGCTGGAGGAGTTTCAGTATCTCGGCAGTGAAAAGGCAGAGGAGGTTGTCATTACCAACACCAATCGGATTGCGGATCAGATAGAGACGATTTCTCCGGTGCGCCCGGATAAGTGTCCGCCGGTTATCCCAGACAGCGATAAAACCTTGACGGAAATCTGTTATCGCAAGGCACATGAGCTTTATGGGGAAGAGCTGCCGCAGATCGTTGTGGACCGTCTGGAAAAGGAGCTGAACTCTATTATCAAAAACGGATTTGCCGTAATGTATATCATTGCGCAGAAGCTGGTTTGGAAATCGGTGGAGGACGGCTATCTGGTTGGCTCCAGAGGTTCTGTCGGTTCTTCACTGGTGGCGTTCATGGCGGGGATTACGGAGGTAAATTCCCTGAGCGCCCATTATCGGTGCCCGAAATGCCATTATTACGATTTTGATTCCCCGGAGGTCAAAGCCTTTGCCGGAAACGGCGGCTGCGATATGCCGGATAAAATGTGCCCGGTCTGCGGAGAGCCGCTGATTAAGGACGGTTTCGATATTCCGTTTGAAACGTTCCTCGGATTTAAGGGGGATAAGGAGCCGGATATCGACTTGAACTTTTCCGGCGAATATCAGAGTAAGGCGCATAAATATACGGAAGTTATTTTCGGCGCAGGACAGACGTTCCGTGCCGGTACGATCGGCACACTGGCGGATAAGACGGCGTTCGGTTATGTGAAAAATTATTTTGAAGAACGCGGAAGCAAGAAGCGAAACTGCGAAATCAACCGGATTGTACAGGGCTGTACGGGCGTGCGCCGAAGCACGGGACAGCATCCCGGCGGTATCGTCGTTTTGCCGGTGGGAGAGGACATCAACTCCTTTACGCCGGTGCAGCATCCCGCAAACGATATGACAACAGATACGGTAACGACCCATTTCGATTACCATTCCATCGACCACAACCTGCTGAAGCTCGATATCCTCGGACACGATGATCCGACGATGATTCGTATGCTGCAGGATCTGACGGGGGTTGACCCGACGAAGATCCCGCTGGACGATCCGCAGGTTATGAGCCTGTTTCAGAATACGTCGGCGCTCGGAATCACACCCGATCAGATTGACGGCTGCCCGGTTGGTTCTCTGGGCATCCCGGAGTTTGGTACAGATTTCGTTATCCAGATGCTTCTGGACACCAAGCCGCAGTGCTTTTCCGACCTGATTCGAATCGCCGGATTAGGACATGGTACGGATGTGTGGCTGGGCAACGCACAGACGCTGATTCAGGAAGGCAAGGCGACGATTTCCACGGCGATCTGTTGTCGAGACGATATCATGATTTATCTGATCAACATGGGCATGGACCCGAGCCTTTCCTTCACGACGATGGAGAGTGTGCGGAAGGGGAAAGGCTTAAAGCCGGAAATGGAAGAAGCGATGAAGGCGGTCGGTGTGCCGGACTGGTATATCTGGTCGTGTAAAAAGATCAAGTACATGTTCCCGAAAGCCCATGCGGCGGCTTACGTTATGATGGCGTGGCGGATGGCCTACTGCAAGGTATTTTACCCGCTGGCGTACTATGCGGCATTTTCAGCATCCGTGCGGACTGCATTTTCCTATGAACTGATGTGTATGGGAAAAGAAAACTGGAATTACTTTATATGGCGGAGATCCGCAAAAGAGGGGAGATTCAAAAAAAAAACAGGATACCCTGAAGGATATGCGTATCGTACAGGAAATGTACGCGCGCGGATTTGAATTTGTACCGATTGATCTTTATATACTGCCAAGGCACAGAGATTTCAGATCATAGAAGAAAACTGATGCCGTCATAGATACCATATTGACGGTCTTGGAGATAAGGCGGCAGATGCAGTGGTAGATGCAGCAGTACAGGAAAGTTTCTTGTCTGGGATGATTTCCGAGACCGTACCAAGGTCAGCAAAACAGTTATTGACCTGATGGATGATGGGAGTATTTCGGAGATATCCTCAGTCTAATCAGATGTAGTGTTTTGTTTACGGGATTTTCAAAAAGTGTAGGACCGCAAATCGTTTGAAAAATCAAAAATACGCAATCTGCAATGAGGGCAGAATCTTCAAGAAGGAGGATAGGAGGTTCCATGAAAAAAGAAGAATTACGATACTTACAACGTCTTGGTGAGCTTTATCCGACTATCGGAAAGGCTTCCACAGAAATCATCAACCTTCAATCTATTCTTTAACCTTCCAAAAGGAACGGAGCATTTTATGTCCGATATTCATGGGGGAATACGAGGCTTTTTCCCATGTTCTTGAGAAATGGTTCCGGTGCAGTGAGGAAGAAGATTGATGATGTGTTTGGACATACACTTTTAAGTAACAATGATAAGCGTTCTCTGGCAACTCTGATCTATTATCCGAAAGAGAAGATTTCCTATGTAAAAAAGCAGGAAAAGGATATGGAAAACTGGTATAAGATCACCTTCTACCGTCTTGATCGAAATCTGCAAGACCACAGCTTCCAAATATACCAGGTCCAAAGTACGAAAAGCTCTTGCCTGCAGATTTTGCCTATGTGATCGAAGAACTGATCACAGAGAAAGCGGAAGTTCTCGATAAAGAGGCATATTATGATTCTATTGTGGATACGATTATTGATATTGGAAGGGCAGAGGATTTTATCATTGCACTGGCAGAGCTGATCCAGCGTCTTGTTATCGATCATCTCCACATATTCTGGGAGATATTTACGACAGAGGACCAGGTCCACATTTTATCATGGACCGTCTGATGAACTATCATTCCCTGGATATTCAGTGGGGAAATCATGATGTGGTATGGATGGGCGCTGCTGCAGGGCAGGCTGCCTGTATGGCAACTGTGATCCGGAACAGTCTCCGTTATGGAAATCTGGATATTCTGGAGGATGGATACGGGATCAATATGATGCCTTTGGCTGCTTTTTGCAATGGAAGCATACAAGGATGACCCTTGTGAGGTTTTTGAGGTTCATGGAAATCCTTCTAATTATAATGCCCCTGGAAAAAGAATTGAGCCGGAAAATGCACAAGGCTATTTCCATTATCCAGTTTAAATTGAAGGGGCACTGGCAAAAGAGCATCCGGATTTTCATATGGAGAACCGTTGTGTTCTGGAAGGACTGAGTCTTAAGAATGGCACAGTAAAGGCTGCCCGATGGAAGCATCCATCCTCTTCGGGACTGTAACCCCCAACTGTGGACATGGAACATCCTTATGAGCTTACAGATGGGGAAAAAAAGAGGTTGTGGAGCGCCTGATCTCCGGCTTTCGTAACTGCGAGAAGCTTCAGAATCATATGCAGCTTCTTCTTGATAAAGGGAGGTCTGTACAAGACCTATAATGGGAATCTGCTGTTCCATGGAAGCATTCCTCTGAATGAGGATGGAACCTTAAAAAAGAAGTAGAGATTTATGGAGAGACTTGTAAAGGCAAGGCCTTATATGATAAACTGGAAACGTATGTGAGAAAAGCCTTCTTTGCAGTGGAGGAAAAGGAGCAGAAGGAAAGCCGGGATATTCTGTGGTACATCTGGGCAGGTCCCAATTCTCCTCTGTACGGAAAAAAAGATAAAATGACCACCTTTGAGAGGTATTTTATTGCAGATAAGGAAACCCTACAAAGAAAAAGAAGAATGCTTATTATCATTTATGGAAAATGAAGAGACAGTAAACCGTATGCTTAAAGAATTCGGGCTTGATCCAGAGGAAGGACATATCATCAACGGTCATGTACCGGTTCACCAGCTGGAGGGAGAAAAACCCTGTAAAATGTGGCGGAAAGGTGATCGTGATCGATCGACGGCGGCTTTTGTGAGGCATACCGGAATGTGACTGGTATTGCCGGATATACTTTTGGTTTACAGCTCCTACGGCTTAAGCCTCACTGCGCATGAACCGTTTACTTCAGCAGAAGATGCGGTGGCAACCGAGAGGGACATTGTGTCCAACCGTGTGGCTGTGCGTTATACCCCGAGGCGTGCCCCTTGTGGGAGACACAGACAATGGAAAAGCACTAAAAGAAAGAATTCAGGAGCTGAAACAGCTTTTGAGGCCTATAGAAAGGGCATCATAAAGGAGAAAAATAAGGAGACTTAGGACAATGGGTGGAATTTTTGTTGCATCAAAATCAGATTGTGTAATGGATCTTTTTTGGAATCGATTATCACTCTCATCTTGGAACCAGACGAGGAGGAATGGCAGTATATGGGAAGAATATGGGCTTTAACCGTGTAATTCATAATATTGAGAATTCTCCGTTTAGAACCAAATTCGATAAGGATGTTGCAGAGATGGAAGGAAACCTGGGAATCGGTTGTATTTCTGACAATGAGCCCCAGCCTCTTTTGGTACGTTCCCATTTGGGGAAATTTTGCCATTACCACAGTTGGCAAGATTAATAATATGGAGCGTCTGGTAGAAAAAATGTTTCAAGGAAGGACATACTCATTTTCTGAGATGAGATGGGGGAAACGTGAATCCTTACTGAGGTAACCGCTGCGCTGATCAACCAGAAGGAAAGTATTTCAGAGGGAATCCGCTATGCACAGGAGATGATCGAGGGTTCTATGACCATGCTGATTCTGACCAGTGAAGGAATCTATGCAGCCCGTGACAGACTGGGCCGTACTCCCTCTTTGTAATTGGAAAAAAGGAAGATGCCTGTTGTGCTTCTTTTTTGAAAGTCATGCCTATATCAATCTGGGATATGAGGATCTGAAGGAATTAGGACCTGGAGAGATTGATTTTATCACTCCGGATGGAGTCCAGGTTCCCTGCAGCAGCCTGGGAAAAAAAAATGCGTATCTGTTCTTTTTCCTGTGGGTTTACTACGGTTACCCGACTTCTACTTATGAAGGTGTGAATGTAGAGGAAATGCGATATAAATGCGAGGAGACATCATCGCAGGAAGAGATGGGGAAATTAATCCGGATCTGGTAGCTGGAGTTCCGGATTCTGGTATTGCCCATGCCATCGGCTATGCTAATCGCCCGGCGTTCTTTGCCCGTCCTTTTATTAAATATACACCAACCCCGGCCTCGTTCCTTTATGCCTACTCAGCAGAGTCAGAGAAACCTGATCGCAAGAATGAAACTGATTCCTGTGCACAGACTGATCAAGGGTAAGAGCTCTCTGATGATCGATGACTCCATTGTACGTGGAACCCAGCTTCGGGAGACAACAGAATTTCTTTTATAATAACGGAGCTAAGGAGGTTCATATCCGTCCAGCCTGCCCGCCGCTTTTATACGGATGTAAATATCTGAATTTCTCACGTTCCAAGTCAGAGATGGACCTGATCACAAGAAGGATTATCGCAAAACGTGAGGGCGACAATGTGTCTGATGCAGTTCTTCAGGATTACGCAAATCCAGATTCTTCTAACTATAAGGGAGGAGATGTTGGAGGAGATCCGCAAGAACTGAATTTACTTCCTGAAATACCATCGCCCGGATGACCTGAAAAAATCCATTGCGATTGAACCTTGTGCTTTGTACATATTGCTGGAACGGACAGGAGTGAGAAGCCTGTCTGCAAGAGGTGGCTGTATATGAAGAGACATAATAAAGAAGTATTGAGGGCTGCTTTTGTTTGCACTGATCTCTATTTTCGTGATGGTGGGGGCAGCAGGACTTCTTTATAAAGAGCATAAGAAAAAAGCTGGAAAAGGAGAGAATGGCAGCAGCTGCACTGTGGGCACTGGAAAGTGTGCCCCCAGGCGGTGTATGCACCGAAATTAACGGTTACGCCACAGCCTTCCGGTGAGACAGAAGCTGTGAAACCGGAAAATGTGAAGACCACGGAAACACCACAGACGGCTGCCGCACCAGAGACCACAAGTATACTGTCTCCCACAAGAGCGCCTGCAAACCAAGATGCTGTCTCCTACAGTGTCCCCGGTGCCAGAAGAGCCAGACTATATCATTCGGACAGCAGCAGTCGTTATCTTACAGAAGATGAGCTTTCAGGCTATACTTCCCAGCAGCTGGAGATTGCCAGAAATGAGATTTATGCCCGCCATGGAAGAAAATTTGTGAAGCAGCAGCTTGCGGATTATTTCAATGGGAAGTCCCGGTATAAAGGTACAATAGATTCCAAAACCTTTGATTCTCAGCCTTCTGTGCTAAATGCATATGAGACAGCGAATGTTCAGATGATTGCAGATATGGAAGCAAAAAAAAAGTTAAAGAAAATCCTGCCCTGGCAGAGTCTCTTTGTCACAATGAAAAATTACGTGGCGAAAGGAAGGACCAGGCAGGATTTTTTTATTTCGGCATTTTCTTAATGTCAGTACGTCCTACCAGATAGTCAATGCTTGTTTCGTAATAATTAGCCAAAGCGGATCAGCATTTCAATGGGGATATTTCTGGAGCCTGTTTCATAGTGTGAGTAGGAACGCTGACTGATGTGAAGAATTTCACTAATCTGTTTCTGGGAGAGATCTGCGTCAGTGCGAAGATCCGGATTCTTTGAAATTCATAAGTTTACCCATTTTCCTCTTTTGATTTATTGCTGCTGGAAGCCAGATAAGCAGAACACGGCTTTAAAACTTATTTGAAAAATCATTCCTGCAATCTGTGCGTTTCAGACAGCTGTTGGATTTCAAAAAGTATAAATCAGAACGAAATGCACTATTGCAATACAGAGCAAAATGGGCTATAATAAATTTTATATATCTTTTAACAACTCTTAATATTCGCATATATCAAGTTGGGGGTTCTAACACCCCTTCATTCTTTTTTTATTCCAGAGCAAGAGAAGAGCAGAAGAGTCAAAACGGGGAAACTCTGTCTGCAGAAAGGAAAAAGTGTTTGCAAGTGTATTATCAGCTGCAATTTTCGGGCTGGAAGTGGAGCCCGTGCAGGTAGAGGCAGATGTAAGCGATGGTCTGCCTTGTTTTTATCATGGTTGGATATCCATCCGCACAGGTAAAAGAGGCTCAGGACAGGGTGCGCACAGCTTTGCGGAACAATGGCATAAGCCTGCCTCCCCCAGAGAGTGACTGTGAATCTTGCTCCGGCAGATTTACGAAAAGAAGGGGCTGGATTTGATTCTGCCGGTGGCTGCCGCAGTGCTGGCTGCTTCCGGCATTTTGAAATCAGACCTTCTGAAAGACATTATGATAGTTGGAGAGATCAGCCTGAATGGAGAGGTTAGAGGTGTATCTGGCATTTTGCCAAGAGTCATCCGTGCAAGAGAGCTGGGATGCCGATATTGCATCATTCCAAGAGCAAAACCAGGAGGAGGGAGCTATTGTAAGAGATATGAAAGTAATCGGAGTGGAAAATCTGAGGGAAATGATAGAAGCATTAAAACGTCCGGAAATTTTTTGTTGGCAGAAATTCTCCCAAAAGTGGAGAACCTTTAGATACAGAAGAGAAAAAAAATGTGGACTTTATGGATATCTGTGGCCGTGAAAGTGCCAGAAGAGCGGCAGAAGTGGCAGCAAGCGGTTTTCACAATATTTTGTTTATTGGTCCTCCTGGAACCGGAAAACCATGCTGGCAAGGGAGAATCCTACGATCATGCCCCCTCTCACCTTTGAGGAAAGCCTCGGAGCTTACCAAAATCTACAGCATAGCCGGAATGTTAAGTCCCAAGTCCCCATTAGTAACCAGAAGGTTATTTCTGCAGCCCACATCATACCAGTTCCCCGCAGGCTCTGGCAGGAGGTGGACGGATACCGGGGGCCGGAGATGTAACTCTCGCTCACAGAGGCGTGCTTTTTCTGGATGAAATGCCGGAATTTTCAAGAAGAAGCCTTGAAGTGCTCCGTCAGCCTCTGGAGGACAAGAAAATACAGATTTCAGAGCAAGCGGGACCTATGTATTTCCAGCCGGTTTTATTCTGGTAGCGGCCATGAATCCCCTGTCCCTGCGGCTATTATCCGGACATGAACCGCTGCAGGTGCACAGATGGGGAAATCAGCCATTATCTGCATAAGATCAGCCAGCCTCTTCTGGATAGAATGGACCTTTGCACAGAAGTACCGCCAGTAGATTTTTTCCGAGGATAAGTGGAAGAAAAAGGGAGAAAGCTCTGCCGATATCCAAAAAAAGAGTAGAAAGAACAAGAGATCGATTCAGGAAAAAAGATACCAGAAGGAATCTATTTGCTTCAATGGAGAGCTGTCCGGAAGTCAGATACAGGAATATTGTGTCCTTACAGAACATGGAAGGAAAATTGCGGGGAAAGCTTTTTGAGCAAATGAAGCTAAGTGTCAGATCTTATCACCGTATTCTTAAGGTTTCCCGTACCATTGCAGATATGGAGGAATCAGAAGAAATCCATGCCGTGCATATTGCAGAAGCACTTACCTACCGAGTCTTCAATAATAAATACAAAAGCTGAGAATTAATTCATAAAAAAAGAAGATGGGAGGTATTTTATTATGGAAGAAATGAGAAAATATAGAATTAAATGTGTAGATGCAGGTACACCGGATTTTCCGGAGAAATTAAAAAACTTCCTCGAATGCCGAAAAAACTGTATTACAGGGGAAATCTGCCAGATTCTTCCAGACCCTCTGCTGCAGTTATAGGGGGCAAGAATGAGCAGCCCATACGGAAGGTGCCAGGCTTTTCGCTACGCCAGAACCATGTCAAAATATGGAGTACAGATTATCAGCGGCCTTGCCAGGGAATTGATGCGGAAGGGCATAAAGGTGCTCTGGAAGCGGATACACCAACCTTTGCAGTGCTTGGAAGCGGTGTGGATGTATGTTATCCATCTTCCAACAAATGGCTGTATCAGCGTATTCTGGAAAAAGGAGGGGGAATCATCAGTGAGCTGCCATGTGGAACCCCACCCAGAGCTGGACGTTTCCCGCAAGGAACAGGATCATCAGCGGGGCTTTCCGATGCTGTCCTTGTGGTTGAGGCAAAGCTGAACAAAGCGGTTCTCTTTATCACAGCAAATTTTGCCCCGAGCAGGGACACAGTGTTTATGCCCCGCCGTCCTGTGACCTGAGGAGCTTAGCAAAGGCTGTAATAAACTTATCTTTGACGGTGCGGGAATTGCCTACAGTCCGGAAATTATGCTGATGGAATGGGGGAATCCAGCCCCAAAAAGAACAAAAAAAGAAATAGTGAAAAAAGAAGTTGGGACTTGCACCGGAATTGGATTTGGTGTATAGTTGTCTCGATTTACGACCTGAAAATCCTGGATGTTTTGATAGCAAAAAACTGGATTTTTTCGGCAGCAAAAGTCAGTGCGGTCCCTGGCTGAATTAGAGTTAATGGGACTGGTTGGAACCACTGGCAGACAGTATTATAGGATATGGAAATCATAGGGATGATGATGTCAGGAAAAAGGTTATAGTTGTTTTGGGATTCCAGATATCATCGCCATAAAGTGTAAGAAAGATATAGTAGGAGAAGGTAATATGGCAAAATATCTGGTGATAGTGGAGTCACCTGCAAAAAAAGTAAAGACAAAAAAGAAATTTCTTGGGGCAAATTACGATGTGGAGGCATCTAACGGACATGTTCAGGATTTTCCCAAGAGCCAGTTTTGGCATTGATGTAGAAAATGACTTTGAGCCGAAATACATTACTATTCGCGGAAAGGGAGAATTCTTGCCAAGCTCGCAAGGCCGCCAAAAAGGCAGACCGGATCTACCCGGCAACTGACCCCGACCGTGAAGGAGAGGCAATTTCCCCGGCATCTTATGCAGGCATTAAAGGAAAATCCTGATAAAATGCATAGAATCACATTTAATGAGATTACCAAAACAGCAGTAAAAAGATTCCCCTGAAGCACGCAAGAGGCCTGAACATGAATCTTGTAGATGCACAGCAGGCGAGAAGAATGCTGGATCGTATGGTAGGATATACCATCAGTCCTCTTTTATGGGCAAAAGTAAAGAGGCTTAAGTGCTGGCCGTGTTCAGTCTGTTGCCCTTCGCATCATTTGTGACAGAGAAGATGAGATCAACTCCTTTATCCCGGAAGAATACTGGAGCCTTTCTGGTGAATTTCAGGTAGCAGGGGAGAAGAAGCCTCTGGAAGCCAAGTTCTATGGAACAGATAAGAAGCTGGAAATTCGTAATAAGGCAGAGATGGAAGCTATTCTTGAAAAGGGCTTGAAGGCAAAGAATTTGAGATTTCAGAGGTAAAGAAAGGGAAAGGGATCAAAAATGCCCCTCTTCCGTTTACTACGAGTACGTTACAGCAGGAAGCATCTAAGACACTGAATTTTTCTACCTAGAAAAAAAACAATGCGCCTTGCACAGCAGCTTTATGAAGGTGTGAGGACGTAAAAAGGAAGCGGTACGGTGGTGTGATCACGTACCTGCGTACCGATTCTGTCCGTATTTGATGATGAGGCAGATGCAGCGGCGAGCCTATATCGGAACCCAGTATGGAGAAGAATATGTGGCAGAGTCTGTCATGCCAAGAGAGTATTGCGCAAGCAGCTTTTTATCCTGTGGCAGCCCGACCAAACGCATTTGATTAGTTTAAGCAATTCCTTCGCCCCCTGTCACACGCTTGAAGTAATCTTCAAGACTTTCTTCACAAGTATGTGCCTCCGATACCTCCAATCCATTTTCTACAAAGGCAGTTACAATTTTCCCCCACAGGCAGATCAAGGTTGTGCAGGCGCAGATTGTGGTCGTCCTGTATAGAGAAATGGTTTTCATGGAAATTTCGTTCCAAAATTCTTGCCGCCTGCGCAGTATCAGAGAGTGTAAAACGGATATGCTTACTACTTTTTTGCTCCAACTCAGCAAGGCTTTCTTCTTCCAGCAATGCACCGTGGTCTATAATTCCAATATCGTCAGCCAGCAAGGAAATCTCCGAAAGAATGTGACTGGAAATCAAAATGGTTTTTCCTCTTGCGTCGCAAAGCTCACGAATAAAGGAGCGTACCTCTGCAATACCGATGGGATCGAGGCCGTTGATCGGCTCATCCAAAATCTAAAAGCTCCGGATCGTGCATAACGGCAAGGGCGATGGCAAGCCGCTGCTTCATGCCAAGGGAATACTGGGAAAAAGCTTTTTTTTTATCTTTGTAGGGCAGTCCTACCAGATCCAGAGCGTCTTTGACGGCATGATTGTTTGGTACACCCCGCCGCAAGGTGGCAAAGATACGCAGGTTTTCTGTGCCGGTCAGATTGGGATAAAAGCCTGGGGACTCAATTAGGCTGCCGATACGGGGCAGCAATTTCTTTTCATTCCCCTGCAAAGATTTTTCCCCAGATTTTGACCTCACCGGAGGTCGGCTTCGTTAAGCCCAACAGCATTTTCATGGTAGTGGTTTTTCCGGCTCCGTTTCTGCCCAGCAGACCGTAAATTTTCCCACGCTTCACATGAATATTTAAGTCAGCCACACTCTTTTGTGAGCCGTATTGCTTCGTCAGATTTTTTGTTTCAATGATATAATTTGTATCCATATTCAAAACCTCCTGTTCTGTAAGGTATTCTATCATGCCAACCTTGCATTAACCTTGCCGCAACCTTGCATTAACCTTGCAATTTAGAATCCGGCCAAAATGACAAGGGCTCCCGCCATAAAGACGGGAACCCGCTTAAATCTCCAAAGGAAAAAACAACATAAATTCAGTCCCTTTTCCCGGAAAACTTTCAACTGTTATGCTCCCACCCATCTTTTCTACAAGCTGGTGGACAATAGAAAGACCAAGTCCGCTGCCTTTCTCGGAGCGTCCTTTATCACACTTATAAAGCCGTTCAAATATGTGTTTCAAATCTTCTTTCTCAATTCCTACTCCATTATCCGCCAGCAGCAGCTCCATGTTATTTTCCTTCTTTGACAGGACAATTTTGATTTTGTCTGCATGGCTGTGAGCGATTACATTTTGAATGAGATTGTTGACGATCCTCATATAGCTGTCCATATCCAATCTTACCCGGACAGGCTGTTCGGGAATATCAATGTCATAATCAACCTGTTTATCCTCAAAAATCGGTATCCAGTCAATCAGAGTATTTCTTGTCAGCTCTGCGGCCTCAACGCTCTGGATTTCTAAAGCAAACTCGTCGGAATTTAATTTGAACCAGTCAAAAAGAACATCAATATATTCTTTCAAATCATGGGCTTTTCGTCGGGCGGCGGTTTCAATATCATCATCCCGGTCTCTTCCTGTGACCAGTCCTTTGTGTGCAGCGTCAAGATACCCAATCAGAGTAGTAAGGGGCGTTCGCACATCATGTGAAAGGCTCGTCATAAGCTGGCGGTTGGTTTCCTCTGTCTGCCGTACAGTTGAAAGTCTGCTTTCATAGGCCACAACGATTTCGTTGATTTCATAGGCAATAGGTGCTGTCAGTTCATTTGTTGCAGACAAAATACGCCGATTGCCATTTCCATTTTTCACATCAACCAGTGCATCGGTCATTTCTGCAATTTGCTTTTTTACACGCCGGACAAGAAAGATGGAGGTCAACACAGCCACAACAGCAATCACAATGGACAAGAAAACGATGATTTCCATGCTGGCTACACCTCCTTATTAAACCGGTAGCCAATCCCTTTGACCGTTTGTATATACTTTGGGCTTGAAGGATTGACTTCTAATTTTTTACGAAGCCGGCTGATGATCGCCATAATGTTACTGTCATCATAGAAATATTCTTCACCCCAAACTTCCTCATAAATCTGCTGTTTTGTCAAAATTTTCCCTTGATGCTTTGCACAGTACAGGAGCAGATCAAATTCCTTTGGTGGAAGTTCAAAAGTGCCATTTTCCGTCGTAACAGAACGATTTTCAAGGTCAATTTGCAATCCATCAAAATCCAGTTTTTGCACAGCTCCGGCTTGATGATTAAAACGAGTGTAGCGGCGAATGAGAGAAACAATACGGGCAATCAGTTCGTCCATATCAAACGGTTTTGTCAGATAATCGTCCGCCCCGGCCCGTAAGCCCCGCACTTTAGAAATGCTGTCATTTTTGGATGTAAACATCAAAATCGGCAGGCTGTTCTCTTTGCGGATTTCTTCCAGCGTTTCAAAGCCATCCATACCGGGCATCATCACATCCAGCACCACAAGCTGATACTCCTGCTCTTTTAATTTCTGCAAGCCCTCTTTTCCGGTATTACAAAAATCGGCTTCTCTATATGTTCCGATTGTACGCTGCGTTTAATCAAAGCGCACAGTTCTCTGTCATCATCTATAATCAGGATTTTTATTCATGG
>VOFJ01000799.1_pt1 | contig 43017 bp, 74 predicted proteins | sample 5384081 | NCBI WGS metagenome assembly VOFJ01 (sample SAMN12384729, study PRJNA508395) | human gut metagenome | isolation source: healthy gut I | host: Homo sapiens
AAAGTTACGTATTGCTGACCTGTCCACGTGGAAAGACGAAGGATACTCTTTATAGCTAAAATCACTTCTGGGGGCAACAGGATTTTTGGGCAATCGGATGTATGAATATGAAGGACGTTATTATTTATTTGCTACTTTCAGTAATGTAGCGCGAAGGGGAACTTCTATTCTAGCCTGATAGTCCGGAAAGGTTACGCATTGCTCGTAGACTTTCGTAATTGTGAGATTTTGAGGGATGAAGCGGAAGAAGGAGCAATCCCTTTATTTTATTCGCAGCATATAAAACAGGGAAAAGTAGAATTTCCAATCCAGAAAGAACATGAATATGTGGTGACAGAACAAAAGGGATTGATGCAAGACAACAAAAACTATCTATTTGTAAAGCGCTTTACAGCAAAGGAAGAACCTCGAAGATTACAGTGTGGAGTATATTTAGCTAGAAGATTTCCGCAGTATCAAAAGATAAGTACACAGAATAAAATTAATTTTGTGGACGGTGTATTAACGGAAATGTCAGAATGCCTGGTGTATGGGTTGTATGTATTATTTAACTCTACACTTTATGACGAATATTATCGTATTTTGAATGGGTCTACACAGGTTAATTCAACAGAGATTAATGCAATGCCTGTGCCGGATTTAGAGGATATTCAGGAAATGGGCAGAAAAGTGCTTAAAAGTAAGGATTATTCAGAGGCAAATTGCAATTTGATATTGGAGGGGTACTGTGGATAAGAAAATAGAAGAAACAAGAGAATTTCTGCAAACAATAGGCATGCCAAAAAGCACAGCAAGCGGATATATGTTGCTATGTGATACTGGCTATGGCAGGAATAAAGCCGGATATGTTATGGAGTGAAGCAACAAATGAATGGATTCGTATTCATGATATTATTCAGTTTGTTAATACATTTTATGGCATGAGTTATGCGGAAAATAGTAGAGAAACATTTAGAAAACAGGCTTTGCATAGATTTCGTACTGCAGCTTTGATAGAGGATAATGGAAAAGCAACCAACAGTCCGAACTATCGCTACAGATTGACGGAAGAAATAGTCAAAATATTGAGAACGATGGAAACACCAGCATGGAAGGAATCTATAAAGCGATTTCTTTGTTATCATGAAAAGTTAATTGATTTGTACGCTTCTAAAAAAAAAGAAGATGACAATGATGCCGGTAAATATAAATGGCGAGAACTTTAAATTTTCTGTGGGTAAGCATAATGAACTGCAAAAAGCCATTATCGAGGAATTCGCACCGAGATTTGCACCAAATTCTGAGTGTTTGTACGTTGGCGATACAATAGAAAAAAGATTTGGTAAAGAATATAGAAAAATTAAAAAAGAACTGGGATTTGAAATTACGTTACATGATAAGATGCCTGATGTAGTGCTATATCGAGCAGATAAGAATTGGATTTATTTTGTGGAATCTGTAACATCGGTCGGTCCGATGGATCCGAAACGAATATTGGAAATTACAGAAATGACAAAAGATGTTACGGCAGGGAAAATATTTGTAACAGCATTTCTGGATTTCAAGACATATAAGAGGTTCGCAGAGGAGCTTGCGTGGGAAACAGAGGTCTGGATTGCTGAAATGCCGGAGCATATGATACATCTGAATGGCGATCGATTTATGGGGTCGAGATAATAAAAAAAGGAAGAAAATAGATGGATAAAATAAAGAAAGCATTAGAAGCATGTGAAAAAGTAGTTGATGGGATTGAAGACGGTACAATAACAACAGAATCAGCTCTCTTACAGTGTTCAAAAATTGCACGACTTACAAATGATGAAGAAAATCTTATTTGGCTTCAATATGAATATGGTGGTTATCCGAGAAACACTGAAGGAAAAATTATCAGTGATGCATGGAATATTGCATATAAAAAGGGGAGAGGTTATCAAGAAAATGGAAAGTTATATATTTTTACAGAATTAGCATCTGAACTTGAAGAAAAAATTATTGCTCAGCAGAAGGCTGTTGGAAATTTTACAACTAATGGAGCGTCTGTGAGTGGAGATCTGGCATTATTGGCTATGGATAGGCTTACTACAAACGTTCACAGATCGACAGTTACAATGGTGTCAGATGTTGCTGTTGCACAAAAAAGACTTGCTTCGCTAAAAGCTGAATATTATGAATATGCTTTAAAAAAGCAAATTGAACTAACTTTTGGTAATGTTGCAACAAATGTTTTTATGAGATATAGAGAACGAGTTGATATAGCGTTTTCAGAGTTATCAAAAGAAACTTTGCTAAAATTACAGGCAATTGAGGGGAAAATTGGAATCCGGAAATCCAGAAATGTATTCACAGGCATTGACTACTTGCAGGCGGTTGTTTGAAAGTACAGCTGTGGAACTATTTATAAAGTACTTTCCTAATTATACGAATAAGACATATAAAACCAAATCTGGAGTAGAAATTGATGTAAGTGGAGATCATTATAAAAAAAATAAATTATCAGCTGTAATTGAGAAGCTTGAAGATAAAAATCTCTAAAAAAAAACGATTGTTGGAAGTAATGTTATATATCTTTTGGATTGGATTGATAATTTAATTGATTTGCAGTGTAAAGGTGTACATTCTGATATTACGAAAGAAGATGCGGAAAGATGCATTTTACAAACATATATGTGTTTAGGAGATGTGTTAACTTTACAGTAATTTATTTGCAATAGCATTTCTTAATATTGCATGATGCTAGTGTTTTCCAGACTTCAAACATTTATTATGTGAGTGAAAATTGAATGATATAATTTTATTTAAGATAAATAATAACTAAAGGAATCACAGAAATTCTCAGAAGAGGTGTAATTTAAATAACACAAATATGAAAGTAGGTGAACAGATGTCAGGTAAAACGTATTTATGGATAGAAGACCGCATTGGAAAAGCTAGCTATAAGTTTTTGGACAGTGTTTATGCATGAAATTTGTCCGGAAGTGATTGTAGAAAGCAAAATAAATAACCGGGAATTAGTAAAAGCGGTTAAAGGGGTTAACGGATACAGAATACAGGTTTTGCAGTTTCAAAGGGAAATATTCAGGTAGTCAATACAGAGAGAATTTGAACGAGTTGGGGTTGAGGTGTCAGTATGATCACTATATTTAAAAACAAGAAAGATATACCAGACGATATGCATTATGTAGAACTTAAAGATGTGTACTTTAACCAGAATACAGTTTCTGTGTTAGATGACAGGGCTGGTGCTATTGTTGAGAAAATAGATGCTTCCAGATTAATTGGAAAATATAAGATAGAATCAAAGTTTAATGGTGTTACATTAGATATAGACTGTTTGTCAACAGGGTGCAAAACAGTGTTGAATGTGCTGTACTTTCCTGAAAAGGTATTTTGCCTGAAGGAATGTGGAGATAATGCTTTTAGAGGTATTATACAGCTTAGAAGCGGGAACAGTATACAGTGATTATGCGATAATACCATTCGACATGGACAAAGTTAAAGTATCTGACAAAAATGGTACAAGGATAATTTTCAGATTATGAAGAATTGAAGGAGTGGTGGAATAATGAAGAGTAAGCCAATCGTTATGGATCATTTTTCGACAGTTCATACCTCATATATAGTAGATTTTGATTTTACAAACAATATTACGATCCTTACAGGCTCATCAGCAACAGGAAAGACAGCCTCTTTTTTTCATTTATGAGGGAGTGTATGGCGGTAAATCCAAATATTATGTGTATTAATTATCAGGATTATTATAAGAATATAAAGAAGATGATTTCAGAAGAGACAGGGAAGCTGATTGTGATCGATAATGCGGATATTTTGTTGGATGATGATACAAGAAAATATATTTCGATGGATCATAAAAATCAATATTTGATTATTGGAAGAAATCCTAAAAATTTGTTTACAACAAGTGATAATTTATTTGAACTTGTAAGTGAGAAAAAAAAAGGGGGGAGCATACGGAATTTAGATTAAAAAATATTTATAAGATGGCTGGATGTATGCAATCCTTTAAGGTTGTCCGCAAAATGTAGATATGTGCGGACACCTGATTGTCTTATTGTTCAAAAACACAGATATAATAATAGTAAGAATTTCTTCAATTGCCCGACTGTACTATAGTTTGCAGATTTCTCTCAATTCTTAGATTCATAGTATGTATATGTAAATATCTCCGCAAACATGGATATGAAGAATGAAAATGCTAATCCTGTGATCACTGCAATAAGTCCATTGTAATCAGCTGTTTTTTCCAGAAAAGTCAAAATTAAAAAAATATTAAGCTTTTACCTTCTTGACACAGAGCATGGAAAAAAAGCTACCATAAACATGAACAAACTAACAGGAGTTATAAACAACTAACATTCTGAAATTTTGAAAGGAGAAGAATTATGAAAAAGATGCGTAAAGCATTACTCGCACTGTTATTATCCATTACAGTGGCAGGCACATCTGAAAGTGCCGGTGATGGCAGCAGGCACAAACACATCCGTACCAACGGTTCCGGCACAGGAGGCTGACAGCTCAAAGGCAGACAAATTATTTACCGCGGTAAAAGGCGATTATGTACAGCTGTTTAAAGACGTTTTATTTGACGTCAGATATGATAAGTACTGGAATGATGACGCGGCAGCCGTTGTCGGTGCCGGCGCAGCAAAGGAGGCAGTAAAGACATTGAAGGCTTCCGTAGGTTCTTCCACTTATGGAGATAAAGCTGATCCAAACGCATTTTACTGTGGATTTATCAATGACGTAAAAGAAGTTTCTTTCCAGGATGGCGGCAAAGTGGAATTCACCACAACCGACAGCAAGAAAGTTTCCCATACCTACAAATTCCTGAAAAAGATGCACTCAGCGGTGTAATGGAAGGCTATGTATTCCAGAGCACAGATAAGAATGAGGATGAGTTCAAATATGTATTCCTTTGCCCGGATACTCCGGCAACAACTTACCATATCGAATTCCGTTATGGCAGTGATCTGACAGAACTGTTAAAACTTAACACCGGAAAATATGCAAAACTGGGTAGGCTCCGGTATGTTAAAGAGTGCTCTGACAGAGAAAAATGAAGCAATGATCCAGAACTGCATCGCTTTATTCTGCACGGAAAATCTTGCAGGGATGAAAACTACAGAAACAGCAGCCCAGCAGAGCGCACTTGCCGGTGTATGGGATGCGGATCTGACTGCATATGCCAATAATGCACAGTATAAGAATTCCAAAATGTACTGTGAACTGAAAGCTGACGGAACCGGAGTAACCTATTTTGATCAGAACGGAACCGGAAATTATGCAGAAAATGCATTTACGTTCTTGGCTTATGACAACGATGGAAACGAAGCTACAAACAGCGGTGTATACATTTCCACAGGCAGTGATGAGATCACAACTGCAGGTAAATATACAATTGCAAAGAAGGGTGACAGTACCATTCTTACGTTTGACACACTTGACGGACAATCAATCAGTTATATCAAACGTGACACGAAGGTTGCAGTTGTCAGTGAAAAGACAACACTGTATGTGAAGGGCAAGACCAATGTTCTTGCGAATGTCGTATCCGGAAGCGGAATTACAACTTACACCAGCAGCAATGCAAAGGTGGCAAAGGTAGATGCAACCGGTAAGGTTACAGCACTGAAAAAAGGTACCGCTGTTATCACAGCAACCAACAACGGTGTAAGCGGACAGGTAAAAATTACCGTAAAAAAATCCTACTTTAAAAAAAAAAGACAGTAACTCTGAAAAAGGGCAGGACAGCAAAGTTAACGGTAAAAAGGAAGCATTGGAAAGGTAACTTACAAGTCTTCTAATACAAAGATTGCAACTGTATCCTCCAAAGGGTGTGATCAAGGCGAAGAAAGCCGGAAAAGTTACCATTACTGTAAAATCCAATGGTATTACCAATAAGTGCAAAGTCACTGTAAAAAATAAATAAATTTCTGCAAAGTAACAAAATACGAAGGAAGGCTGCCCGTGAGATGTTCATAGCCTTTTTTTTTCAACGAAATAAAACTTTTTTTTGCGCTTTATGGTTGATTGCGTGTGCAGGTATAACGTATAATAAAGATATTATTTTTGTAGTCAGTGAAAGAGGCGGTACTATGGTTACAATTAAAGAAATCGCAAAATACTGTAATGTTTCGATTGCGACCGTTTCCAACATTATCAACGGGAAACCGAACGCCAGTGAAGAGACAAAACAGAGAGTGCTTAAAGCAATTGAAGAACTGAATTATACTCCGAACTATATTGCTAAAAATTTAAAGACAAAGCGGACAAAGACGATTGGGGTTGTCGTTGAGGATATTACGGTCTTCTGTGCACCGGAAATTATAGACGGAATCACAAAATGCTGCGAGAAAAAAGGTTACCATATTCTCCTGACCAATCTCCGTTTATACAAGAAGTTTGGAGACAGTTACTATGAAAATGAGAACTTTTTCCAGACAGTCCACAGAGAGATCCGGGAACTGATCTCGAAACAGGTAGATGGAATTGTTTATGTGACCGCTCATGAGCGTGTACTGAAATGTCTGCCGGAAAAATTGACGGTTCCGGCGAGCATGGCATATGGATACACAAAATCTGACAGTTATCCGGCAGTCGTTGTGGATGACCGGCGCGGAGCATATGAAATTATAAATTATGTCATTTCCATGGGACATAAAAAAATCGGTGTGATTACCGGAAAAGAGAGCAGTATTCATACCCATGATCGTCTGCTCGGTTACCAGAAAGCACTGTTTGATCATGAAATTGTTTTTTAATCCCGATGCAATCGTAGAGGGAGGATGGACGAGAGAAGGCGGGTACCGGTGTACGGATCAGCTTTTTGGAACAGAAAGTTACGGCAATTTTCTGTATGAACGATATCATGGCAGGTGGTGTATATGACCGGTTGACGGAAAAGGGACTTGTGCCGGGGAAAGATATAGCGGTTGTCGGATTTGATAACCGGGAGCTGTCGAATTTTTATCAGCCGCCGCTGACAACGATTGAACTGCCGTTGTACGAGATTGGATATACTTCCTGCCAGAATGTGATTGAGGATATTGAATCACAGGATTCTGGAGAACAGACGGAATCAAAGCACCGGATGGTGGAACTTCCTGTGCCATGCAAATTGCTGGTGCGCGGATCGGTTCAGAATATTTCCGGAAAATAAATAGACAAAAAAAGTCTTTTTTAATTTGGTAAAAGTATCTAAAGTTAAACGTTTTATATACGCGAATATTGACAGCAAAATGCAGATATGCTATAAAATTTATAAGAAAAACAATTACGGAAGACGTAAATTTACATTTTTTTCCGTAATTATTTTTTAAACGAAATGTTAAACGTTTAATGAAGGAGGAGAGATGATGGGAAAAGCGGCAAATTCGAGTATTCCCCTTAAAGATATTCACATTACGGATCGGTTTTGGAATAAATATGTACATCTCGTAAAAGATGTAATCATCCCTTATCAGTGGGACATATTAAATGATCGTCTGGAAGGTGTGGAAACGAGCCACTGTATTGAAAATTTTAAGATTGCAGCGGGAGAAAAACAGGGGGAATTTCAGGGAGCTGTGTTTCAGGATACCGATGTGGCGAAATGGCTGGAAGCGGTAGGATTCGCACTCAGCTATGAAAGAGACGGGGAACTGGAACGGCTGGCTGATGAAACCATTGATCTGATCGGCAGGGCACAGCAGCCGGATGGATATCTGAATACTTATTTTTACAATCAAAGAGCCGACCGGCGCTGGTGCAATCTGATGGAGGGGCATGAACTTTACACCGCAGGTCATATGATAGAGGCGGCCGTTGCGTATTATGAAGCAACCGGAAAGAAAAAAAATTCTTAGATATCGTAAGCAGGTTTGCAGATCTGATCTGTGAAACTTTTGGGAAAGAAGAAGGACAGTTGCACGGGTATCCGGGACATCAGGAGATTGAGCTTGCACTTGTGAAATTATATCGCGTGACGGGACAAAAACGGTATCTGGAGCAGGCGAAGTACTTTATTGATATCCGTGGCAAAGGAAAAAAATTATTTTCTGGAAGAAGAAAAACGACCGGGACATCGGAGGATCTTTCCGGAATTTTCCAACTATGATCCGAAATATTCCCAGTCCGATAAGCCGGTGCGGGAACAGAAGACGGCAGAGGGGCATGCGGTACGTGCAAATTATATGTATTCTGCCATGGCGGATCTCGCGTATGAATATCAGGATCAGGAATTGCTTGAAACGTGTGATACCATCTGGGATGATATGGTACACCGGAGAATGTATGTGACGGGAAGCGTCGGATCATCCGGTCTGCTTGAGCGGTTTACAACTGACTATGATCTTCCGAACGACAGTAATTATTCGGAGACATGTGCTTCGATTGCACTTGCCATGTTTGGAAAACGTATGGCGGAGATGAAAAAAGATGCTTCTTATATGGATGCGGTAGAACTGGCACTGTATAACACCGTATTGTCAGGAATTGCCATGGACGGAAAAAGTTTCTTTTATGTCAATCCGCTGGAGGTGTGGCCGAAGAACTGTATTCCGCGGACTTCAAAGGAGCATGTAAAACCGGTTCGCCAGACCTGGTTTGGCGTGGCATGTTGCCCGCCGAATATCACAAGGACACTGGCATCGCTGGGACAATATCTGTATTTTCAGGAAGATTCCGAACTATATCTGAATCTGTATATCGCAAATGAAACAGATGTCACAGTTGGGGATGCAGCGTTTCATATTACAATGGAAGGAAATTTCCCATGGGATAGCCGGATGCGCTTTGTAATGGAGGGAACGCAGGAAAGAGAAATGACACTGGCATTTCGGATTCCCGCATATGCCAGAAACTTCACAATTTTACAGAATGGCAGGAAAGCAGACACCAAAATAGAGCGCGGATATGCTAAAATAAAAGGGATTTTTGGTAAAACAGTTTTTTGAAATCTGTTTTGATGCGCCACCGGTATTTGTGCATGCAAATCCACAGGTCAGAGCGGATGCTGCAAAGACCGCCATCGTAAAGGGACCTCTGGTGTACTGCCTGGAGGAAACCGATAATGGAGACAATCTTGCATCCATTCTGGTGGATACAAAACAGGAACTGACAGAAACATATGACGAGCAGCTTCTGGGGGGATGTGAAGTCATTCACCTGGAAGGAAAAAAGATTTCGCAGAATGGCTGGGATGAACATCTGCTGTATCAGGAAAAAAGCGGTGACATTAACACCGGTGCAACTGACAGCTGTCCCATATTGCTATTGGGGAAATCGTAAAAAGGGAGAAATGCTTGTCTGGTTAAAGGAACTTCTTGGATAGGGGGAGAGAACATGAAGAAGTTTTTGTATTCTAAAAAAGCGGCACCATATGTATTTGTTCTTCCGTTCGTTCTGACATTCGCGATTTTCTGGATTCTTCCAATCGGAAAATCTGTGATCATGAGCACGGAAAAGATTTTGCCGGGACAGATCCAGCATCTCGGAATGGGAAATTATACAAGGCTGATCCAGGGACCGCGTGTTTAAAGTGGCAGTTGGAAACAGCTTTAAGTATATGATTGCAACGCTGATTCTGCTGATACCGATCCCGATGTTACTGGCATGCATCATTAACGCAAAACTGGTAGGGGGAAAAATTTCAGGGATTTTTTAAGTCGGCATTATTTATTCCGGCACTGACATCTGTAGTAGTAGCAGGTACGGTTTTCCGTCTGATTTTTTGGAGAGATGGATACCGCACTGATGAACAGCGTTGTAGGATTTTTGGAATTGCACCGATCAAATGGCTGAAAAATTCCGGAACCGGATTTTTTGCGTTGCTGTTATTGGCATGCTGGCGCTGGTTTGGTGTCAATATGATGTACTTTTTGTCCGGACTTCAAAGCATACCGGGAGATTATTATGAAGCGGCATCCATTGATGGAGCCAATACCTGGCAGAAGTTTATAAAAATTACAGTTCCGATGCTGAAACCTACCATTGTATATGTGCTGACCATCAGTATTTACGGTGGCCTGGCAATGTTCAATGAGAGTTACATGCTCTATGCCGGCAATAATTCGCCAAACAACATCGGACTTACCATTGTCGGATACCTTTACCGGCAGGGGAATTGAAAAAGAACGATATGGGATATGCGTCTGCAGTTGGAGTTGTGCTTCTGGCACTGGTTCTTTTTGATTAACGTTATTCAGCTGGCAGCGACAGGAACATTTAAGAAGGAGGAGAAATGATACGATGAGCGATATGACAATGAATATACCGGTTCGCAAATCTGCGAAGAAACCGAAAATAACTGCAGTCAAAGTTCTGGCATATGTATTTCTTATTGTGCTGGCAATTATCATTTTGATTCCGTTCTGGGCAATTTTTGCGGGAACATTTCAGGAAGGAACCATGCTGATCCGATACGGACTGAATTTGAAAATTGATTTTTCCAAGGCAAATTTCCACAACTATGTCATGCTGTTTACGGATTCCGGAAACTATTTCCGCTGGTTTTTAAACAGTGTGGGACTGACGGTTGTGCAGGTGATACTGACCTTATTTATCAGTGCATTTGTTGCGTATGGATTTTCCGCTTATGAATTCCGGTTTAAAAATGTATTGTTTGTCTGTGTGCTTTTTGATCATGTCCGTACCGTTTGAAATGTTGATGCTTCCACTGTATGTACAGATCAACGATATGCATCTGTCTGACAATTATGCGGCAATATTCCTGCCTTTCCTTGCACATGCATCAACGATCTTCTTTTTCCGGCAGTATCTGACCGGCATGCCAAAAAGAGATCATTGAGGCAGGCAGAATTGATGGCGCTTCGGAGTACGGAATCTTTTTTAAACTGGTACTGCCGATTATGAAACCATCGTTTGCGGCAATGGCAATTTTAAATGGTATGAACTGTTGGAATAATTTCTTATGGCCGTTACTTGTATTGCGCAGCTCGGAAAAATATACGCTTCCGATCGGACTGAATACGCTGATTACACCGTATGGAAATAATTATGATCTGCTGATCGTCGGGTCTTTTTCTTCTCGATCCTTCCGATCCTCATATTGTTCTTATGTTTCCAGAAGTATTTTATTGAAGGTATGACTGCGGGTGCAGTAAAAGGCTAGTACGTGTGGCAAAGGAGGAAAAAAACGTGAAACAGGCAAAAATGATGATAGACAAAGCGTTTAAAGTGTCTGAAGTAGACAAACGCATTTATGGCTCTTTTTATAGAACATCTGGGCAGAGCGGTGTATGGAGGAATTTACCAGCCGGATCATGCGTTCGCGGATGAAGACGGTTTTCGCAAGGATGTCATTGATCTGGTAAAAAGATCTGAATGTTCCGATTATCCGGTATCCGGGCGGAAATTTTGTCTCAAACTTTTTCTGGGAGGACAGCGTGGGTCTCCGATCGAGGAACGTAAACCACGGCTGGAACTGGCATGGAGAAGTCTGGAGCCGAATACCTTTGGGCTGGGAGAGTTTGCAAAGTGGACAAAAAAGACCGGGGCAGATACTAATGATGGCAGTTAATCTGGGAACGAGGGGAATTGCGGATGCCTGCAATCTTCTGGAATACTGCAACCATCCGTCGGGTACCCGCTACAGCGATCTGCGTATCCGGCATGGAGTGAAAGACCCTTACAATATCAAACTGTGGTGTCTGGGAAATGAAATGGACGGGGAGTGGCAGCTGGGCAAAAAAGACCATGCATGAATACGGGCGTCTTGCATCAGGAAACAGCCAAGGCGATGAAACTGATTGATCCATCCATTGAGCTGGTTCCCTGTGGCAGTTCCTATATGGATATGCCGACATTTCCGCAGTGGGGAAGCAACAACCCTGGAGTACGATTATGATTATGTCGACTACGTTTCCCTGCACCAGTATTACGGAAACCTCAATGGAGACAGCGCTGATTATCTGGCAAAATCGGATGATATGGATGCATTTATCCGTTCTGTCATCTCTACCTGTGATTTTTTGTGAAAGCGAAAAAGCGCAGTAAAAAAGACAATTAATCTGAGCTTTGACGAGTGGAATGTGTGGTTCCATTCCAAGAGCGAGAAGAAGAGGATATCACAACAAACCATCCGTGGCAGATTGCACCGCCGCTTCTGGAGGATCACTATAACTTTGAGGATGCTCTGATGGTTGGACTGATGATGATTACTCTGTTGAAGCATGCTGATCGTGTAAAAATTGCCTGTCTGGCACAGCTTGTGAATGTCATTGCACCGATTATGACCGAACCGGATGGAAAAGCCTGGAGACAGACAATTTATTATCCGTTTTTGCATGCATCCAGATATGGACGCGGCGTGGTACTGCAGCCGTTGCTGGATTACCGGCGCATGAGACCGTTGAGCATGGAATGGTTTCGGATATTGTCAGCGTAGCGGTTTACAACGAGGAAAAAGGAAGAACTGACGATTTTTGCAGTCAACCGTAATATTAGTGAAGATGTCAGCCTGAAAGCAGATGTGCGCAGTTTTGCAGGATATCAGATTCTGGAGCACCCCTGGTACTGGCAAACGATGACCTGAAAGCGGAAAACAGACCGGATGGGGAAAACGTTGCCCCGGTAACGGTACAGGATGGTATTCTGGATGCCGGAGAACTGGAAATCCCACTGAAAAAAGCATCGTGGAATGTTATTCGGCTTGGATTGCAGAAGTAAAACGTATAATTATGTGATAAATGCATAAAAACATAATCTTGTTTTTGGATTAAAATAACAAAAACGACAAAAAACAGTAAAAACATATTTACAAGATCTTTTTTATAAGTGGTATATGTATAAACACAAGGTAAAACGTTTAATAAACGAAACCACATAGTCGTTGGATGAAGGAGGAACAAACTATGAGAAAAAAAAGAAAGCACTGGCACTTTTGATGAGTGCGGTTATGCTGATGGGGGCTTTTACAGGATGTGGAAGCAAGACAGCAGACACAAACAACACCGGAGATGATTCACAGGCAGCAAATAATGCACAGAGCACTTCGGATGACGTAACCGAGAATTGGAGTTCTGGACATTCGTGGAACTTCACGGACAGTTTTATCAGAACATGGCAGCACAGTGGAATGAAAAAGAATCCGGACAAGAAAGTGAATGTCAATGTAAACGTTATGCCGTACGATGACATGCACAACAAACTTCAGATTGCACTTACCTCAGGAGAGGGTGCTCCGGATTTTGTAGATATTGAGCAGGGTAAATTCGCAAACTTTACACAGGGTACACCGGCACTTATGGATTTGACCGAAGCGGCTGAACCGTATACTTCAACCGGAGATATCGTACAATCCAGACTGGATCTTTACAGCAAAGACGGCAAGTTATACGGACTTCCGACACACGTTGGAGCAACCGTTGCATTTTACAATACAGAACTTCTGGATGCCGCTGGAATCGATTATACAACCATAAAAACATGGGATGATTTCAAGAAAGCAGGAAGCACATATTATGAAAAGACCGGAAAATATCTCGGCACAGCAGATACGACAGCTCTCTGGACAGAGAACCTGCTTCTTGCAGAACTTGGAGGAGAATACACAGATGGAGATACCGTAACCGTAAATTCTCCTGAGATGAACGAGGCAATGGGCATTTTAAAAGATCTTTATGATGCAAAAGCAATCGGAACGGTTCCGGGAGGAAATCCGGATAAGGAAGAGGCTTACGGTGCATTTAACAGCGGCGATTTCGCCTGCGCGATCATGCCAATGTGGCAGATGTCCAGATATACAAGCTATATGCCGGAACTTGCCGGAAAGATTGCAATTGCACCGGCACCGGTTGTTGATAACACCAAAGCAAAATCTGTAGGTGGTGGCGGAACCGGTACAGCAGTTGTTGCCAGCAGTAAAAATGCACAGATTGCATCCGAGTTCCTTGCATTTGCAAAACTTTCCAAAGAAGGTGCCGCAGAAATCTGGGATCTGTTAGGATTTGATCCATGTAACAAAGCCGTATGGAGTGATGCTTCTGTAACCGATAACGAAGATAACATGTATGTACAGTACTTTGAAAATAATCCATTTGATGTCCTTAAAGAGATCCAGGATGGTGTCGTAGGACTTGCATCACATGCATCTTCTTCTTATCCATCTATCAATACAGAGTTTACAACGGTAACATTAAATGATATTTTTGAAAACGGAGTGGATGTAAAGACAGCACTCGATCAGGCACAGTCCGATCTTCAGAATGAACTGGGACAGTAAATAATTATAAGTTTCATACAATCTCCTTACTCTTAGTATTAAGAAGGAATGCACGAAAAAAAGTGTATTCCTTCTTTTTTTAAATTGCTGGTTAACTGTGTGGTTTGGGGTCTTTTGAGTTTCTTAAAAGGGACGGATTTGGGGGGGATTGGTTTAGGTATAAGTTTTTCTCAATGCGACGGAAGAAGGGGGACATTCTCTTTCTCCAGAAAAATTTACAAGTTCTGCGGTACATCTCTAATGTATCGCCTTGCTCTGGCGTTGGTTTCAGGTACGTGGAGTAAAGTTTTTCAGTTTACGCAATTCACTATGGGTTGTGAGTGCCAGAGCAAGTTGCAAATTTGTTCTTCCGAAAGAAATGTCCCCCTTCTTCCTGTTGGCTGGAGAAAAATAATTGAGAAACATATTTCCGCAAATCCTGTCTATTGAATAAATATAAAGGCACCAGAACCTGCAGTTAAAAGGTGCTCCCAGAAGTAAATGCGTGCAATGAGTGTTTACGGTAAAGTGATAAATGTTTGGGAAGCTTAACATGCAAATAAGTGGAAATTTCATTGCTGGTATTTTTGTGAAACAATCGTTCTATTGAAGCTTTTATATGATCGGGCATTATGAACTTATAAATAAAAGACGGGTTCTATATAATCAAAATTCATAGGAAAGATGCCATCGTGGTATCTATGCCAATAAAATTCATTAAAAAATGCCATCGTGGTATCTATGCCAACAAAATTCATGTAAAAGATACCATTGTGGTACCTACACGCTGAAAATTCAACATTCAAGATACCGGAAAGTCTCTATAGATCAAAAAATTGCTTCTCCAGATACCACGTTTTCGAAAAAACCGGTATCTGGAGAAGCAATTTTTACTATATAGGTGACATTTCCTGATTTCAAGCCTTAAAATTTCGGAAAACCGTCACCTAAACCTTTAATTTTTCATCTATAGATACCCGGCCTTATCATCAAGTGATTTAACAGGGTATTTTTTATGCTTATTCCAGTTCATGGCATTCGTAGCTGCTTTTGAGGCGTCCCCTTAACTGCAAGTTCTGGTTCCTTTATATTTGTTCCACAGACAGGATTTGCGGGCATCATTCTTTTTACTTATAGTTTTCCTATCTACAGGAAGAAGGGGGACATTTCTTTCGGAAGAACAAATTTACAACTGCGCCGTAGTTCCATCATGTAACGTTAATAGCATAAAAGTAAAACCTTTGTCAAATCAACCTGAAATCAACATCGGCGCTGACTTGTAAATTTTTCTGGAGAAAGAGAATGTCCCCCTTCTTCCGTCGCATCGAAAAAACTTATATTTAGAACAATCCCCCGCAAATCCGTCCCTCTGAAAAACAAAAGATCCCAGACCACACAGTTAAACAGCAATTTGTATTGGAAGAAAAACATGATTTTTTCACATTCCCCTATTTACATAGTAGGGGAGTGGGGCTTATAATCACACCGTAGAACTCACGGAATACGCTGCGGTCGTATTTCATGAAACGAGGTGGTAAAACGATATGATGATATCCGCAAAAAGCAGATATGCACTGCGTGTGATGGTCGATCTTGCGCAGCACAATTCCGGAGAATTCATTCCGGTCAAAGAAATTGCCACAAGGCAGGGCATTTCCCTGAAATATCTTGAAAGTATTATGACCATACTGACAAAAAAGGGAAGATGCTTGAGAGTGCCAGCGGAAAGGGTGGCGGTTACCGTCTGATCAAACAACCGTCGGAATATAAAGTAATTGAGATCCTTCAACTGATCGAAGGAAATTTTAGCTCCGGTCGCGTGCCTGTGTGAAGGTGGGAAAAAGTGCGAGAGCACCGCAGAGTGTACCACACTTCCGTTCTGGCAGGGACTGGAAGCTGTGATCAATGATTACCTTGAGAAGCATACCCTTGAGGATATGATTTCACAGAAGACGCATTCCTGTGAAAGTTAAACAACATGTTTTTATATGGAGGAAATACAAATGTCTGAAAAAATTTATTAGAGATCAAAGATCTGCACGTAAACGTTGAAGATAAAGAAATATTACACGGAGTAAATTTAGAAGTCGGAAAAGACGAAGTGCATGTTCTGATGGGACCGAACGGAACCGGAAAATCCACCCTGGGCTATGCCATCACCGGGCATCCGAAATATGCCATCACATCCGGACAGATTTTCTTTGACGGAGAGGACATCACTGGGATGCCGGTGAATGAGCGTGCGAAAAAGGAATCTTCCTCTCCTTCCAGAATCCTCTGGAAGTTCCGGGGTGACATTGAGCGGCATTTATCCGTAATGCACTCGAGCAGAAGACCGGAAAGCGTGTCCGTCTGTGGGATTTCAAGAAAAAATTGACCGAGACCATGAAACTTCTTTCCATGGACGAGTCCTATGCAGAACGTGATTTAAATGTCGGCTTCTCCGGTGGTGAAAAAAAAAGCAGAAATTCTGCAGATGCTTATGTTAGAGCCAAAGCTTGCAATCCTCGACGAGACGGATTCCGGACTGGATGTGGATGCTGTCCGTACCGTATCAAAGGGCATCCAGCTTTACAAAGAAAAATGCAAGGGAAGCCTTCTGATTATTACCCACAGCACACGAATCTTAGAGTCATTGCATGTGGATATCACCCACGTTATGGATGAAGGAAAAGTTGTGAAAAAAACGGAGATGCTTCCTTAGTAGATGAGATCAACGAAAACGGTTTTGAGGAATTTGAACAGTAAGAAAGGTGCGTGCGAAATGAGAGAAAAGAGTCAGGTAGAAGATATCGACCGCAGCATCTATGATATCCGCGATGAGGAAAAAGATGCATACAGAATGAAAGAAGGTCTGACCCCACAGATCGTGGAGCAGCTTTCCAAAGAAAAGGGCGATCCGGCATGGATGCAGCAGTTCCGCCTGGAGTCCTTACAGATTTACAATGAGATGCCGGTTCCGGACTGGGGAAAAATCAATTGAGGGACTGGACATGGATCACATTGCCACCTATGTCCGACCACATTCTAAAATGCAGGCATCCTGGAAGGATGTGCCGGAAGACATCAAAGAGACATTTGAGCGTCTGGGAATCCCGCAGGCAGAGCGGAAGTCCTTAGCCGGTGTGGGAGCCCAGTACGATTCCGAGCTGGTTTATCACAATGTCAAAGACGAGGTTGCCGCACAGGGCGTTGTTTACACCGATATGGAAAGTGCATTAAAAGGCGAATATGCGGATATGGTACACAAGTATTTCATGAAACTTGTCACCCCGCATGACCATAAGTTTGCAGCACTGCACGGAGCCGTATGGTCCGGTGGTTCGTTCGTCTATGTGCCAAAGGGCGTGCACGTGTCCATTCCGCTGCAGTCTTATTTCCGGTTGAATGCCAAAGGAGCCGGACAGTTTGAACATACTCTGATCATCGTTGATGAGGGGGCATATCTGCATTTCATCGAGGGCTGTTCTGCGCCGAAATATAACGTAGCAAACCTGCATGCAGGCTGCGTGGAGCTGTTCGTCAAAAAAATGCAAAGCTTCGTTATTCCACCATCGAGAACTGGTCAAAGAATATGTACAACTTAAATACCAAGCGTGCCTCCGTTGAGGAAGGCGGAACGATCGAGAGTGGGTTTCGGATCGTTTGGCTCCCATGTGGGCTGCCTGTATCCGATGAGCGTTTTAAAGGGGAGGGTGCCAAAATGGAATTCACCGGTGTCACATTCGCCGGACACGGACAGAATCTGGATACCGGTGCCAAAGTGGTACACGCAGCACCAAACACCAGCTCCTATATGAATACCCGTTCCATTTCCAAGGACGGCGGTATCAGTACGTTCCGAAGCAGCGTGGTTGTGGCAAAGGATGCCAAAGGATCAAAATCAGCAGTATCCTGTCAGTCCCTGATGCTCGATTCCGAGTCGCGTTCGGATACGATCCCGGCCACGGACATCCGTACCAAAGACGCAGCCGTGGGACATGAGGCAAAGATCGGAAGCATCAGCGACGATGCCGTCTTTTTACCTGATGTCACGAGGCATGACGGAAGAAGATGCCCGGGCACTTTTAGTCAGCGGATTTGCAGACAACGTATCCAAGGAACTTCCGGTCGAGTACGCGGTTGAGATGAACAACCTGATCCGGCTGGAGATGAAGGGAAGCATAGGTTAGGGAGGAGAACAATGACAGAAATGACAATCAATAAACTTCCATCGAAGACCTGGTATTGGTTACATGTCAACGAGACCAAGCTTCCGTGGGACAAAGAACATACAACAGAACTTCCGGAGGAAACCGTGACAGCGGGAAGCACCGAAGAGGTACGCTTTTCCATTACCGGAGAGGGAAGATACAGCAGCAAAAGATCCATATCATAGCACCGGCCGGTAAGCAGGTGACCGTGTTTATGGATTATCAGACAGAGGAAAAACTTGCCGTAAGGACAAGCCTTTCGGTGGAAGAACATGCACGGGTGCGTCTTGGTGCAGCTGCAGCACACAGCAGAAAATTCCCTTGTGTACAATCAGATTGAGGGAGAATGTGCAAAAAATGCGCGTATCGAACTGGTTCAGGTTTATCTCGGAAAAGGAGATATTTATTCGGATACGACCATCAACTTAAACGGCGATGCAAGCAGCTTTAGGAGCGATATCGGCTATATCGGGCAGCACACACATATCATCGACATGAATGAAGTGGTCAACCACTTTGGAAAGCATACAGAGAGTGAGATCAACGTGGGAGGTGCCCTGCGCGACGGTGCAAAGAAGATCTTCCGTGGAACGATTGATTTTAAGACCGGCTCTTCCGATTCTGTCGGAAACGAGCAGGAAACCGTACTGATGCTGGGCGAGGATGTGGAAAATAAGACGGTTCCGGTGATCTTATGCTCCGAGGAAAATGTCGTTGGTAATCACGGTGCAACGATTGGGGAACTTGATGAGGATACCATGTTTTTTATTTTGCCAGCCGCGGAATCGACAAAGAGCACGCGGAAAATATTATGGCAAGAGCAAACATTGACCGCCTGAAAGGAATCATCAAAGACGACAGCTTTGCCAGAATGATTGACGAAGAACTCGGGGAGGTGTAGCATGACCGATTATCGCAAGGACTTTCCGCTGCTGTCAGAAATCGGGGAACATACAGTCGATGGCAGGGAATGGATCTATATCGACAATGCGGCAACTTCCCAGCGTCCACAGTGTGTCATTGATGCAGAACGCGATTTTTACCTGAAACACAATGCAAATCCGCTGCGTGGAAATTATCCGCTGAGTGTGGAAGCAAACCGAACTGTATGAAAATGCCAGAAAAGGCGTGCGTGATTTTATCGGAGCCAAATCCGCGCGTGAAATCATCTTTACCAGAAATACCACAGAGAGCATGAATCTTGTGGCATACAGCTATGGTTTAAACAATGTAAATGCCGGGGATGAAATCCTCGTTTCGATCATGGAACATCACAGCAATCTTCTGCCATGGCAGATGGTTGCGCGGCAGACAGGAGCGGTACTCCGGTTTATCGAATGCCGTCCGGACGGATCGGTGGATCTTGATCAGGTAAAAAGAACAGATTACGGAAAAGACAAAAATCGTAGCAATCACACAGGTTTCTAACGTGCTCGGACGTGTGAACCCGGTCAAAGAGATCGCAGCCATGGCACATGAAAAAAATGCCATTATCGTGGTGGACGGGGCACAGAGCACCCCGCATATGCCAGTCAATGTGCAGGATCTGGATGCAGGCTTCTTTGCATTTTCCGGACATAAAATTTTCACCGATGGGGAATTGGTGTGTTATATGGAAAGAAAAAACTGTTAAAGAAAATGCCGCCGTTTCTCTCCGGCGGCGAGATGATCGAATCCGTGACCCGCGAGAGCGCAAAATACGCAGAACTTCCGCATAAGTTCGAGGCGGGAACCGTAAATGCTGCTGGTGCCATAGCGCTGCATGCTGCCATAAAATACGCACAGTCTGTCGGGTTTGACACGATGCAGGAGCGGGAACTTGCCGTGACAAAGCGTGCGTTTGACGGATTGAAAGAACTTCCACATGTGCATGTACTTGGATCCGACCGGCCGAAGAACACACCGGAATTCTTACATTTACAATTGATGACGTGCATCCACACGATGTGAGCGAGATTTTAATCGCCGATGGCATCTGTGTGCGTGCCGGACACCACTGCGCGCAGCCGCTGCTTAATTATCTGGGCATCAGCTCCGCCACCAGGGCAAGCTTTATGTTTTACAATACCGAAGAAGAAGCCGACAAATTTGTAGCAGGCATCGCAAGTATAAAGGGAGCGTATGGGATATGGAAAATAGAAGCTTCTATAATGAAATTCTGACCGAGCACAACGTGCGCCCGGAGTTTAAACATGATCTGCCGGATGCGGATATTGTGCTGGAGGGGGTAAACCCGAGCTGTGGAGATGATATTTTCCTGAAATTAAAGACGGATGGCGACACGATTACCGATGGTGCATTTGTCGGGGACGGATGCGCGATTTCCCAGGCTTCCGCAGATATCATGCTTGGCATGATTGTCGGAAAAAAAAAAAAGAAGCGCCTGCAGATGGGGAAAATCTTTATGAAAATGATCAAAGGCGATGCCAGCGAGGAGGAGATTGATTCTCTTGAGGAGGCATCGGCACTCCGCGATATCGCCCATATGCCGGCGCGTGTGAAGTGTGCAGTCCTTGGCTGGAGAACTTTAAAAGAGGCTTTGCTCGGTGAGGATGCGGACGATGATGACGATGAGGATGACGAGTAATAAAGATCGGAGGGTTTTTTTCATACACATATAGATAAAAAATACACGATGCTTCTTATAGAATACGTTACGAATTTTGTGCAGTTTCTGGCTCTGTTAAAATTTTGGAGTCTTAATTGTGGCAAAGCGGAGTAAAATATAAGGAGTGTCGTGTATTTTTTAGGGGTATAAAATAATATGGTAAAAAGTAGTTGACAGCGTTTGGGAAAGGGTGTATATTCATAACAACAGATAATTCCTACTAATGAAGTATGAAAATAAGGGATTAAATCAGAGAGAGTAAATTGGAGGATAATAAAATGGCAAATATTTATGAAGGAACATTGGAACTGATCGGACACACACCACTGGTAGAGTTTAAACACATCGAGAAGAAGTTTGGCCTTGAGGCAAGACTTCTTGCAAAGCTTGAGTACTTCAACCCGGCAGGATCAGTAAAGGACAGAATCGCAAAAAGAGATGATTGAGCAGGCTGAGAGAGACGGAAAGCTCAAGCCGGGCTCAACAATCATCGAGCCAACATCAGGAAATACAGGAATCGGACTTGCTGCAATCGCAGCAGCAAAGGGATATAAGATTATCATCGTTCTTCCTGAGACAATGTCCATCGAGAGAAGAAACATCATCAAGGCATATGGCGCAGAGCTCGTGCTTTCAGACGGAAACAAAGGGTATGAAGGGAGCCATCGCCAAAGGCAGAGGAGCTTCATGAGCAGATTCGCTGACAGCTTCATTCCGGAGCAGTTTGTGAACCCGGCAAACCCGGCAACCCACAAAAAGACAACAGGACCGGAGATCTGGGAAGATACAGACGGACAGGTAGATGCATTCGTAGCCGGAGTTGGAACAGGCGGAACAATCACAGGTGTTGGTGAGTATTTAAAATCCCAGAACCCGGATGTAAAGATCGTTGCCGTAGAGCCTGAGACATCTGCAGTATTGTCTACCGGAAAGGCAGGTCCACATAAGATCCAGGGAATCGGAGCCGGATTCATTCCAAACACACTGGATACCAAGGTTTATGATGAAGTAATCCCGGTTTCCAATGAAGACTCTTTCGAGTATTCCAAATATATTGCAAAAAGAGGAAGGTGTGCTGGTAGGTATTTCTTCCGGAGCTGCATTAAAGGCAGCCATCGAAGTGGCAAAAAGACCGGAGTTTAAGGGAAAGACTGTAGTTGCCCTTCTGCCGGACAGCGGAGACCGTTACTACTCTACCGATCTGTTCAAGGATTAAGATAAAGTTCGGAAAAAGTTCAGACTTTATTTATTCCGTTTTGCGGATGAATCCATTATAATAAAGGCATGTGGAAACCAGACAGGAAAGTCCATGTGCGGAGAGCTTCATGGAAATTTATTTCCGTGAAGTTCTTTTTATTTAAAACAATTGGGAAAGTTTGTGCTCCGGCGGACTCCCGTGTGGTGGCTCCGGTTGCGCCTGCTCCCGGTTATGTCTCCCTACGGACTTTTTGAATGACCTTAAATAAATGTGGTCGCAAACACGACCCGCGGGCACAGTATTTTGAAGCACTCTGCTAAGGCAGACACGAAATCCTTCGGACGCGTCCCTGCCAGACGGACACAAGCCGCGCCGCTGTCGAAACTTGAACGAACGCAAATCATCAAAGGAGCCACGCGGTCATTTTCTGCAAATTCTTGATTCTGGATATTGAGTGCGTATCGGAGAGGCCGCAGCCGGAGCCACCACACGGGAGTCCGCCGGAACTAAGAATTTCACAATTATTTATATAGAGAATTACAGGAGAAAAAGAGGAAATAGATATGAACGAATTAAGTAAAGTAGTAAATGCGCAGCTGCAGCAGGCAGCGGAAAACCTTGTCCGTAACCGTCTGATGTCGGATGAATTTTTGGATTTTGTGCAGGAAAATACAAAACCGCTGGATACGCTGATGGCATATTACAAGTGCGCAATCATGGAAGTAGAAACGAAGTTTAAAGTGTTAAACGAACAATTTTCGCTGGAATATGACCGTAATCCGGATCGAGTCCATCAAGACACGTGTGAAATCGCTGGACGGAATCGTGCGCAAAAAGTGCGCCGGAAAAATATTCCGTTGACGCTTTCGGCGATTGAACAGAACATCAATGATATAGCAGGAATCCGGGTTGTGTGCTCTTTCCCGGAAGATATCTATCTGCTGGCGGACTGCCTGCTTCAGCAGGATGATATCCGTCTGATCGAACAGAAAGATTATATCAAGCATCCGAAGGAAAACGGATACCGCAGCCTGCATCTGATCGTTGCAGTACCGATTTTTCTGCAGAATGAGAAAAGGGAAATGAAAGTTGAAGTACAGCTTCGCACCATTGCCATGGATTTCTGGGCGAGCCTGGAGCACAAAGTGCGGTACAAAAAGAATGTTCCGGCAGATGAAACCGAGCGTCTGGCACAGGAACTGAGCGAATGTGCACAGATCAGTGCAGATCTGGACCAGCGGATGCAGAATATCCGTACCCGCCTGGCAGATGCGGAATTACGCAGCATCCACAGAAACAAAAGAAAGATGAACAGATCCTTCTGGATGTACTGGGACTGTAATGCCGCTGGTGCTCACAGGTAAGCATGAGAACGGTAACTTCTTTATGCACTGTGCTCCCATGGACGTACTTTCAGATGGACACCGCGGCTGTCGGCGATGCGCTGACACGCCTTAATGTCTTCTTCCGGAAGAATATCCACGATCGACAGCTGCGTGTGTGGGATAAGTTTTCCACATTCCTCTGCAAAATCAAGCATTGCCTCATAAGCATGAGGGAAGGATGGGCGGGTTACTTTTTTCATACTTTTCTGCAGTTGCCTCATTTAAGCTGATGGAGATACTGTCTACCACTTCTGCCAGCTGTGGTACAATGTCACGTTTATAATACAGGTTTCCCAGACCATTGGAATTGACACGGATCGGGAGACCTGTTTTTTCTTTTGACATATCTGGCACTGGCGATCAGATTCTCCAGTGCACAGGTCGGTTCCCCGTAGCCACAGAAAACAAATTCTTTGTAGCCGGTGAAATCAAAGGCATCAATTGCGGCAATAATCTCACTTTAAAGAAGGCTCTGCTTTGTGCCAGAGGGTATCCGCATCACCCACACCATCAAACTGTTTACGGATACAGAACGTACAGTTGCAGTCACATTTATTTGTGATATTTGCATATACCTGATCATTGTACACATATAAAATTTTTGCCATAACAATTCCTTCTTTCTATCGTATGGATTCATCAATTGCGAAATTCTTTTCCGGGTTTTTCGTTTTTACACGTTTGAATCTGCAATCAGGTCAATAAGAAATTTCTCGAAATTAACGCCATCGCGTCCCGGCGTATTTTCTTTCATGGTATCCCCGATACTGTGGGATAAAAATTTCCCGGCAAGCAGAATCGCATCTTCCGTGCATATGCCCTTTGTGCAGCAGCCACACAATACAGAGGCAAACAGATCTCCGGTTCCGGAAAAACTCCGGTCAAAAAACGGCGATTCGTGCCGGTAAATTCCATTTGCAGTGGCAGCAATATTATAAATGACGGGATGTTTCTCATCACGGCATTTGACACCGGTGATCACGACATCCTGTGGGTGTGAGGCTTTTTTTTGCAGCCGCAGTGCCACATCTTCTGCCAGCTTCAGCAGATCCGTGTTCGTCCGGCAGTGAAGTAAGGCATTTTCCGGGATGTCTGCCAGCAGACAGGCTTCCGTCAGATTCGGCGTGATCACGTCTGCTTTAAGCGTCAGTTCTTTCATCCCGTTTAACAGCCCCGGAGTAAAAAACGGATAAGCATTTCCGTCATCCCCCATAACAGGGTCAACCAGAAGAAGCGTATGTTCTTCCCGGAATTGGCGGATGAAATCAAGCACCTGCGAAATCTGTTCCGCTCCGGTCAGAAATCCGCTGTAGATGGCATCAAAATGTGCGTTATTTTTTCCCCAGGCATCAATATAGTCCGGTAACATGGCGGTCAGATCGGTACAGTGATAACAGGGGATAACCGGTCTGCCCGGTCAGTACGGCTGTTGCAACCGGACAACACTGCACGCCCAGCGCGGATAATACCGGAATCGCTGCCGTGAGCGAACACTTTCCGAAACCGGACAGATCATGGATAACAGCTGCTTTTTTTTCATGGAAAACCTCCGAATTGGTGAAAATAGTTCTTTGTATCCTAGTATAGTGCGATCTATCGGTGTGTATATATCCAAAATGGGAAAAAATATAAATCCAGTCTGCAAAAAATCATAGACAACCATTTGTGTTTTGATAAAAATAACGGAAAAAGCAAGGTTACACTGGACAAATATGGTAAAAAGTAATAAAATTATAAGCATATAGGGGTGGGGTTTATACAAAAAAAATCATAATAAGGAGTGCGTTTATGGAACTGATTTACACAAATGATTTATGCACCGGATGCAACAAATGCGTGCGGGGCTGTCCTGTACTTACGGCAAATATTGCAACGCAGGAAGGTTATGTAACGGTAGACCCCGGACAAATGTATTGCATGTGGGGAATGCTTTGATGTCTGCCCACATGAAGCGAGAGACTATTATGATGATACGGACCGCTTCTTTGAAGACCTTGCATCGGGAAAGAAAATTTCCGTGATACTGGCACCGGCATTTCTGGCAAATTATCCCAAAGAATACCAGCGTGTGCTGGGATATTTAAAGAGTAAGGGGAGTCAACCATATCTGCAGTGTATCGTTCGGTGCGGATATCACAACCTGGGGATATCTCAAATACATTACGGAACACAAATTTTTTCGGGGGCATTTCCCAGCCGTGTCCGGCAGTAGTCACCTATGTGGAAAAAATATATACCGGAGCTGATTCCGCGTCTGATGCCGGTACACAGTCCGATGATGTGTACTGCTATTTATATGAAAAAAATACATGCAGGTCACAGATGAAATCGCTTTTATCAGTCCGTGTATTGCCAAAAAATTAGAGATTACCGATCCAAATTGCGGCGGATATGTTTCTTTATAATGTAACTTTTGAAAAGATGATGAAGTATATCGGAAACGATTATGAAGGATGTGAACCATATACCGATGAACTGGAATATGGACTGGGGTCTTTGTATCCGATGCCTGGTGGATTGAGGGAGAATGTAGAACATTTTCTTGGAAAAGAGCAGGTAGTGCGTCAGGTAGAAGGCGAGCATGAGGCATATGAATATCTGCGTTCCTATGCAAAAACGCATTCAGCAGAATAAAGAACTTCCGTTTATGGTAGATATCTTAAATTGCGCGAAGGGCTGTCTCTACGGAACTGCCACAGATCCGAAACGGGGGAACCGATGATGTCATGCTGACAATCGCAAAACTGCGGAACAGCAAAACCAGTGCAAAACAGGAGAAGGCACACTTTGGCAGGAAGAGCAAAAAGCAGGAGTCCGTGGGCAGATACACTGACACCGGAGGAACGTCTGAAAAACTTCATGGACGCTTTTGGAAAGCTGGACATCAACGATTTTATGCGCAGCTACACCAATCGCGCAGTACATATTGAGGAACCGTCCGAACAGGAGAAGAACCGCCTGTTTGCAGAAATGAAAAAAAGATACCTATGAGGAACAGCACAGGGACTGCGAATCCTGTGGATATTCAAGCTGCACCAACATGGTACGTGCCATCCACAATGGAGTCAACGTAAAAAGAAAACTGTGTGCACTATGTGCGGGGCATGGCAGAGGAAGAGAAAAAAAGATTGCAGAACTTCGCGATCAGGAGCGGACGGAACAGGAAATCCGCCAGCAGAAGATTACAGATATCACAGACCGGTTTATTACCCTGAGTGATAACATTGCAGAACTGAATACGGCAAACGAGGAATCTGCAAATGAAGCAACCAATCTGGCACAGTATATTCAGGATATTTCCCGTCTGTGCGATGAACTGAATGAGTCCATCCGTATCATGTCGGATTTCATCAGTGTATATAAAAAGAGCAATGAAGATATTTCTGCCATTGCGGGACAGACAAATCTGCTTTCGCTCAATGCCTCCATTGAGGCAGCGCGTGCCGGTGAGAACGGAAGAGGCTTTGCAGTGGTAGCGGAGGAAATCCGTACACTGTCTGATTCCACGAAAGATCTTCTGACACAGAACGACCAGAAAGCCGAGGCAATTCTTCCAAAGATTACACAGAGTATGGATTCCATCAAAGATCTGGTAGAAAGCATGAATACCATGACACAGAAAGTGTCAACGATTGCTGCAAACACGGAAGAAATTTCTTCCCAGACGACCTATGTACAGAATATGACAGAAGAAATGCGGGATGAGGTGAAAGAACTGTAGATGAAAAAGGATGCGTATTACACATCTGGACAATTTGCAAAAAAGCACATGTGACACTTCGCGCGATCCGGTATTATGATAAACAGAATATTTTAAAGCCAAGTGCACGGACTGCCGCAGGAGCGCGGCTGTATACGGATGCAGATCTGGCAAAACTCCAGCAGATCCTTTTATTAAAATATCTGGGATTTTCGCTGGAAGATATCCGGGAGATGACACTTGCTGCGGCAGACCAGCAGTATCTTCTCGAATCCATGCGGATACAGAAGAAGCTGTTGCGGCAGAAAATGGACGAAATGCAGGCGATGGATGAGGCAATTGACCGCACCATAGAAGCCATCCAGACGGAACAGGCGATTGACTGGAACAGTATGCTGGATCTGATCCATCTGACGGCAGTGGAACGAAGCCTGAAAAACCAGTACCAGAATGCGGCAAATATTTCCGCCCGGATTCGCCTGCACAGGGAGTATTCCGTCAATCCGCAGGGGTGGTTTCCGTGGATTATGCAGCAGTGTAATCTGCAGCCGGGGATGCGGATTCTGGAGCTCGGCTGTGGAAATGGAGCACTCTGGACCGAAAAACAGGGAACAGCTGCCTGCGGATCTTTGGGTCGTTCTCTCGGACAAATCGGAAGGAATGCTAAAGGATGCACAGCGTGCACTGGGAGAGGACAGCCGCTTTTCCTATAAAAAATTTGACTGCGAAGAAATTCCTTATGAGGAGGGAATGTTTGATGTTGTGATCGCGGATCATGTGCTGTTTTACTGTGAAAATATCCCACAGGTGCTTGCAGAATGCAGGAGAGTCTTAAAAGATGAGGGACGTTTTTTGTGCAGTACTTATGGAAAGCAGCATATGTGGGAAATTACCGATCTGGTGCAACAGTTTCATAAAGAAATCGTTTTATCAGCGGAGGTGCTGTATGAGCGGTTCGGGCTTGAAAACGGAGAAAACCTGTTAGCACCGTATTTTCCGGAAATTCAGATGCGAAGATACGAGGATGCGATTGAAATAGCGGAAGCAGAACCGCTGATTTCCTATATTCTTTCCTGTCACGGAAACCAGAACCAGCTGCTTTTGAACCAGTACAAAGAGTTCCGGGAATTTGTTTCTGCCCGTGTGGCAGATGGATTTCATATCACAAAAGATGCAGGGATCTTCCTGTGCAGAAAAATAGTTTGAAAAATCTATAAAAAAAGACTTGAAGGTGACCTAGCGTCACCTTTTATAATGCAATCAAATAGAAAAATTGGAAACTCACACAGGAGGAAAAGTACATGACTATTATTGTAACGGGTGGTGCCGGTTTCATCGGCAGCAACTTTATCTTCTATATGTTAAAAAGAACATCCACAGGATCGCATCGTATGTCTGGATTCCCTGACCTATGCGGGCAATTTGTCCACGCTCGCACCGGTGATGGATCAGCCGAATTTTCGTTTCGTAAAAACTCGATATCTGCGACCGTCCGGGAGTATATACCCTTTTTGAGGAAGAAAAACCGGATGTGATCGTCAATTTTGCAGCGGAGTCCCATGTGCACCGCTCCATTGAGAATCCGGAAGTCTTTTTGCAGACCAATATCATCGGTACATCTGTGCTGATGGATGCATGCAGAAAGTATGGCATTGGGCGTTATCATCAGGTGTCCACGGATGAGGTGTACGGTGATCTGCCATTGGATCGCCCGGATCTGTTCTTCCATGAGGATACCCCGATCCATACCTCCAGCCCGTACAGTACCTCCAAGGCATCTGCGGATCTGCTTGTCATGGCATACCACAGAACCTATGGACTGCCGGTGACGATCAGCCGCTGCTCGAACAACTACAGACCATACCAGTTTCCGGAAAAACTCATTCCACTTATGATCGCAAATGCGCTGGCAGATAAGCCGCTCCCGGTATATGGAGAGGGACTGAATGTGCGCGACTGGCTGTATGTCGAGGATCACTGTAAAGCTATCGACCTCATCCTGCGAAATGGAACCGTCGGCGAAGTTTACAATATTGGCGGACACAATGAGATGAAAAATATTGATATCGTAAAACTGATCTGCGAATATCTCGGCAAGCCGGAAAGTCTGATCGAGCATGTGCAGGACAGAAAAGGACACGATATGCGTTATGCCATTGATCCGACCAAGATTCACAATGAGCTGGGCTGGCTGCCGGGAGACGATGTTTAAGGATGGTATCCGCCTGACCATCCAGTGGTATCTGGATCATAAGGAATGGTGGGAGAACATCGTAAACGGGGAATACCAGAATTATTACAAAGAAATGTACGGAAAGAAAGGCTTATAAATATGAAAGCATTCGTGACAGGCGTTGCCGGACAGCTGGGACATGATGTGGTAAACGAACTGACAAAGCGCGGACATCAGGCAGTCGGTTCGGATATTGCACCGACACTGGAATCCCTGTGCATCGTATGTGCCGCTGGACATCACCGATGCGGCAGCAGTGGAACAGACAATCATGCAAGTACAGCCGGATGCCATCGTGCACTGTGCGGCATGAACCGCTGTGGATGCAGCAGAGGACGAAGAAAATCAGGCAAAAGTCAGAGCCATCAACGTAGATGGAACGAAACATATTGCGGACGCAGCGAAAAAAGCAGATGCCAAAATGGTCTATATCAGCACCGACTATGTGTTTGACGGACAGGGCGAGAGACTCCGTGGGAGCCGGACTGCAAAGCATACGCACCGCTTAACGTATACGGACAGACGAAACTTGGCGGGGAACTGGCAGTAGCACAGACACTCGGGAAGTATTTCATCGTGCGTATCGCATGGGTGTTTGGATTAAACGGAAAAAATTTTATTAAGACCATGTTAAAAGTGGCAAAAAATCACCCGCAGGTGCGCGTGGTAAATGACCAGATCGGCACACCAACCTATACTTACGATCTGGCAAGACTGCTTGTTGACATGATGGAAACCGAAAAATATGGTTATTACCACGTAACAAACGAGGGTGGTTACATATCCTGGTACGATTTCACAAAAAGAAATTTACCGGCAGGCAGGGATTTCTACCGAAGTGCAGCCCGTGACAACCGCGGAATACGGTCTGTCAAAGGCAGCGCGTCCGTTTAACAGCAGACTGGAAAAAAAGAAACTGAAAGAAAATGGATTTACACCGCTTCCAACCTGGCAGGACGCACTGGGGGCGGTATCTGCAGGAATTAAAGAGACAGGGGGGAACTTTAAGATGAAGGGAATTATATTGGCAGGCGGCGCAGGAACACGGCTGTATCCGCTGACGATGGTAACCAGTAAACAATTGCTTCCGGTATATGACAAACCGATGATTTATTATCCGCTGTCTACACTGATGCTGGCAGGCATCCGTGATATTTTAGTTATTTCCACGCGGGAAGATACCCCGAGATTTGAAGCACTTCTGGGGGATGGAAATCAGTTCGGGCTTCATCTGTCCTACAAAGTGCAACCGTCCCCGGACGGTCTCGCACAGGCATTTTTACTTGGAGAGGAATTTATCGGAGAGGATGCCTGTGCCATGGTACTTGGTGACAACATTTTCTACGGAAACGGATTCGGAAAAATTCTGCGCAATGCCGCAAAGGATGCACAAGAGGGACAGGCAACCGTCTTTGGCTATTATGTCAACGATCCGGAGCGTTTCGGTGTCGTGGATTTCGATGCGAACGGAAAAGCCGTATCCATTGAAGAAAAACCGGCACAGCCAAAGAGCAACTATGCCGTGACCGGACTGTATTTCTATCCGGCAGGCGTGAGCAAAATGGCAAAACAGGTGCAGCCATCCGCCCGTGGCGAACTGGAGATCACCACCTTAAATGACCTGTATCTGCAGCAGAAAAACTTAAATGTGCAGCTGCTCGGACGTGGGTTTGCATGGCTGGATACCGGAACGATGGACAGCCTGCTGGACGCAGCGGCATTTGTGCAGATGATTGAGCACCGTCAGGGCGTGACCATTTCCGCACCGGAAGAAATTGCATATATCAATCAGTGGATTGACCGGGAAAAATTACTTGATTCTGCGATACGCTACGGAAAGAGCCCGTATGGAGAGCACCTGAAAGCAGTCGCAGAGGGCAGGGTGAAATATTAAAATCAGCGTAACTATTCTGAGGGGGTTCTGAATAGATACAAATCAGCATGAAAGAGGAAAAAAAGAGTGTGGGACAGATAACAGTGGAAAAAAAAAAATGTCGGCGGTATCGAAGGGCTGTGTGTGATTACACCGGCCGTACACGGGGATGCCCGCGGATATTTCATGGAGACATACAATGAGAGGGAAATGAAAGAAGCCGGATTCGATATCCAGTTTGTACAGGATAACCAGTCGATGTCCGTCAAGGGTGTACTGCGCGGACTGCATTTTCAGATCAACTATCCGCAGTGCAAACTCGTGCGCGCTGTGCGCGGCAGCGTATTTGATGTGGCGGTGGATCTGCGGGAAGGTTCCGCAACCTATGGAAAATGGTATGGTGTGGAATTGTCGGAAGAAAACAAAAAACAGTTCCTGATTCCGGAAGGCTTTGCGCATGGTTTTCTTGTGCTGAGCGACGAAGCGGAATTCTGCTATAAGGTTAGCGACTTCTGGCACCCGAACGATGAGGGCGGCTTGGCATGGAATGACCCGGCAATCGGTATCCAGTGGCCGGATGTGACAGGCCCGGGTATCGCGGAACACCGTCAGCAGAAGGATATTGCATGACAGATGGAACGCCGCTGACACTTTCGGAGAAAAAGGACCAGGAGTGGCCGGGATTAGAGGAAAAATAAGAAATATCTAAAAACAACATAAGAAAGTAAAAAGAAGTGATGATGTATATGAAAAACAATACATCATCACTTCTTTTTAATAATTGATTCCGTTAACAATTTGATGCGAACAGTAACGATGAGATTATTTTGGGTGTTCGGGATACAAGAAACTGCTTGATGGAGAAAAATAAATAGGTTATCATAAAGACAGGAAAAGATTGCAGAGGGAAAAACGAAAAGGAAAGAGGTGAAAACTAAGCATTTGTGCACGAAAACAAATTGCGATGTTGCGGAATCGTGATTCACACAAACAGGAGGAAGCAATTTGAAAAATGCACCAGATAAGCTCCAGTGGCATCCGGCATTTTGCGCTGCCGCGGGGCTCGAATTCCACGAAGATATTGAAACGGCTGGAGTTAAAGCCGGAATACAATCTGAGCAAAGAACCAATCCGCATTGATCTTCTTATTATAAAAGAAGAAAGTGACAGACGAATTAAGAATGAAATTGGTCATATCATGAAAAAAAATATAATGTGATTGAGTATAAGAGCCCGGAAGATGCACTGACTATTGATGATTTTTATAAGACAGTTGGATATGCATGTCTGTACAAAGGTTATGGAGAACGTGTAGATGCAGTTCCAATCAACGAACTGACAGTATCTATTTTCAGAGCAAAGCGACCAGAGAAAATGTTTTTGACATTGCAGAAGTATGGACATAAAATAAAAGAAAAATATTCGGGAATTTATTATGTGACAGAACGGTTGCCGTTTCCAGTGCAGATTATTGTGACACAGGAATTAGAGCCGGGAGAGCATCGAAGTTTGAGAATTTTGTCAAATCATGCAAAGAAAGAAGATGTGGAAGAATTCCTGAGAAAAGCAGAAGAAATGAACACACCGCGTGATCGGCAGAATGTTGAGGCTGTGTTACAGGTAAGTGTTAAAGCAAATGATGAGTTATATCGTGAAATAAGGAGGGATGCGAATATGTGTGATGCGTTGAGAGAACTGATGAAGGATGATCTGGAAGATGCCAGAAAACTGGGAGAATCGGAAGGTAAAGCAATGGGAGAAGTTGTAGGAGAAGCAAAAATTATTCTTAAAATGAACCACAGCGGAATGTCGCCGGAAAACATTGCATCCATCACAGGCAAGGATCTGGATGAGATCCATGCAATACTGGAAGGAAAAGTTCCGGTGTTGGGGTAAATTAAAAGAAGAAATGTATACTTGAACGTGCAGAGGTATGGAATTAAGAAGGGAGGTGACTGGTATGTTGGCTTTGCAGGGATACTATGACGGAAACATGGTTCGAACTTTGGAAAAAATTCATGCAAAGAAAAAATCAGAAATTGATTATAACAGTTTTGGACGAATTTATGGATGAATCAGATTCAAAAAAGATGAAAAAAAAAAATCAGCGAGAGGGATATTGGCTCAATATGCAGATCTCGGCTTACGAGAGAAAGAACAATATGCTTGGGAAAAGGCGGTGACAGAAAAGCATGGTAGTGCTTGATGCAAACGTTATTTTAAGATATCTTCTGAATGATAATGAGGCAATGGCAAAAGAAGCTGAAAATGTTATAAAAACAGAAGTTACAATGGTTCCAATTGAGGTTATTGCGGAAGTTGTATATGTATTAAAGGGAGTATATTCTGTTGATAGAGTCAAGATTAGGGATGCATTGATGGAATTTTTGTCAGAAGTGACAGTTGCAGAAAAAAAGAAGTTATTCAGATAGGACTTGAAGCATATGTGGAAAACAATTTAGATTTTGTAGATTGCATTCTATATGCGTATAGCTGTGTAAAGAAATATGATATCAAAACATTTGATAAGAAATTGAATAAATTGTTATCTAGGTGATGGCTAAGTAGTTAAACAAAGAAAGTGATATCCAATCAATGAACTGACAGTATCTATTTTCAGAGCAACCTGACCAGAGAAAATGTTTTTGACATTGCAGAAGTATGGACATAAAATAGAAGAAGAAAAAATATCCGGGAATTTGTCAAACCATGCGAAAAAAGAAGATATAGAAGAATTTCTGAGGAACGTGGAAGAAATGAATACGCCGCGTGATCGACAGAATGTTGAGGCTGTGTTACAGGTAAGTGTCAAGGCAAATGATGAGTTGTATCGTGAAATAAGGAGGGATGCGAATATGTGTGATGCGTTGAGAGAATTGATGAAGGATGATCTGGAAGATGCCAGAAAACTGGGAGAATCGGAAGGGGAAGTACGTGGAGAAGCAAGAGGTAAAGTCATGGGAGAAGTTGTAGGAGAAGCAAAAAAATCATTCTTAAAATGAACCACAGCGGAATGTCCCCGGAAAACATTGCATCCATCACAGGCAAGGATCTGGATGAGATCAATGCAATATTGGAAGGAAAGGTTCCAGTGATATTATAAGTAGCATATAAAAACAATATAAGAAAGTACAAAGAAGTGATGATGTATAAGAAAAAACAATGCATCATCACTTCTTTATTTTGATAGGAAAAATCATATTGACTGTAGAAGTACATGGGTATATGATCAAAATATGGGAATAAAGTACTGAATTAATAAAAAGCATTTAGAAATGATATAGAAAATACATAAAGAGAAAAAGGAGCATGTAGTTATGAAGAACAGAAAGAAGTTTTTTTTGCTTTTTTTTACTTATTTTGGTTATGTTAGTGACTTGTATTTCACCACAGCAAATTAATGCAAAAACAACAGGTAAAAAAGTTGCGGTAACGAGAGAAGAGTGGGTTTGTACATTATTAAAGCAAGCACACATAAAAACAGGAAAAAGTTTCCAGATATCATTTTTCAGATACCAAGAAGAGCAGTAAGAAAAAAGTTATCGAGACAGCATATTCCCGAGGGATTCTTCCGGTAAAAAAAGAACAGTAAAAATTTTACCCGAAAAAAAGCTGCAACCCGTGAGTTTATGGCAGTCACGACTGTACGAGCGCTGGGATTTCAGGCAAATAAAGCAGTTTCGCCAAAGTGCAAGGATAAAAAAGAAGTTAAAATATCCAGCGGAAGATAAGGTGGCATTAAATCAGAAGATCATATCCCTTAAGAAAAAACAGTTTCTTCCGAAAAAAAAGCAATTACCAAGGCGGAAAAGAAGAAAGCGCTACGTGTCGTTAAGAAGCTTAACAATACAGGAAAAGTCAATCCAGAACATAAAAAATGTTGTGACATATCAAAAAAGATGTGGAACAGATATTAACTGATACGGAATCATCCTATACGGTTATCCCACAAGGGGATATGTTGCTGGTCTCTATCCCTAAGAATGAAAATATGCAACAAATAAAAAGTGGAAAAGTGATTCTATTACCAAAGAAAACAGGAACAGATAATCAGCTTGCATTGAAGGTAAAAAAAGTGTTACAGATGCAGTGGAAATGGAATGCTGCAAATCATTGGTGAGACACCTGATATTTCAGAAGTTTATCAGAAAGTGGACATACAGAAAGAAAAACAAGCGGATATGTCCATGTTTGTTCCAAATGAAGATGTGGTCGCTTCCGTAAGCAATTTAAATAGTGGATTAAAAGGTGCAAGCATACAGGCAACGGTATCAGCTGAAAATGGGAAAATAGTCGAACTGAAAGAACAGAAATTGGGGAACCGTCGGGACTTTTTTCGGGAAGTGTGGAGCTCTCAGCGCCAAAGGTTACAGCGATTGTAGATGCCGATTTTTCAAAGAGGCTGCATCCGGTATACCGTGAGGTTTCAGTTTCGTTGAATGAGGATATTACAGCAAAAGCAGAATTGAAATTCTCGAGTAAAGGAGTAGGTTCAGAGAAAATTTATGTTGGTCATGTGTCAACATATCTTGGAGATGGATTGTATGCAGATGTGGTGTGTTATCTCAACGTTTCCGCAGATGGAAAAGCATGGCAACGATCAATACACTAACTGTCTCTTATATAAATGGTGATTTTCGAATAAATGAAGATAGTAACGGAAGCTGGGAAGGAACAAAAGCAGAAGTCAATGGACAGCTTTTAGGGGAACCACAGTTGAATCTTAGATTGTTTGGATATTGGTTTGATGAAAAATTGTATGGATCGATCGATATTGTCGGTGTGCAGGCAGATATTGTACCTAAACTGAAGGCAACCGCAACAGTTCATGATACGGAACCAAAGCTGTGTACGAATCTGGATTTGTATGGTTATGCTTCAATTGGCATGAATACAGACTTTGGAATTGGAAAGTGGTTGAAAAAAATCATACTAAGATTACGCTTACGAAGGTGATTTTGGATAATAATGCCGCAAATCCATTGCGTGGAACGTGGCATTATGAAGATGGAAAGAGAACGGAAGGGGATAAATGTACTTATAAGAAAGCGGGGACAGAAACTACAAATAAGAATAATAAGGGAAAAAATGATCTTGCAATAAAAGCATATAAAAAATATATGAAAGATGGAACATATAAAAGGTTTTTTTTGATAAGCAGGTGGCAAAAAAATTTTGAGTATGCATATCTGGATATTGACCAGGATGGAATTCAGGAACTATTAATTAATGCTACAGATAAATTGGATGAAGAGTGGAATTATACAGCTATTTTGGGATACTATAAAAATAAAGTGAAATACATTGATATGTATTACAATTTTCATGGCTTTAATTATTCAAAAAAAAATATAAGGCAGTAGTTTTTTTCTGATTTTAGAATATCCATATCTTCAGGCACAGATATATGGTGTAATTTAAAAGATTATAAATTGGTAAAATTTTATGATCACCGGATGGAAAGTAGGCAGCGATTTTAATGAAATCAAAAAATTTTAAGGATATTGATGATACACGAATTTATATTACAGAGGAAGAAAAAAAAATGAATATTTTTCAGATGTTCATAGTGTAAAAAATATACACCAATTACGGAAAATACTATAAAGAATAAAATAAACAAAGCAAATGCACAATTACCAAATGCACTTTATAAAAAAGATTAAGGGGTGGCAATCGAAAATTCATCGGGAGGATATAATTATAAAATTGTCAAAACAGGTTTTAAACGATACGATCGTAAAACCGGAAAATGCTTGGCTGTATGGAAAATAAGTGGATGTGAAAAAAACTTCAGAAGGATATCTGATTAAAGTAAAATATCAAAATTATAAGTGTTCTTATGTTTATGATGAACCACAAGATAGTTTAGAATATCATTGGGATTGGAATGCTTCTGGAGATAATTATTCTGGATCATCCAGTTTGTCTCGTGGAAAATGGAATTGAAAAATACTTGATGGAAAAATTCACATAGGTTATTATAACAGTAGGAAAAGATTGTAAGGGGAAAAATAGAAAGGAAAAGAGGTGAAAACTAAGCATTCATTCGTGCACAGAAAACAAATTGCGATGTTGCGGGATCGTGATTCACACACAAACAGGAGGAAGCAATTTGAAAAATGCACCAGATAAGCTCCAGTGGCATCCGGCGTTTTGCGCTGCTGCGGGGCTTGAATTCCACGAAGACATTGAACGGCTGGAGTTAAAGCCGGAGTATAATTTGAGCAAAGAACCAATCCGCATTGATCTTCTTATTATAAAAGATAGGGAATGCGATCAAATTAAGAATGAAATCGGTCACATTATGAGAACCTATAATGTGATCGAGTATAAGAGCCCGGAAGATGCGTTGACCATTGATGATTTTTATAAGACAGTTGGGTATGCGTGTCTGTACAAAGGCTATGGAGAATATGTAGATGCAGTTCCAATCAATGAACTGACAATATCTATTTTCAGGGAAACCCGACCAGAGAAAATGTTTTTGACATTGCAGAAGCAGGGACATACAATAGAAGAAAAATATCCGGGAATTTATTATGTGACAGAACATTTACCGTTTCCAGCGCAGATTATTGTGACACACGAATTAGAGCCGGGAGAGCACCGGAGTTTGAGAATTTTGTCAAATCATGCTAAAAAGAAGATGTGGAAGAATTCTTGAAAAAAGCAGAAGAAATGAATATGCCGTGTGATCGACAGAATGTTGAGGCTGTGTTACAGGTAAGTGTCAAGGCAAATGATGAGTTGTATCGTGAAATAAGGAGGGATGCGAATATGTGTGATGCGTTGAGAGAATTGATGAAGGATGATATCGAACGTGAAGTGAGTGCTGCCAGAAAGTTAGGAGAATCGGAAGGGGAAGTACGTGGAGAAGCAAAAATCATTCTTAAAATGAACCATAGCGGAATGTCCCCGGAAAACATTGCATCCATCACAGGTAAGGATCTCGATGAGATCAATGCAATACTGGATGGAAAAGTAAAAGTTCCGGTGCTATTATAAGAAACATATAAAAAGAACATAGGAAAGTGAAAAGAAGTGATGATATATAAGAAAAAAAACAATACATCATCACTTCTTTCTTTTGATAGGAAAAAATATATTGACTGTAAAAGTACATGGGTATATGATCAAAATATGAGGATAAAGTACTAAATTAATTAAATTATTTATAAAAAGTTGAGCTATTTAGCAGAAAGAGTAGATGAGGAATGGAAGATGAATTTATTCAAATGTATGGGAAAAACCAGAATATATATATTAAAGTTCCGACGTAAAAGCGTATAGGAGAAAAGTACATATGAAAAAGAAATTGCGATAAGATTAACTTCGAGATATTTGATTCCGTTTACATATGACAATTATAAAATAAAATATGATGAGGTGGAACAAGAAACAGGAGCTTGGAAAGTTGCAGAAAAAAATAACAGGGAAAAGGATATTTATGATTATATCAGTGACTCTTTTATAAAAAAAAGACCAATGTGAATCGCAGGATAAAAAAAAATAATGCGATTGCATGTGTATATAAATATCAAAATCTTAAACAAAACTTTAAATTATTGTATAAAAAAAGAAAGAGACAAGCTTTAATTTTTATATTAGGGAAGTGCAAATGATTCTTTTTTCAAAATGGAATAGGATTATTGTGGTATGCACCTGAAATGCGTGGAGGAAAGTCTGGCACATGTGAGTTTGAAAGTATAGAAGATGCGGCAGAATTTGTATGTGAATTTAAAGAGTTGGCAAGAAGAGAAAAAAAATAATTGTGTATATAAACAAGATTTGTATGATTATAGAGAGGGGATGCGAATTCAGGAGAGCGATATTTTACCAGGAAGAAAAAAATATCAAAAAACAATTAAATTTTCTATGGGAGTGTGGATAAACGAAATATTAAGTACATTGAATTGTAATTTAAGTTATTATCCATATCGACTATATGGGCAAGATAAAAAAAAAGAATACCGGATAAGGCCATTTTATTTCATCATGGAATATTTTATGAAAATAAAATAGAATGGGAGGACTATGCTTTTTATTTAACAAGAGGGTATAGAAAAAAAAATTATGGAATCTCTATTGATGATAAAAAAAAAAAATATTTTATCCGTTTGAAAATGTATGTTGTTATGCAGCAGGAGAGGGATGTGGGTATTATGCATTTTCTGAAAAAAAAATAATAGTGCCTTTTTACAGGATTCAAATAAAATTATTGATGACTACTTTATGATATATGTTTTGGTTTTGTATCAGTTTTATACTTTATTAAGTTTTTCGGAAGAGATAGAAAAAAAAGACTTCCTGTAAAAGCAGAGAACTATTTAGACTATTCTCCAATATTAATGGATGAAATAAATACGATTACTGTTAAATTAAATATCTTTTTAGCCAGGAATACATATTCGGTAGTCAGCTATATACAACATCATAATGATTTTTTACAAATACATAATAAAACAATTACGTATAGAAGAAAATATCTCAAGGCTGTCTATAGGATTCGATTCGTTAGGAAAATTAGAGAAAACGTTAGAAAAAAGAGAAAGAAGACAGAAAAAATTCTTTTTTTTGGAAAAAGGTTTATCTATCGCTTTTTCTGCATTAGCTCTTATATCGGTATGGAAAGATATAGACGGATTTTCAAATTTGATGAATATAAAATGTTTATGGGATAAAAATAATATTTCAGGATCGGTGTGTCACATAGTAGTTTTAATTTTTACGGTTATAACATTTATATTTTTAGGAACATTTATATTTCAGACCATAAAACAAAAAGTACAATATCGGATGGATAGAAAGAAAAATGGATAAAAAAAACATAAAAAATTTTTCTTATACAATTAGCAAGTATAATGATTATAGCGTTTATTCTTTTTAAATGGCAAAATAGTATAGAAAAGGGAACTAATGAGTATACGGAATGGATGAACGATATTAGAGAAGATATATCAGATAATGTGACTTCGAGTATTGAAATTAATAGTTTGGATGAATGGAATTCTTTTTTTGTTAACTCAGTTTATGAAGGCTTGAACTATGAAAATTGTAAAGTTATATTAAATACAGATATTGATTTTAAAGGAAGGGTATATACGTGGGTGTATAGGATCATATGAAAATCCATTTAAAGGCATTTTTGATGGGAACAATCATACTATAAAAAATATAAATATTTCATCAGGAACAGAATTTGTAGGATTGTTTGGATATACACAAAATGCTGTAATAGAAAATTTGATGATTTTAAATGGAAATTTATATAGTAATTCGGCGATTGCAACGGAGGAATTGCTGGATATTCAGAAAATGGAACCATTTTGAATTGCAGGTTTGATGGAACAATAAATATTAAAAGTGGTGATGTGGGAGGAATTGTAGGAAATAATTTATCAGGATTGAGTAATTGTAAAAACAAATGGAACGATAAATAGCGTTTATCGGGGCGCAGGCAGGATTGCTGGAGATAATAAGGGAACGATATATCATTGTGAAAATAATATATCAATTTATAGAAAAAATTTAACTTCTGAAGCAGGTGGAATTGTAGGATATAATTGTAATTTAATAGAATCGTGTGTAAATTATGGGAAACATAAACGGAGGAGGGGTTGTCGAATGGAATAGGGGAATTGCGCAAGTTAGGGAATGCTTTAATTTTGGAAATACATATGCTGGAATTGTAAGTACGAATTCCGATAATGGTGTGATAGAACAATGTGTGAATTATGGAAAAGTATTTGGTCGCTATGCTGCGGGTATTGTTGCTTTTGTTGGACAAAGTAATGAAAAAAGATAATTATGGAAATAAAGTTGAGGGATGTTTATATTTAAATACGATATGGATGCCTCCAATTCGGAAAAAATCAGCAATACAGGGGATAGTAACAAATAATTTTAGCATACACGAAATTTCTGCAAACGGAAAACAAAAGATTGTATTTATGCTAAAAAGAAAACAATATAGTAAAGCATATCAATATTTATTGCTAAAAGAGCAAATGACAAGAAAACAAAGAGGAATAGAGATATTATCAGGTATTATAGCCAGTTACTTAGTAGGGGATATGGTTTGGCTGATTCCACCAACTTGTTAGAAATTGTAAAAATTATGAAGAGGCAATTCGGCAAAAAAAAATGTGGTAATTATCATAAAGCTTTGTTGCTTTTTGAACAAATTATAAAAAATATAAAGACAGTAGACAATATGGTGCTGTATGTCTAAAAAAAAATATATTAAGTGGGGAATAAATAATCAAAAGAATATTTTTATAGGAGTATGTAAAAAAAGCCTATTGAGTGGATGTTTATCGCATCAAATTCAGGCATTTATACATTTCTTGCCAGAGAAGGTTTATTTACAGAATGTATTCAAGCCTCAGATAAAGAAATTTGTGAATGGAAAGATACAGAATTGTTTGAGACGTTAAATGGTACATGGAAACGAGAATGTTTTAATGAGATAGAGCAGTCTGTAATCTGCGAGATTTCTCTTATGACAATAGATGAGGTGAATAAATATTTGAATAAAGAACAAAAAAATGTGAGGCAATATGTTCACTTGACAAAGCATTGGGAAAATACCAAATATGTATATTGGTGGATTTGTGACAAAAAAAAATAAAGAACAATAAAATGCCGTTGGTAACATCAGAGGGGGTTGATCAGTACGAGAGGAAAAATACTTAGCTTTCCAAATTTAGCAGTTAGACCAGTGCTGAAAGTGATATTAAATAAATGAACAAACTAAAAAAAAAGTAGTAAGCTTGGTAATGAAATATTTGATAGGTATTCCGTTGAGTATTATATTTTTTAATAACTTTTTTTACAAAAAATAGATAATGCAGCTATAGGATATTATGAAATTGATATTCGTGAATGGTTGTATAATATCAAAGAGACCAGACTACAATATTATATAATATTGACAACTGTGTATATAATTATAATATCTGTATTGTGGAAAAAAAAAATGCTAAAAAATGTTAAATCCATAAAAATGTTGTTTGTTTTCGGGACTGCTGGAAAATATATTTTTTTGTGGTGTAATAATACAATATATTGGATGTTATTAAATAAAATATGTTTTGTAGATTCAGATAATACCATTTTTTATATTTGTAAAAATGCATTTGGATCTTTGAGGGGAAGCAAGACAGTATTATACATGTTTAAATTGTGAGTTGTTTACGGTTGCAATTATTGTAAATGGAATGAGTTATTTTTTGAAAAATGGTATTGGAAGGGAAGCTGTAAAACTGGCATTTTCAGGGGATGATTTGTATATATGCATATTTTGTTTGACAATCGTAATGGGGGGCATTCATGCATCTGATTATATTGTTTTACGTATTGGAGGAAAAATCATAGAGTACATTGTAATACCTGCTTATATTGGCTTAAATATAATCAAATTTATAAAAAATATATAATTATTTTAAAAACATATTTATAAATAGTAGAGGGAAATTTGTTATTGTAGAAAATAATAATGCAATACATAGATGTAAACTTTTGGAGTATTGCTCAGAAATTACAGAATAAAAAAAAATTTTTTGATTCCTAAGTCATTAAGCAAGAATTATATATTGTTACGTATTGCTGATTTACCATTTACTCTT
>VOFJ01003469.1_pt1 | contig 42954 bp, 39 predicted proteins | sample 5384081 | NCBI WGS metagenome assembly VOFJ01 (sample SAMN12384729, study PRJNA508395) | human gut metagenome | isolation source: healthy gut I | host: Homo sapiens
CTCAATTTTATGCTTAATTTCAATTTATGTGCTGCCATGCCTTCCCGTGATAAAGGCGCGAAAGACAAGAAATCGCACCGCGGCCACATCGCGAACGCAAAACTGCGCCATCGGCAGAAATCCATTACCACTGCGCCTCGGCTACTGCGACGCATCGAAGCGCCGGATGACGACACTACTCATTACGCGCCGCGCGGGACGCCACGTGCGCTTCAGGCGGGATCGACAACCATCACAGGCAAGGAAATCATCAAGGTATGCCAGGAAACTGCACTGAGTACAATTGCACTATGGCCGGCGCCGCTTAATTTCATTATGAAATCGGCGCTTTTCATTTCTCAATCCCGCCAGGCACGATCATCCACCTGCTCGCTCCTGCCACACACATCATAAAGCCAATCTAGATTGCCCAGATTCATCGCCCGATACACCTGCGGCGCGGCTCGATCGCTCGTGCGGACGCTCCGGCCCCACCCCCCATCGCCACCGCGTAATCATCACCGACGCACACGAACGCCCGTACTGGCGCAAATGCGTTCAAACGCCATCACCTGCTACCGCAGGCAGGAACGCCCGCAATGCAAAAACTTTCCTCCCTCGTAAGTTTCTACCGCCTCCTTTTTCGCCATTAGAATATATGTACTTGAAAAAACGCCCGCGAGGTTCGCCAGACGATGGAGAAATGCGTCATTGAGATTTATCTAGACGGACAATGCCGCGACAGGCTTCCAGAGCCGCCGGAGGTCATTCGAGGCGATAGCGGGCGTAAGGAAGATGGGCGCGAATCCCGGACGCGGCCAGGCATCGGCCTGGCACTGCGCGCGTTCCAGGTAGATTCGAACTTTGCCAGGAGGAGGAAGCCGCACGGCTGCTGGGTGGCGCTGCACATCATCAGGCGAATTCCTGTTCACCACAAAGAGCTGCACCCGGCGCTGAATCGCCATTTCCCGGCGCTGCGGCTGGTCATCTGCTCCTACGCCAGAACACAACGCCGTCATTTGGCTGCTCGACCGCTACGTTTCGCGCGAAATCACGAGTACATATGCCCCGCCGGATGAACGCAATATCCTGTCACATAACTTCTCTACGCCGCGTCATCAGCCGCAAAACCACTTTTCGTAATCATCGCCCACGCCAGCAGCATCACACGAGGCTAATTCAGCCGATTGCCAACTGAGCGCGGTCTGCCCGGGAAAATGCCAGCGTTCCCCTGCTGGTAGATGCAGCACCGGGCAGCCAGGATAGCGGACGTTTCGCCAGACGTGCTGTGCGCAGACATGGCATTTTCGAGGCACAAAAGGCTCACAGGGCTTTTTTAGAGGCGCAGGACTGCTTGTGGCTTTAGGCTGCAGCGCGAACCACGAACTACGCTGCTGCTTGGCGGAACCACGCTCGATGAAGAGGCGAAGCGTCAAATCAGCGGACATGCTGCCGACACTAAAGGCGGTACATTGACCTGCGGCATGGCCCAGGGCTGTACGCGGGAGCTGAAGTTCACGTGCAGGCGCGCAGCGGCGGGAAATCAGGAGCCTGAGCTGGCGCTGTACGATCGCCTGCGCGCGCGCGCGGCTGCAGATTCCCAGCGATGCGCATCCTCTGCGACGATGGGCAGGCGCATATAATTACAGGCATTGTCACGTACCGGGGCATGACGGCGGGGCGCCAACTTGGATGCGCTTTCAAACGCAGCAGATATTTGCGTACGCGCGAACTTCACTGCGCCGGCAATCCATCACGTGGTTGGGGCGCTACCAAAGCAGCGCGATTCCTTCGCCGAGGCTTTAACGCGCAGGAGATGAACGACACGGCGCTGCTACTGGCGCGATTAGCGCGAAACGCCAAAACCCCACCACCCGTTGTATTACGGGGAATTTTTCCTGAATATGACTAACCAAGACAGCACTTAATGACCCATGTCCAGCACCGCGATTTCCACTGCGCCGACGGTTTGCGCATCCGCCGTGAATTTCCATATGTTGCCGGATGCGTTTCAACCTCATCGTACCCATAATGCCATCGGCTCGATGGTAAAATCATACCAGGAGCAAGCGCCATTTCCGTACCGCGCTTCGCCAACTTTTAAGCTGACCCACGGTCCTCGGCCAAATTCAGCGCAGCCGTAGCCGCCGATTTCGCGCATTGACCGCCCAAGCCCCGACTTCCACGCATAGCCAATTCAACGCACTCCTTCATCGCCCGAGCTTTACGATTTCATCGCTGGCATCGCCGATACAGTACAGCCGAGGAATCGGAAAAATAGCCATTCAGAATGGTCAGGCAGATTCCATTGATGATATCGCCGGATTTCCGGCACAACGTACTTCGACGAGGAAACCATAGCGAACTGATCGCATTCACTGACGATACAGACGCTGGCAGGTAGCCCTCATGAACAGATTCCAGCGCGGGAATACCCGCCATGTCGCACTCATGAGTGGGCCACGATATCGTCGATTTCACGCCGTCATCATACCCTCGCGAATTTGCTGTCAGCACGGCAATATTGATTTTGCAGCTTTCCTTACGGATTTTTCAATCTGCTCCGGCGTTTTAATCATCTTATGCGTCGGAACGGTGGCGCCCCCTATTACCCATAGCGACACAATCTGCTAGTCAAACGCACAGTGGCGAAAACTGCCTTATTTACGAGCCGCTCCCGCACCAGCAAGTCATTGCGTCAGCAGATGCAGGGAGCAAGGCAAGGAAATTCATACACTTTCCGCGCTTTCTACATTGGCGCTCAGCGGTAGTCGCCGGGGAAGAGAAAATCGCCAGCGTACCAGGGCCAGGCAAGGCCAATGGCTGGAGAAACGACGCCGTCCGCAAAGAACGCCCGCAATGCAGGGATTTCCACTTATGATGATTTATCCGCCAGCGCGTTCGCCTCATCCACTCGCAATCGCCGTGGCTGGTAGAAATCCATCTGCCCTTCCGGGGTTGACGATATTAACATGACGCGGTTAGCAGGATGCGGATGCTGCGGCGGCGACCCGTCACTTTCTCCACAGCTGCCAAATGACCTTCCCTCATCAACGTGCATAATCGGCAGTGCACAGGCGAACCGATGCGCTGGTTTTGCAGACAGGCGGCCACCGCGATGGGGAACATCAGGTCATCGACGGTGAACCAGTAAGATCAGGTGGTGCTGAATATGCTCGCTTGACCCACTTTGCGTTCTCCTCGATGGAACGCTGCCTGTTCGCGGTTCTGCAGCGCACAATGCACCAGCAGACCCTCGCCTGTCAGCTGTCAATCCCACGATGATTTTTCTGATTCCAGGTACTTCGGCGCAGTTCCTTCGCCGCGTCCGCTACCCGGCAGCATAAGTGCCAGACCACAGTCCGCTAGAGGCAACAATGCAAAGGACATCGCGGCCCTCGTCCAGCACAGCTTCTGAAGCATTCCCTCATCGCGGTAATACGGCGGCGGGAGATGCCCAATCACCCACGCCGCTGCAGAGCTGACGTCGTCCCTTTTCGCCAGCCTGACGTTCCCGGAACTGGAGAGCGCCGATGATCGATGCCGGGAAAGCGACACGATGCCAGAAATCATGCGTGCCTCCACCCAAGACTGCGGCATGTCAGTGGAAAATCCGTAACAATATGGTGATACATTTTGTCCTCTTGATGTGCTTTGGGGGAGCAGCGCCGCAAGGCGGCGTCACGCTTCAACATCAGGATGTGCAGATTTGGGAAGCTCAATGCAAGCTACCTGCGATCCCGCGCAGGCGAGAGCTCACCTCTACCTCCTGCGCCAGACACATCAAAATAGAAAGATGCTCCCAGGTGACGATGCACTGCATGCTTTTCACCCGCTGGTAAAAGCAGGTAAGGTGTCCTGCGTGCACACCGCGCCCACAATGATTTTGCAACGGGGGCATGAGCATAAGCCGAACACTAGACCGGACTCCATTTGTTGAAATGGGGGAAAACCAGCGTGCTGTCAGACACCCCCCCAGAGCATCTCCCCCGCCTTTCATTATAAGCAGGAGAACGTGTCAAGAGATTTGAAAATCAAATCAAACGAAATGCAAACTCTCCACGTTTAGAAAAGCGCGTTTGAAAATCTCCAACAGCTTTCTGATGCTGGATGATGTTCTTCGCCATTCGTGCCGGGTGCTTACGCCTCGCATCGCGGCCTCGTGCCGGAAACTCCTTCATCAGGCTCTCGACCTCAGAGACAGGGAGACGCGTTATGTCGCCCAGAATCGTGTATGCTTTCAGGCAGGAGATGCCGCCGCGGCAGCGCTCTTAGCGCGGTCTGTTTTCGTCCGCGCAGGTGTTCAGGCCATGCAGGCCGCGCCGAAGTCGCCGCCGCGCCACGCGGTCAACGATATCGGTGATGGCGTACTTGGTGTGGAGAGAGGACGAAGCTTGCCGCTGTACAGGCAGGCAGACCAGTCGTTGCGAGAGCTGGGCGCACTTCTCGACCTCATCACGCAGGAGTAATCGCCACGCGCTTGATGTACCGGGTAGGTCTGCATTTGCCAGAGCATTTCGCAAATCGCCTTAAAGCCGATGTTCAGCGCGCCAAAGTTCCTCTCTCTCCACGCACGTCGCCCCTGAGATTCCGCTTGCACCAGAGACTTGGAAGTCCTCTTCGTTGGCGATAACCCAGTGTCAACGTACTTCTGGACCAGCCTCGGTCATGACTTCCTTGGCATCCTTGCCGTACTTCCAGAGGTTCTGCGGTAGTTCAGGTCGTGACACATGGATGCTCCTTCGCCGCCTTCAATCGCTTCCAGAAGACAACTGCCGCGCCCTGAGAGATGGCGGGCGTGATGCGCCGGTCAGGTGGAACCACACGTCGCTCCTCAAACGCCTTTCTCCAGTCGATGTCGCCGGCTTGGCTTCCGCGATGGCAGAACCCGCGCGGTCATAGATGATCTTGGAGGAATGCTGCACAGCGCCGGTTTCCAAGATAGATGCTCATGGGTCGTCCTTGTGGACAATCTTGGTATCAACGTGCCGAAAGCCGCAAAGTTCGCGGATGCGGCATTGCCGATATCGTAGGCAGCACAGTCACGAACGTGGTTTCCATGCCGGGTTCGCCGATTTCTGAACACATTCTTGCCCTGCCGCCGCCGAAGGTCGCTTCCAAGGGAGGGAGACTGGAACAGGCGCTTTGGGCGCTGGGGGACTTGAGGCGAAACATACGATTTCGCCGAACGTTACAACCTTTACGTTGGATTTTTTCCTCCTAATTTTGTACTGGCAAATGATGCCTATGAATTGCTTTCTGGCACCAGATGATGGAACAGAGCCCGCCGATTTCGTCTTCCCAGATAGATGGCGATCAGCTTTGCCGTTCTTCACCCACAGCGCTGTCCTCAATGAACTTGGCCATGCTTGTTCCAGATGCCACTTCGCGCGCGGAACGCTGTTGTACCGATAGCGATAGGACTGACCATTCGTCCGCGGGTTCTGCTTCTTCATCAGCTCCTCAGCCCGTGCCAAAAGTTGGAGAATGGAGCCCTTCCTTTGACTGGGCCAGCCCTCCATGAAGCGCGGAGAAATCTCTTCTTCGCTGGCTCGTGGAGCTCTCCGCGTCAGGGCAGTTCAGGCCGATGTGGCGCAGCTGTCAGAGCCGTCGTCTGTCCACCGCAGAGCGGGTCAGGCTGTCAGTGATGCGCTGCCGAGTCCTGCTCGTGCCACCCGTCATGTCCTTCGGCACCATCCCAGGAGGCCACGCCAGCAGAGAATCTTGTCGGCGAACGCGTGGTCAGTCAGGCATGTTGTTCTGGGTGAAGAGTCGCCCGTGAGGCATGAGACTTCGTCCGGGTATGCCGGCGCCAGTCGACGGTGATGAGCTTCAAGCCGCCGTGCCGCTTCCTCGCCGGGAACTTGGCTTGACGGCCTTCAGGCGTGACTGCTGGAATCGCAATCGCTGCATCGTGACGGATTCCGGGCCGTGCCAGGGCAGACAGGAATTGCCGCCTCACCAGCGCTTTGGTACTTCCACCACGTCAGGAGACAGACTGGGGGATGGTAATCGCCGTTGCGCCAGCATTTCACCGCGCGGTCGACCTGCCTGTCGTCAGCACCGTGCCCCGCGCACAGCAGCAATACGGGCGCGGCCTCGCACGCGGCGGAGCCTCCGCAGCCGCCGTGCGGAAAGTGACGCCGGCAGACCGCCGTCGGGACAGCGCCTTGCACAGCGGCACAAAGTGTCGTCCGCATCATTAACAGCAATGACCGCACGAGGCCAGCCAAAGAGCGAAGCCCGAAAAATTCCACGACACATCGTCCTTTCTCTGTGGTCTTACGCGTGCTTGTAAAGCGTTTACAAGCGGCTTTTCCATGCGGATGCGCTGAAGGCTTTCCTTCTATCCACTTGACGCACACGAACTGAACCAGTATCATCATACAACGTTTTCGGGTCTTCCTCGTCAAGGGAAAATGCAGCATTTTGCACATTTTTGCGGAAAAACGCGCAGACGGGGCGAAAGGGCGCGTCAGGAGCATCTGCGAAATAACGCCAAGCATGGTATAATAAAATCAGCATGAAAAGAGCTGCTCATGCTCTTTCACAGAGAGAGGGATGAGGGATGAGCCAAGTCATTTCGTTCAAATGTCCGTCGTGCGGCGGCTATTTGGTTTTCGACCCGGTCAAGCAGCGTTTCCAGTGCCCCCTATTGCGGCGGCAGCTTTGCTGAAAAAAATGAGCTGAAGGAACAGTCCGAGCAGCGACAGCAGGCGGCGGAACAGGTTCCCCGCAGTGCGGAGCCCACCTGGGGCTGCGTTTATCACTGCCAAATGCGGCGCGGAAATCGTGACCGATACGACGACCGCCGCAACCCGATGCTACTACTGCATTGCCACTCCCCGTTGTGTTGAATGACCGTCTGACCGACGAGTTCCGCCCCGATGGCGTGATTCCCCTTCAAGCTGGACAAAAGGGGGCGGCAGAGGCGAGTTCAAATCGTTCATCAGCAAGAAGCGCTTCGCACAGCCGGATTTCTTCTCGCAGGCGCAGATGGAGGATTTTTCCGGTGTCTACTATCCATACTGGTCGTGCGATATTTCCGGCGAAGGCTCGTTTGATGGCGAAGGCACAAACGTCTCTATCCGCAACGGCGCGAAGGGAGACCGTCACCATCACGCGGATTTTCGCCGTCCACCGCGAAGGACGGCTGACGTTCCGGCAGATGATTCGCAAGGCGCGACCAAGGCAGACGGCAAACTGTCCGACGGCATCCACCCCTATCAAATGGAGGACGTGAAGCCCTACGAATCGGGCTATTTGAGCGGCTTTCTGGCGGAAAAGCGCGATATTGAGCAGGATGCGGCGAAGCAGTCGATGGTGACGGAGGCGAAGGGATACGCCGAGCGGATGTTCACCAGCGTGGAGAACCCCTACAACACGCTGACGGGTCACGCGAAATTCGAGCCGGATTCTGTCAAGACGAACTACCTGCTGCTGCCCGCATGGGGGCTGACCTACAAGCACCGCGCGGACGGCGAACCCTACTACTACATGATGAACGGGCAGACGGGGCGCATCTGCGGCAAACTGCCGATTAACAAAGGGCAAGCTTTACGCGGTCGGCGCGCTGATTGGCGGCATCGTGTTCGAGGCTGCTGTGTCTGGGAGGTGCGATTCTGTGGTAAAGAAGCTGACAGCGTTTCTCCTTTTGATGATGCTCACGCTGACCGTCGCCCTCGCGGACACGCAGGTGCAGGACGACGCTGGGCTGTTCACGGCGGACGAAATCGCCGAAATCAGCGCCATTTGCGACCGCATTGAAAGCGCGTATCAGGTGGATATGTTCGTGCTGACAAGCCATGACGTGCCGAGCGGGCGGACGACGGCGTACGCGGACGACTACTTCGATTACAACGGTTTGGGGATGGGCGACGACCGCGCCGGGATGCTCTACCTCATCGACATGCACAACCGGCAGTGCTGGATTAGCACGCGCGGCGTGATGATTGACTACATCACGGATGAGCGCGAAGAGGGCATCCTCGACGCGGGCTGGGACGAGATGCTGGATAAGGAATACGGTCAGTCCGTCATCAAGGTGCTGAAGCAGACCGAGAAGTACCTGAAGCAAGGTCGCACAAGCGGTCAGTTCCGCTACGATGAAGTCACCGGTAGGCGTCTGACCGAGCTCTATGAGCCGGAAAACACGCTGACGGGCATGGAAATCCTCATTGCGGCGATTGCGGGTCTGGCGGTCATGGGCATCTTCATTGCGTCCGTGAGCGGGAAATACAGCCTCAAGGGCAGCACCTATTCCTACGACCTGAACGGGCTGGCGAACGTCAAACTCAGCCGGAATGACAGTCACTTCGTGCGCGAGCACGTCACGCGCGTCAAGCACCCTGACCCGCCGTCGTCCAGCCATGGCGGCAGCAGTCATGGCAGCGGCACGCACGTTTCGTCCAGCGGCGCAACCCACGGCGGCGGAGGACGCAGCTTCTGATGCGCACCGCTCGAAAACAGCAATGCAGCAGGGTTCTGCGCAATACCTTCGGCGTCAGCGGCTTTCGCCCCGGTCAGGAGCAGGCGGCTGACGCCTTGCTTGACGGGCGGGATTTGCTCTGCATCCTGCCCACTGGCGCAGGCAAAAGCCTCTGCTGGCAGCTTCCAGCGCTAATGATGGATGAGTTGACCGTCGTCATTTCGCCGCTGATTGTCCTCATGCACGACCAAGTTCGCCACCTGCGGCAGAGGGGCATCCCCAGCGTCCATCTCGACAGCCTGATGACCCCCGCCGAACGCGCCGACGCGCTGAATCAGCTCACGCGCGGTCAGGCAAAGATTGCTTTTCTTGCGCCGGAGCGGCTGAATCACCCGGAGATTCACGCGCTCTGCCAGCAGCGTCCTCCCGCAATGGTCGTCGTGGACGAAGCGCACTGCGTGGTGCAATGGGGCGACGCGTTCCGCCCGTCGTATCAGCAGATTGGGCAGTTTGTGTCGTCACTCCCCCGCCGCCCGGTGCTGTGCGCCATGACCGCAACCGCCGACAAGCAGTTGCAGCGCGGCATTGTGCAGTCGCTGGGGCTACGGCATCCGAAGCGCATCGTCATGCCCGTAGAACGCCCGAATCTGCATTACAGCGTCCTGCCGACGGTGCACGTCACAGACGCAATTCTCCGCGCGCTGCAAAAAATTCCGGGCAAAGCGGTTGTGTTCTGCCGACTGCGCGCGCGGACGGAATCACTGGCAGAGCGGCTGAACCGCGCTGGAATCCCCGCTGCGGCATATCATGCCGGGCTAAATCGCGAAGAGCGCAGCCGCGTGGTGCAGGCGTACCTGTCCGGGCGCATCCGCGTCGTGACGGCGACATCCGCATTCGGCATGGGCGTGGATATTCCTGACATTCGGCTGATTCTGCACGATCACCTGCCGACGAACATGATCGACTATGTGCAGCAGTCAGGCCGAGCGGGGCGCGACGGAGAAACCGCCTATGCGCTGCTGCTCTTCTCCCCGGCGGATTTGCTCCGCTTTCACACGCGCTGCCAGCAGATTCGTTTGCAGCACAAACACCGCCCATTCACGCAGTACGCCTTGATTCAGCGCGAATGGCGACCGTACCGCCGCGTGCTGCGCTTCTGTCTGCAAGCACCGTGCCTGTCGCAGGGAATCTCCGCCGCATTCGGTCAGAAAGGCGCGCCCTGCGGGAACTGCTCAGCGTGCCGGAGCGGCGCAATCGACAAGGAAATCCCGAACATCCCGCGGATGACGGCGCAGGAACTGTACTGCTGGATTTTGCAGCTGCATCGGGATGAATTGCATCGGCGAAATCCACATCAAAAGCAGGCAACAAACGCACAGCTTCGCGAAATTGCGGAGACGATGCAGCTTCCGGACAATCTGCCCGGACGCGAGACGTATTTCCCCTATCTGCGCGCGTTTCAGTCTCATCCATAAAAGAACCCCGGTATCATGTGCCTAATCAGGCTGATACCGGGGACTTTTCGTATTATTCCGCGGCTTTCACGGCTTCAAACGCCTGCTCCAAGTCCGCAATAATGTCGTCGATGTGTTCCGTGCCGATGGACAGGCGAATCGTGTTCTGCGCAATGCCCTGATCCGCCAGCTCTTCGTCCGTCAGCTGAGAATGCGTCGTCGTTGCCGGGTGAATGACAAGGCTCTTCACGTCCGCGACGTTCGCCAGCAGAGAGAAGATTTTCAGGCTGTCGATAAACTTGTGCGCTTCCTTCTGCCAGCCCTTGATGTTGAAGGTGAAGATGGACGCGCCGCCGTTCGGGAAATACTTCTCGTACAGCGCGTGGTCGGGGTGCTCCGGCAGAGACGGATGGTTCACATGCTCCACCTGCGGATGATGCGCAAGGTACGCCACGACCTTCTTCGTGTTCTCCGCGTGGCGCTCCAGACGCAAGGACAGCGTCTCCACGCCCTGCAGGAGCAGGAAGGCATTGAAGGGCGAAATCGTCGCGCCCGTGTCGCGCAGGAGAATCGCACGGATATAGGTGACGAACGCCGCCGGGCCGACCGCGTCCGCAAAGGACACGCCATGGTAGCTCGGATTCGGATCAGCAATCGCCGGATAATGCCCGCTCGCCTTCCAATCGAACTTGCCGGAATCGACGATGATGCCGCCGAGCGTCGTGCCGTGGCCGCCGATGAACTTCGTCGCCGAGTGCACGACGATGTCCGCGCCGTGTTCAATCGGGCGAATCAGGTAGGGCGTGCCGAACGTGTTGTCAATCACCAGCGGAAGGTTGTGCCGATGGGCGATTTTCGCAATTGCGTCAATGTCGGGAATATCGCTGTTCGGGTTGCCGAGGGTTTCCAGATAAATCGCGCGGGTGTTGTTCTGAATGGCGTTCTCAACCTCGGCGAGGTTGTGCGCATCCACGAACGTCGCGGTGATGCCGAAATGCGGCAGGGTGTGTTCGAGCAGGTTGTAGCTGCCGCCGTAAATCGTCTTCTGCGCGACGATGTGGCCGCCATCCTGCGCCAGCGCCTGAATCGTGTAGTTAATCGCCGCCGCACCGGATGCCAGCGCAAGCGCCGCAACACCGCCTTCCAGCGCCGCAATGCGCTTTTCCAGCACATCCTACGTGGAGTTGGTCAGTCGGCCGTAGATATTGCCCGCATCTGCCAGACCGAAACGTGCGGCGGCATGGGCGGAGTTCTTAAAGACGTAGGACGTGGTCTGATAAATCGGGACAGCGCGGGAATCGGTCGCGGGATCAGGCTGTTCCTGGCCAACATGCAGCTGAAGGGTTTCAAACTTGTAATTGCACATCGTGATGTCCTCTTTTTTATGTCGATTTATGTCGTAAGTTTTGAGAAACTGAGGATTTGACCAAAAAAATAACCGGGGCTTGTTCTTCGCAAACTCCCGGACAAATGGTCGATGTCAACGACGATATGCTTCGGCTGAGCAGCACGCAAAACGAAGCACCCGACCATACTGCTTTGTCCGGGAGGGTCGCATTCGATTGCCGCACAGTTCTCTCTGATAATTCCTGTTCAGCATCCTGCGCCACCTCCTTGCTTCGTGTTTGCTCAAATCAAGCAGCATCATCATACACGATATTCACTACAATGTCAATAGGTTTTCTGTATTTTTCGTGTATTCGGGAACACAAGAAAAGCCGAAGCATTTCTGCCTCGGCTGATACGATTAGTCCAGATTCTCCGAATGGTGCTTGACGCGCAGACGGGTCAGCGCGCGCGCCAGCTGCGCCTGCGTTTCCAGATACTCGCGGCGGCTCTGCTTTTGCAGCAGGGCTTCACGCGCCGCGTCCGCCTTCTGCTGATTGCGGATGCGGTCGATGTCCTCCGGCTTTTCCGCCGTCTCCACCAGCACCAGCACATGGTTGTCCTCAATCTTGATCATCCCATGCGACACGGCAGCCAGACGCGGCTTTTCACCGGGAACGGTGTAGCTGAGTTCGCCGGGGCTGATGGCGGCAATGGCGTTGCTGTGGTGCGCCAGCACACCGCGCTTGCCATCGGGCGTCGGCACAACCAGCGATTCGCATTCGCCCTCATAGAAGGCGGACGACGCGGAGAGGATATTGAGCTGAAACGTGTCCATCGCTCACTGCTCCTTCGCGGCTTTGGCTTTGACATCCTCAATCGTGCCGACGTTGAAGAAGGCGGATTCAGGATAATCGTCCATTTCGCCGGACAGAATCGCCTTGAAGCTGCGGATGGTGTCCTTCAGCGGGACATACACGCCCTTGATGCCTGTGAACTTCTCCGCAACGTGGAACGGCTGGGACAGGAAGCGCTGCACCTTGCGGGCGCGCGCAACCGTCAGACGATCCTCTTCGCTGAGTTCTTCGATGCCCAAGATGGCAATAATATCCTGCAAATCAGCGTATTTTTGCAGAATCTCCTGCACCGCACGCGCCGTTTCGTAGTGCTCCTGACCGACGATATCCGCCTCCAGAATACGGGAGGTGGATGCCAGCGGGTCAACCGCCGGGTAAATGCCCTGCTCGGAAATCTTACGGCTCAAAACAGTCGTTGCGTCCAGATGGGTGAACGTCTGCGCAGGGGCGGGGTCAGTTAAGTCATCGGCAGGAACGTAAACCGCCTGTACGGACGTGACAGAGCCGTTGCGCGTGGAGGTAATACGCTCCTGCAGCTGCCCCATTTCGGTCGCCAGCGTCGGCTGATAGCCAACAGCGGACGGCATACGCCCCAGCAGGGTCGAAACCTCCGAACCTGCCTGCACAAAGCGGAAGATGTTGTCGATGAACAGCAGCACGTCCTTGTGCTCCACATCGCGGAAATACTCCGCCATCGTCAGCCCCGACAGCGCCACGCGCATACGCACGCCCGGCGCTTCGTTCATCTGCCCAAAGACCAGCGCCGTCTTGGAAATGACGCCGCTTTCCATCATCTCGTTCCACAGGTCGTTGCCCTCGCGGCTGCGCTCGCCAACGCCGGTGAAGATGGAATAGCCGCCATGCTCGGACGCGACGTTGGTAATCAGCTCCTGAATCAGAACCGTTTTGCCAACGCCAGCGCCGCCGAACAGGCCGATTTTGCCGCCCTTGGCATACGGCTCCAGCAGGTCAATGACCTTGATGCCGGTTTCCAGAATGCTCACGACCGGGCTTTGCTCGGCAAAGGACGGCGCTTGGCGGTGGATGCTCCATTTTTCGGTGGATGCCGGAAGCGCCTCGCCGCCGTCAATCGGGTCGCCCAGGACGTTGAACATGCGCCCCAAGGTCGCGTCGCCGACGGGAACACTGATGCCGCGTCCAGTCGCCTCCACCGTCATGCCGCGCGAAAGCCCTTCGCTGGGTGCCAGCATGATGCAGCGGACAGTATGTTCATCCATGTGCTGCGCCACTTCCATGGTGCGCACTTCGTCTTCCACTTGGACGCGCAGTGCTTCGCGAATCTTCGGCAGCTGTCCCTCCTGAAACTCACAGTCCACCACAGGGCCGGACACCTGCACGATTTTGCCATAGCTCAGCATGACTGCACCTTCTTTCTTTTCTGTGCCTTTGCGCCGGAAGATACCTCGGTAATCTCCTGCGTAATCGACGCTGACGCACGCGGTTATACTGCACCGAGAGCGACGCAAGCATCTTGTCGGCATTTTCCCCGGCGGAGGACATAGCGGCCATGCGGGCGTTCTGTTCCGCACAGAAGCTGTCCACCAGCGCGCTGTACACGAAACCCGTGATATAGCTGCGGATAACGTTATCCAGCACCGCCTCAACGCCGGGCGTAAACTCAAAGTGAACACTGCCCGGTGCGGCGACGGACGCGAAATCGCCCCGGTGAAAGGGCAGAAGGCGCGTGCTGGTTGCTTCGGCGCTCAGGCTGTTCTTCATATCGGTATAGACAATGAACAATTTCTGGAACTCGCCATTGTCGTAGCGTTCCAGCAGGATATCGCAGATTTCGCGTGCGCGGTGCAGCGTCGGATTCTGCGCGGGATAGAGGAAGGACTTTTCAATCGGGATGCCCGCCTGCGCGAAATGCTGGCGGCCATATTCACCCACGACGAACAGCTCCGTCTCCGGATGCTCATGCAGCATCTCCCGCGCAATTTTCAGCACATTGTGGTTATACGCGCCCGCCATGCCCTTATCCGCCGTGATGACGAGGCAGGCGTACTCCCCTTCCAGCTTCGGCGCGCCCGCCGGCGGATAGAAGTAGCGGCTGTCCACATCCGGAACAGTACGGAAGATGCGCTTGATTTCGCCTTTGAGCGCGTCGAAGTACGGGCGGGTACGGTTCAGCTCGTTCTTCGCCTTACGCAGCTTCGTGGAGGAAATCAGGTACATGGCGTTGGTGATTTTCTGCGTATCCTTGATGCTGGCGATTCGGCTTTTGATTTCCTTTGCGCTCGGCATGGATTACTCCTTCCTGAAGCGCTCAGCGTTCGCGGCGAGATATTCCTCCGCGATGCGCAGAATCTCCTGCTTCATATCGTCCGTCAGCACCTTTTCATCTTCCAGCGAACGGCAGAGGTCGGAATGTTCCTGCTCGAAGTGATCAAGCAGCGCATCGCGGAAGTCCGTCACGTCCTTCACTGCCACCTTCGACAGCACATGCCCCATCGCACACACCAGCACAATGACCTGCTGGTGCATACTCAGCGGATGATACTGCTTCTGGCGGAGGATGCGCATCAGGCCCTGCCCATAGTGCAGCTGTTCCTTCGTGCTGTCATCCAAGTCGCTGGAGAACTGCGTAAATACTTCCATCTCGCGGTACTGCGCCAAGTCCAGGCGCAGACTGCCGGTCGCTTTCTTCGTCGCCTTCGTCTGCGCCGCGCCGCCAACACGGGACACGGACAGACCGACATTGACCGCCGGGCGCTGACCCGCAAAGAACAGGTCGCTTTCGAGGAAAATCTGGCCGTCGGTGATGGAAATGATGTTCGTGGGGATATATGCGGACACGTCGCCCGCCTGCGTCTCGACAATCGGGAGCGCAGTCATGCTGCCGCCGCCGAGCTTGTCGCTCAGGTGCGCCGAGCGCTCCAGCAGACGGGAATGCAGGTAGAACACGTCGCCCGGATACGCCTCACGTCCCGGCGCGCGCTCCAGCAGCAGACTCATGGCACGGTAGGCAATCGCGTGCTTGGAGAGGTCGTCATAGACAATCAGCACATCGCGGCCCTTGTGCATGTAATATTCCGCCATCGCGCAGCCCGCGTAAGGCGCAATGTACTGCATGGTGTCCGCTTCGCCCGCCGTTGCGCTGACGACGACGCAGTAGTCCATTGCGTCGCGTTTGCGCAGATTCTCCACCAGCTGGGCAACGCTCGACGCCTTCTGACCGATGGCAACGTACACGCAGATAACGTTCTTGCCTTTCTGATTCAGCATGGCGTCCAGCGCAATCGCCGTTTTGCCCGTCTGACGGTCGCCGATAATCAGTTCGCGCTGACCGCGGCCAATCGGGAACATGGCGTCGATGGACAGCAGCCCTGTTTCCATCGGCGTATCAACACTTTGACGGTCGATGATGCCGGGCGCGGGTTCTTCCACTGGGCGATAGCCGTCCGCCGGAATCGCGTCTCCCCCGTCAATCGGGCGACCGAGCGCATCCACCACGCGGCCAAGGAACGCGTCGCCCACGGGAACACCCGCGGTCTTGCCCGTGCGCGCAACCTTGCTGCCCGCGGAAATATCATCGGCATTGTCAAACAGGATGCAGCCCGTCTCGTTGCGGCGCAGATCCTGCACCATGCCTTTGATACCGTTGTCAAACATGAGGATTTCGCCATACGCGGCATGTTCCAGCCCCTCGACAACCGCAATGCCGTCGCCAATGGACTTGACCGTCCCGACTTCGCTGCTCTTGGCAAGCAGACGGAACTCGTCGATGCTGCTGCGCAGAAGCGGAATGATGTCCTTGCGCGTGTTCTTCGCCACAAGCTGCTCCACCTGCTGGCGGAACTGCTCCATGCGGCCCTTCGCGCTCCAGTCGTAGACCTCGCTCCCCACATGCAGCTGGAAGCCGCTCTTCAGCGACGAATCCTGCTGGATGGTCAGCGCAACATCTTCGCCATACCTTTTCTGGAGGAAGGCGCGGATGCCCTGCTCCTGATGCTCATCCGGCGGCGTGACGCAAAGCAGCGTGGCCGTCAGACGGCTCTGCTTCGTATCAGTCATGGTCATTCTCCTCCTGCGCAGCCTTCAGGAAGCTGTCATAGAGTGCCTTGTCGAACGCGGGGTCGTTTTCTTTGTCCATCAGCTTGCCCGTAGCGGAGACAACCATCTGGGCAATGTCCTTCTTCGCGCCTTCGAGCATGGCATTGCGCTCCTGCTCGGCGGCACCGCGGGCATTCTTGAGCAGCTTGTCCGCGTCTGCCTGTGCGCGCTGCATCCGCTCCTGGCGCTGACGGTCAGCTTCCTGCGCGGCAGCGGCGTTCTTCTGGCGGATTTCTTCATCCGCACCCGCCAGCTTCGCGTTATACTCCGCCAGCGTCGCTTCCGCCTGCGACTTCGCCTCCTGCGCCTGCTTCTCCAAATCAGCAAAGTGATCCTCGCGCTTCTTCATGAAGGCGACAACCGGCTTATACAGCAGCATGTACAGCCCGAACGCCAGAATCACGAAATTGAACATGTGCAGCAGAATCTGCTGGAAATTGATATTCAGCGGCATATCTTCACCTGACTGAACAGACGTTTATAGCCGTCTGTTCCCTTTCCTGCTCAAAGAAATTACAGAACGAAAACGACCAGAATCGCAACAATCAGAGCGTAAATGATAGCCGTTTCGATGAAGACCAGACCAATCATCAGGCTGCCGCGGATGCTGTCGGTCGCTTCGGGCTGACGGGAAATTGCCTCCGTCGCCTTGCCGATGGAAATGCCCATTGCAATCGCGCCTGCGCCAGCCGCCGCCGCAATCGCAATCGCGGCCGCAATCGCCTTCGCGGGAATCGCACTGTCAGTCGCCGCCGCAGCCGCTTCTTCAGCCAGCGCGGGGGCAAACACGGAGAGCATCAGCACAGCCATCAGAGCCAGAACGAGAACGCTTGCAAACTTCTTCATAATCAAAATCCTCCTCAAATCAATTCACCGCCGGAACAGCACCGGCGGGCTTCTTTTCCTTCTTCGCCTTTTTCTTCGGCGGTTCGCTGACCTCGCCGTAGTAGTTGGCGGTCAGCATGGTGAGAACGTAGGTCTGGATGAGCGCGTGTAGAATCGTGAACAGAACGCCCACAAGCACCGGCAGCACGAAGCTCAGAGAAATCGTGTAGTACACCAGTTCCGACACCAGCAGACCGCTCAGCAGCGCGCCGAAAAGTCGGAAGCTCATGGAGATGGGCAGGGAAAATTCTTTCAGCGTGAGCAGGATGCCGCGTCCGCCATTGCTGGCAATGCCGCCGGACATGATGACGCCGTAGGACATCAGACCCATCGCAATCGCCGCATTGATGTCAGACAGCGGCGCAGGCAGGGACATCGACATTCCCTCCGTCGTCACGCTCTGAATGCCCAGCAGTTCAAAGAGCGTACCGACAGCGATGTACATCCCCGCGCTGAATATGTACACGCCAAGGAAACCGTTGCGGTGCGGGCTGTACGACTTCGCCATATCCCGGAAAAACGAAACCAGCGCTTCCAGTGCGCTTTGCAGCTTGCCGGGAACGAGCTTGAAGTGCGGAATTGCGAAAATTCGCAGCAGTGCCGCCACAACCAGCAGCAGTCCCGTAACCACCCAGTCGGAAATGACCGACGGATTCACCCTCATCCCCAGAAATGTCATCTGGTTGTCTTCATGCAACACGGCATCCTTCATGACTGCCTGAATGGACTCGGTTTTCTCTCCGCCGGGGTCAGTCAGAAAGATGGCTGCAAGCAAGGCCGCCAGCAGTACGATCATCACAAGGATGAGCCGTACACGGCTGTTTTTCTTCTCTTGCTTCATATTATACCTCGCTTCCGTGAGTTACTTTTGGGGAAACCATGCACATTATAGCACCGAGATTCGGAATTTGCAATACGGAAAAACGATTTCTTAGCGCAACCAGATTGGACAAATTCAACTGCGTCTGCATGCAGAAAAATCCGCCGCGGCAAAGCTGTTTGCGGCGGCGGATTTCCTATTTATATTATCGTTTGTGAGCCGCGTTTTCCTTCAGTTCCTGCTGCTCCTCTTTCAGCTCCTGCTTGAGCGTTCGATCGATTTCCGCCGTTTCCTTGCGGATTGCGCTGATGTCCCTTTCGATGAGCGGATTCTGCTCCAGATCCTCGCGGATGAACATCAGTGCGAAGGCTGCCAGCAGCAGCAAGCACGAAATCCAGATGGCATGTGCGCCGATGCGCCCTGCACTGACGCTGCCAATGCCCGCGCCCAGCGCAAAGAGCAGGATAATGCCGAAATAACGCAGCATCCGATCTTTCGCGTGCGATTCGTGCGTTTTGCTCCAAATGCAGAACGCCTCAACGCCGCTGCGCAGGTCGCCAATGCACATCGTGCTGGCAAACGCATAGCCGTCCACCTTGCGGAACGCCTGCACCTGCATCGCGCAGGAGAACGACACGATGGCGTTCGCCAGCAGATTGCAGCTTTCGGGCAGGAAGCCGACAATCAGCAGCAGGAGCATTTCTCCCAGCACGACCAGCTGCCGCCAGTGCAGGCGCTGCATGGTGCGGAAGCGCTCGCGCATTCTCTCCGCCACCAGCACACCAAAGGCAAACGCGCACAGCGGGATGAAGTAGTGCAGTACCATCCCCCACTGCCCGTCCATAATATGCGCGCTGAGCAGGACGATGTTGCCCGTCTGCGCGTTGGCGAACACTTTGCCGCGAAACAAGTAGGTATACGCATCCTGCAAGCCGCCGGACAAGGACAAAAAGACGGCTGTCAGGAAAGATTCCGACATTTGACCGTGATGCATTGTTTTCATACTAATTTCCTCTTTTCGGATGAAGGTATGGCGCTTCATCACGCCTATTATAGCACCACTGTCAAGCGGCGGAACAAAAAAGCTACCGCAAAAGTACGGCAGTTTGATGTTATTTGTTGCCTGATGTGACGGACGCAATCGCCTGCAGATACCCTTGCATGACCGCCTCAAACTCGAATTGCGGAATATACTGGCGGCAGTTCTGCGAATAGCGCCGCTGAATTTCCTCGCTGCTCAGAATGCTGTCGATGGCTTCCGCCAGCGCGTCGGCATCCTCCGGGTCAACAATCAGCCCGTTTTCGCCCGGATGCACGATGTCATACGCGCCGTCGGCATACTTCGACGCGACAATCGGCGTGCCGGAGCAGAGCGCTTCCAGCAGCACCAGCCCGAAGCAGTCCTCGCGGGTCGGCAGAACAAACACGCTCGCCCGGCGATAGGCATCCGCCAGCGGCTCGCCAGACTGGAATCCCAGCCAGCGAATGTGCTGCGCAACGTGCGTTTCTTCCGCCATCGCCATCAATTTCGTCTTCTCCTCCACCTCGCCGTCGCCGACAATCAGCAGTTCAAACGGCTGATGCACTGCGCAGGAGCAAATCCAGCCCTTTCAGGGGGATAATTCTGCCCACAAACAGCAGCGTATGCTGATTTTCGTGCTTTTCGGCATAGCGGAAGCGGGAAATATCCACCGTCAGCAGGCTAAGGAAGATTTTCCGCTCCGGCGCGCCCCAGTGCAGCAGCTTTTCCTTCGCTTTGGTGCTGCTGGCAATGCACGCATCGGCATGATGGATGATGATATGCCGCATGAGCTTCTGCACGCGCCCGATGTTCCGCTCCGAATGCAGTGTGCCGTCCGTGAGGTGGATGAATTTCCTGCCATGGCGCTTGCACCAGAGCAATGCTTTCAGCGCGGATGGGTTGTACTCCCACGCAATCACCACATCCGGGTTGATGCGCGTGATTTCCCTCGTCAGGTGCTGCGGAATATGCAGGTAGTGCACATCCCCTTCGCCCTTGTGCTTGATGATTTTGGATTCCAGAATCGTCGATTGCAGGAGTTTGCGCTCGTCAATCACCCACTGCCGGTTGTCCTCATTGCGATTCGTGTAAATGACGAAAAACTCGTGCGTCTGCTGATGCGTCTGCATATTAGTAGAACAAATCCACCCGATACGGCGCAGGGATATTCGTAATCAGAAGCACTTTACTCATCCGGCATCCTCCGCCTCCAGTAGTTTTGGCATTGCTTCCGTTTCGAGAGACAGCATATACCAATTTATGCGTTCACCATCCAGAAGCCGCACTGCCTCGCCACCGTGTAGGGGCTGTACGGATGGAACGGCGTGGTTTCGCGCTGCAGAATCTCCTCCAGCTTGCAGCTTTTCGCCAGCTATTCTTGAAAAATAGATACACTGCCATTATAAAGAAGTAACTTTCAAAAAGCACAGGGGGATAGAAACCATTGTCAGTATAATCTTGGGTTTCATATCATTTGCACATGCTGCCGAATGACACCTTTCTTCAGCAGGATGTTTGCGTACTGCGCGCTTTCGCCTGTCGCGACAATGCAGTACGCTTTTTTCGCGCGCTCGTAGTAGGCAAAGCGGTCGATTGTCTGGATTTTCGCGTCCGGCTCATAAGCCGTCAGCGTCGCGCGGTATTCGTCCCAAATCACGGGTTTTATTGGGTCGCCCGGCACAACCGACATCAGCACAAAATTGCTTTCATCATATTGATCCAGCGGGAACAGCGGCAGAATCGCACGCAGCAGTTCCGTCGCGCCGATGCCATCCGCACGAACGACGCGCTGCCCCATGCTTTCTGCGGGGAAATTCGCGTCCGCCAGCACAATCTCGTCCCCATGCCCCATCTCGCACAGCACTTTCAGCAGTTCCGGCGAAATCAGCGGGGAAATACCCTTCAGCATAATAATAGTACCTCCTTAAACCAATGTGCAGTCCCACACGTCCACGCCGCAGTCCTGAAATGTATCATGCAGGCGCGCGTTCAGCCGCTCCCTCGTCACGCCGCGCTTGAGCAGCACCTGCAGGAATCCGCCGCCGCCCGCGCCGCAAATCATGCGCCCATCAATCAGGTCGTCAATCGCAAGAAAAATCTGGTCTATGCAGGTGTTGGTGCTGCCCGCGTCAATCGTCTTGGAAAGCTCCCAGTGGCGATTCAGCAGCTTCGCGAAGTCATCCACATGCCCACGCTCCAGTTCAAACGCCATCATCACGGCGATTCGCTGAATTTCCTCCAGCGCGTACAGGCTGTCCGGCGCATTGCTGATGTAACGGCCCACCACATCGCGCAGGAGATTCCGCGTAAGGCGGCGCTGGCCGGTATAAATCAGGGTGAAACGCGCGTTCAGTTCCGCCTTGGTGTCCTCCGACAGAGCGATATGGCGGACGTTCAATTTCTGCCGAATGCCCGCGGGCGCGGTGATGAGCTTCAGTCCCGGCGTCATGCCGCCGACCTGATCCTGCCAGCCACCGCCGGTGGACATAATCTGCTCGACGCACATGGCGTGCTCATACAAATCGTCCTCCGTGTGCGCCACGCCGAAATACTGGAAAAGCGCTTTGACGCACGCGCCTGCAAGAATGCTGCTCGTGCCCAGACCGCTACCCTTCGGCACGCCGTGCATCTGCGTAGAGACGTACAGTCCGCCGATTTTCGCCGTAATATCCGTCAATTCGCCGCCCTCGCGCGGAATCACGCCGCAGGCAATCAGCGCTGCCTTGTGCAGCACAAACGGGTCGTAGGGATTGTGGCACTCCTGCAAGTCCGAAATTGCCGTGAATTCCCCGCGCGCGCCCATATCCGCGCTTTCCAGCACGACCATCGGCTTCGGCAGACGGCGCACATGCACCTCCACGGGATACTCGCCGCCCAGCAGAATCGCGGCATTGAGCACCGTTCCGCCCTTTTCGTTGCAGTACGGCGGCGTATCGCTCCAGCCGCCGCCCCAGTTGACCCGCAGCGGCAGACGCACCGCTGCTTCTTCTTCCACTGGCTGATGATGTGCGCAAAGCCCCGTGCCGTGCGCTGCCGCGCCCGCAAGCACCATGCGCTGAATCTCCTCAAAAGCCCGCTTGATGTACGCCTCCCCTTCCTGCGAATCACCCAGTACTTTACCGAGGCAGTAGAAGATTCGCATCCGTGTGAACACGTCTGCCGATGCCGCCTTTTCCGCAATCAGGCGGCGCTGATAGGCGCTGATGGCAGCATCCTGAAAAATTTCCTTCGCTTTCTCGATTGTGCCGCCGCGGCGAATCACAGACAAGAAGCACTCGACCTTCACGGCTTTGCGCAGGTGCGTCTCCCATTCCAGAATCGCCGCCGTGTCCGCGCTGTTGAACGAGCTGCACAGGCTGACGCGCTCCGCCGATGCCCACGCGTCATAATCCCCCCGCGCCCATTGCCAGCGCGTAGACATTCAGCGCCGCATCCACCGATTCCGCCATAGAATCGCAGACCGGGTAGATTTTCGCCTGCCACAGCGAATGGTCATCCTCATCCCACACGTTCCCGAACGCAGCCATTGAGCCGCCCAAGAACGTGCCTTCCTTCGGATTGTCCGCCACGCCGTAAATCCGCGTCACAAAGCGCCCGTCCGCCAGCTTCAGGCTGTGCAGGACGACATTCGCCGGAATGTTCTTTCCACTGATTGTCACATGCGAGAGCACCGTACCGCTGCCGATAATCGCGCTGCCCATCACATGGCTGTCCTCCAGATAGCAATCGTCATGGATGCAGCAGCCCTCCTCCACCATCGCGTTATTCAGCGCATAATTCGCCGATGAGCAGCAGCCGGACACACACTTCTTCCAGTCCAAGAAGCTGTACGCCGACACGCCGTCTGTCATCAGCGTACGCAGTTCATGCGTCGTGCCAAAGTGAATGAACGACGCGGGCGCCAGCCGCAGCAGACGCATCCGATACTTCCGCAGCACCTGCCAGACAGCGGTGCGGCAGGCGTGCAGCTCCTCAGTGAACGAGCCATCCGGCTTTTCGCGGTAGAACTGCTCCAATGTCGAACGGCTTGCCAGCGGATAGAGGAAATCACCATAGAAGGACAGCCGCGCGCGGTCATTCACAAAAGCCGCAAACTTTGCGGGCGTATCCACCAACGTATACAAATCCGCCAGCAAATCCGCGCTGAACAGCACCGCGCCGGTGTCAATATCCACCTTGCCCTGCGCATTGACCGCCCCTCGGCTCGTCAGCGTCTCCACCGTCTGTTTATGCAGGAACTCGCCAACGTTACCCTGTTCATCCATCTGGAACACGCCATGGTTCTTGCCCGTTTCCACGTCCTCTTTGAAGGAAATCGCCGCCGCGCCGGATGCGGGCGCATCAATCTGCAGCGGATTGAATAGCAGCAGCACATCTCCCGACAGCACAAGCATCCCGTCCCGAATCCGCGATGGCATGCCGCTCATGCCAATGATGAACTCGTCAAACAGCGTCGAGCGCCTGCCGTTGGGCAGCTCACGCGGGACAGGCGAAAACAGCTTGCCGCACGCGCTGTACTGCGGCACGCGCTTGCTGTCCCCGCCTGAATGGATGCACAGAATGCGCTTGCCCGCAAATGTGCCTTCCTGCGTGCAGACATAACGAAGCGCATTGAGCGTCGCGCCGCCGCTGCCCACGCGCAGCCCGTCCGGGTCGGGCAGAACGGCATAGTGCGTCCGCTCAGGCAGGAGGTTTTTCGCCCGGCGAATGGCAATCTGCTGGCGATACGCATTCGCCTGCGCCTCGTTGGACGCGGTGAGTATGATATAATCCCAGACCGGGAAATCAGCCCTGTGCAGCGAGCGGCGGTAGTCCTCCCACGCGTCGAGATACGACTGACGCAGGAACAACGAATACGAATTGCCCATGGCGACTCCTTTTGCATTGCAGCAGCTTTGGGGGCAGGGTTGCGCCCCTGTAAATTATTGTACAACGCAGCACTGCAAAAATCAAGGGGTATTTTGGCGAATGTTGGGTAATGTTATGGAATGCTGGACGCAAAAAAATGGGAGACTGCGCAGGGCAATCTCCCAACAGGGTTTACTTCGCGTATGTGTAATGGTAATAATTCTTCTTGGCATACGTTTCCGCATACGAACCGCGCGTAACCACCCACACCAATTTGTCCTTCTTGCAGCCATCAAACGCTGTCGAATCAATTTTCGTGACCGAAGCCGGAATCGTGATGCGCGTCAAGGAAGTGCATTCCCAGAAAGCACGGAAATCAATGGTGGTCACCGTATCCGGAATCACGATTTCTTTCAGTGAAATGCAGCCGTAGAAGAAGTAATTGCTGATAGATTTCACGTTCTCTGGGAATACAAATTCCACCATATAGTTGCAGAAGCTCACACCAGAGCCGGGCAGGTACGTGAGGTATTTCGGGAATACAATCCGCGTTGCGCTTCGGCATCCGCCAAACACATGATTGCCCATTTTTACCACAGAATCCGGCACAATGATTTCCTTCAGCGAGGTGCAGCCGCTAAACGCTTCTTCCTCGATGGTCGTCACGCTGTCTGGAATCACAATTTCAGGCAGACCATAGCAATGCTTGAAAGCCGCTGTGCCAATCGTCTCCATCGTATCCGGCAGGGTGACATTTGCAAGGGCTTTGCATTCCCTAAATACTTCGTTTGGCAGCCGCGTCAGATTGCCGATTTTTCCGACCGTCACCAGCGATCTGCATTCCTCAAACGCATTTTTGCCAAGGCTGGTGATGGATTCGAGGCTGACCACCGTTTCCAGCGTGCCGCAGTAGCTGAACGCCTTCTCCCCAATACTGGTGACATTCGACAAATCAAGCGACTTCAGCGAAGTGCAGGCGATGAACGCTTCCCTTCCGATTTCTGCCGCAACGCCATCCAAACCAAGCGTCTCCAGTTTGCGGCATTCTTCAAAGGCATTCGCGCCAATGTACGTCACATTCGGTGCTGCGCCGAACGTGGTCAGCGAAGTTGCATTCCGGAACGCTGAGTCGCCGATATACTCCAAGCTGGGCAGGTCGCCCACCGTCACCAGCCTCCGATTGGACAGACCGGATGCGCCAATCCTCCGCAAGCGCGGCAGATTCGCAACTTCCGGGATGTTCGCGCTGTCCAGTGCGCTCGCGCCGATTTCTTCCAGCGCCGGCAAATCACGCAGTCCGGTCACTTTCGGGCAGCCGCCGAACGCGTAGCCGCCGATAATGCGCAGGTGCTGCAAGCCATCCAGCGAAAGCACTAACTTCTGGTCGGATATAAACGCGCCGCCGCCGATTTCCTCTATCGCGTCCAGCGTGCCGATATTCACCAGCTCATCGCAGTTTGAAAACGCGCAAGCGCCGATGCGTTTCATCCGCTCAAACGTGCCAATGTCCGTCAAATAGCCGCAGGAATAGAACGAGTACTCGCCGATTTCCGTCACTGTTTCCGGCAGCTTCACGGTTTCAATATAGTAGCAGGATTGGAACACGCGGTCGGGAATGCGCGTCACTTTCGCCTGCCAGTCCACTTTTTTGATGCCGTCGCAGTCGTAGAACGCACCCTCGCCGACATTCAGCAGCTTTTCGCCAATCGTCACCTCTGTCAGTTTCTTGCACTGGCGGAAGGCGTACTCGCCAATTTCCGTCAGCGTATCCGGCAGCAGCTCGGCGTTCCAGAGCGTACACTTGTCGAACGCGTAGCTGCCGACGCGCGTCAGGTTCGGCGGCAGGGGGCAGTTTTCCAGCTTTTTGCAGCCTGCAAAGGCAGAATCGCCGATTTCCAGCAGCCCTTCCGGCACCGTGACCGTCACCAGTCCTTCGCAGTTCTCGAACATATGCGCCGAAATGCCCGTCAGCGACGCGGGCAGGGTGATTTCCGGCAGGCAGAGACAGCGATAAAAAGCGCTCTCCCCCATTTCGGTGATGTTGTCGGACAGCTGCACCGTTTTCAAGCTCACGCAGCTGTCAAAGGCATGTGCGCCAATCTTGGTCACGCTCTCCGGAATCGTGATTTCCGTCAGATACCAGCAGTTTGCAAAAGCATAATCGCCGATTTCCGTCACGCCCTCCGGAATGCGGATTTCCCGCAGCTCCCCGTCGCCGTAAAATGCGTACTCCTCGATGCGGGAGACATTCGCCGGCAGGGTATACACCGTGCCTTCGGAGGATTGCACCGTCTCGGCAGCCGCCGCACCGCCGACCAGCACCAGCAGCGTCAACGCACCCGCCATTAGCTTCGTCGTTCTCATGAATTTCCACCCCTTCCTTCCATGATTATACGCCTTTCCACGAAAAAGTCAATTCTTTGGCGCAATTATTTACAATTGGCAAAAGTGAAAGAAGTACAATTGTACTTATGGAGTGTGTGTCTGTCAGTTTTCTTTCTATTCTATAACGGCGGATTCGTCATCCTGCCCCACTCGCTGTTGAAAATCCCCCGTAATTTTGCTATAATCATTCTCGGTATTTCTGCTGATTCAGGAGGACGCGGCATTGAGGCATGGCGGCAATGTTTGGGAAGGTCAGCCAGCGGATTGGCTGGACTTTTCCGCGAATCTGCGACCAGAGGGAACGCCCGCGTGGGTGATGGATACCATGCGCGCGGCGCTTTCGCAGGCGTGCTATTACCCTGACCGCGCAATGCGGGCGGCGCGTGCGGGGCTGGCGCTGTATCTCGGCGTGGACGAAAACTGCGTGCTGCCGACAGCGGGCGGCGCGGCGGCGATTGACCTGACGCTCGGCGTTCGGCGCGGCGCGGTGCATGTGCAGCAGCCGACGTTCGGGGAATATGCGGAGCGGGCGAAGGCGCATGGGCGGCGGGTTGCGTCGAATCAGGCGATTCAGGCGGATGACACGGTCGTTGTGTGTAATCCGAACAATCCGACAGGCACGCTGCTTTCACCGAATGACGTGCTGCGGATGCACCGCGACGTGCGGAACAGCGGCGGCGAGCTGATTGTGGACGAGGCGTTCATCGACTATTGCCCGGATGCGACGGTTCGTCACCATGTGCAGGATGGTTTGACGGTGGTCGGGTCGTTGACGAAGATTCTGTGCATTCCGGGCGTGCGGCTGGGTACATCTGCGCTGCGCCGGAACAGATTGCATGCTTGCAGGAGCGGGCAGTCACATGGTCGCTGAACGTGCTGGCGTCGGCGGTTGCGGCGGAGCTGCCCCGTCATCAGGCGGAAATTGCGGCGGATGCACAGGCGAATCAGGCGCGGGCAGAGCGGTTCGCGCGGTGCTTGCAGGAGATGGGCGTGCGTGTGACAGCGGGGCGCGTACCGTTCCTGCTGGCTGATTTCGGGCACGACATGACCACGGCTGTGCAGCACCTGTGGGCGCAGCACATTTTGGTGCGGACGTGCGATTCGTTCGGCTTGCCCGCGAATTATCTGCGCTTGGCAGTGAAAACGGACGCGGAAAACGATTTACTGATGGCGGCACTTGATAAGGAGAATTTCGATGCGCAGTAAGAGTTTGATGGTGATGGGGACGGCGTCGTCCGTGGGCAAAAGCGTGCTGTGCAGCACGTTTTTGCGCATCATGAAGCAGGATGGATACAAGGTTGCGCCGTTCAAAGCGCAGAACATGGCATTAAATTCGTTTGTCACCAAAGACGGCTTGGAAATGGGGCGCGCGCAGGTAACACAGGCGCAGGCGGCAGGCGTTGAACCGGATGTGCGCATGAATCCCGTGCTGCTCAAACCTACGAGCGATCGCCGCAGTCAGGTAATTGTGGACGGCAAAGCCATCGGCACAATGACTGCGATGGAGTATCACCGCTACAAGCCCGCCCTGCGCGAACGCATCAAGGCGACGTATGACGCGCTGGAATCCACCGTGGACTGCGTGGTCATCGAGGGTGCGGGCAGTCCGGCGGAAATCAACTTGCGCCCCGGGGACATCGTGAATATGTCGATGGCGGAATCCGCCGATGCGCCGGTGCTGCTGGTGGGCGACATCAACTTGGGGGGCGTGTTCGCGTCGCTGCTGGGCACCGTGATGCTGCTGACGGACGAGGAACGCGCCCGCGTGAAGGGCGTCATCATCAACAAATTCCGCGGCGATGTGAAGATTCTTGAACCGGGACTCAGGATGCTGGAGGAGCGCATTCACATTCCCGTATTAGGCGTTGTGCCGTGGATGGACGTGGGGCTGGAGGATGAGGACAGCGTAACCGAACGTTTCAGCCGCATGATGGGTCAGGGTGATTTGGACGTTGCCGTGGTGAAGCTGAAGCACATCTCCAACTTCACAGATTTCCAGTCTCTATCGCTTCAGCCCGGCGTGAAGGTGCGCTATGCCCAGAGCGCGAAGGAGATCGAAAATGCCGACCTAATTGTCCTTCCCGGCACGAAAAACACCATCGAGGATTTGATTGACCTGCGCAACCGCGGCTTGGATGCCGCCATCATCCGCCACGCGCGCAAGGGCGGCATGGTCATCGGCGTGTGCGGCGGGTACCAGATGCTGGGTAGAAAGCTGCACGACCCCGACCATGTGGAATCGCGCGTGCCGGAGCTGGCGGGTCTGGACTTGCTGGACATGGAGGTCACCTTCGCAAGGGAGAAGGAAACCGCGCAGGCCAGCGGCGTCGTCGATGCGTCCGGCTGGCTGGCATCATCGAACGGCATTCTGGTGGACGGCTACGAGATTCACGCCGGGCAAAATCAGTTCGGTGAAAGGGCGCTGCCGTGGTTGCGCATCGGCAATCGTGTGGACGGCGTGATGAACGAGCGCGGCAACGTGCTGGGCAGCTATCTGCACGGCTTGTTTGATGACGGGCAACTGTTCGCCGCCATCGCCGCGCACATCCGCAAAGAAAAGGGCATCGACACCGAAACGCAGGTCCCGATGACCCTCGATGAATACCGCGAGCGCGAGTTCGACCGCATTGCTGATATTGTCCGCGCGAGCGTCGATATGGACGCCATCTACCGTATTGTACGGGGCGAGGTGTAAGCAATGAGCGATTGGATTTGGGCGCTGATAATCGGCTTCGTGCTTGATTTACTGCTGGGCGACCCATCGTGGCTGTATCACCCGGTGTGCATCATCGGCAAATACATCGGCTGGATGGAAAAAAAGCTGCGGCGGCGTGGCGGCAATCTGCGGAAAAGCGCCGTGTTCCTGACCGCCTCCACCGTACTGCTGACAATGGCGGTCGTCGCGCTGATTTTGATGCTTTGCAGGCTGCTGGGGCGCATTCCCCTGCTGATTGCTATGGCCCTGCTGGACTGGATGGGCATTGCCATCACGAGCATGGCGAAGGAAGCGCGCGGCGTGGAAAAAGCGCTGGGGCAGGGCGTTGCCGCTGGGCGGACACAGGTGGCGCGGATTGTCGGGCGCGACACGCAGGAATTAAGTGAGGAAGAAATCATCAAAGCCACCGTCGAAACAGTGTCGGAGAACACGACGGACGGCGTAATTTCTCCCCTGCTGTACGCTGCCATCGGCGGGCCAATCCTCCTGTGGGGATTCAAAGCCGCCAGCACGCTGGATTCGATGGTTGGATACTTGGACGAAAAATACCGCGACATTGGCTGGTCGAGCGCAAGGTTAGATGACGTGCTGAACTACATTCCGGCGCGTTTGACGGCGCTGCTGATGGTGATTGCTTCCTATTTGATAGGCTTGGACGGCAAAAACGCCTTTCGCATCGTCCGCCGCGACCACGCCAATCACAAAAGCCCCAACTGCGCGTGGAGCGAATCCGCGGCGGCGGGGGCGCTGCACATCCAACTCGGCGGGACGCACAATTACTTCGGCAAACCCGTCGAAAAACCAACCATCGGCGACGCGGATCGGCCTGCTGAACGCGCGGATATCCGCCGTGCAAACCGTTTGTTGTATACAAGCAGTTTGCTGATGATGGTTTTGATTGTACTGATTGCCATTGTACGATGAGGTGAGCATATGCCGGAGCAAAACAAACATTACAACTTTTTTCAGAACAAGGAATGTGAATATTTCCCCTGCCACAAGGGCGTAAAGGAAGAGGATTTCAACTGCCTTTTCTGCTACTGCCCGCTATACACGCTGGGCAAGCACTGCGGCGGTAACTGCATCTACACGGAATCGGGCATCAAAAGCTGCCAGCACTGCACTTTCCCGCACCAGAAGAAGAATTATGATGCGATTATCGCGCGCTTCCGCGAAATTGCCGCCGTCGCCGCACGCTCGGACAGGGAGGACAAATGAACGCACAGGAACAGGCGCAGTTTCGGTGGAATCACGTCGCGAAGCCGCTGAATTCGCTGGGAAAGCTGGAACAGCTTGTCGTGCAGATCGCGGGGATTCAGCAGACGGCGGATGTTTGCATCAACAAGCGTTGCGCGCTGATTTGCTGCGGCGACCACGGCGTAGTGGCGGAGGGCGTGAGCCAATCCGGCAGCGAGGTAACGGCACTCGTGGCGCAATCCATCGTCGCGGGCACGGCGAACATCAACCTGATGGCATCCGTCTCCGGAACGGACGTGTACGCGCTGGATTTCGGCATGGTGACGCCCGTCATGGGGACGATAGACTGCCGCATCGCCGCCGGAACGCGCAATATGGCGCGTGAACCCGCGATGACCCGCGCGCAGGCGGAACAGGCGGTTCAAGCGGGTATCGACGCGGTCGCCCGCATGAAAGCGCGTGGGTATCAGCTGATTGCCACGGGCGAAATGGGCATCGGGAACACAACCACCTCCACCGCCATGGCATGCGCGCTCCTGTGCTGTTCGCCGGAGGATATCACCGGGCGCGGCGCAGGTTTGTCGGATGCGGGCTTGCAGCGCAAAAAGGCTGCCATTCAACGCGCCCTGAGCATCCATCGCCCGAATGCAGATGATGCGCTGGACGTGCTGGCGAAAGTCGGCGGATTCGAGATTGCCGGGATGGTCGGCATCTTTCTGGGCGGACTGCGCCATCATGTGCCGATTATCATCGACGGTGTGATTTCGGCAGTCGCGGCACTCACGGCAGTACGCATCGACCCGGCGTCAAAATCCGCCATGCTCCCCTCGCACATGAGCCACGAGCCAGCTATGGTGCGCATCATGTCGGAATTGGGCATGTCCCCCATCATCCACGCCGATATGGCGCTGGGCGAAGGCACAGGCGCGGTGTCGCTGATTCCCCTGCTGGATATGGCGCTCAAGGTTTACCACGGGCCGCACACCTTCGACGAATTGGGCATTTCGGCCTACGAGCCACAGGAGGGCAAAGCATGATTGTGCTGGTCACGGGCGGCAGCGGCTGCGGCAAATCCACATGGGCGGAGAAGCTGGTCAGCGCGCTTCCAGCGGAAAAGCGCGTGTATATCGCGACCATGCAGGTGTACGACGAAGAATCCGTGCAGCGAGTGGCGCGGCATCGGGCACAGCGCGCAAACAAGGGCTTCACGACCATCGAGTGTGAAAAGAACCTTGCGTCGGCGGATGTACCCGAAGGCAGCGTCGTTCTGCTGGAAGATTTGGTCAACCTGATGGCGAACGAGATGTTTGGCGGCGGCGATACGTCCCGCATCCTCCCGGCGCTAAACGCCCTCGCGTGCAAGTGCCAGCACCTGATTCTGGTCACGAACGACGTTTTTTCCGACGGCATCCATTATCCCGACTCCACGCAGGATTATCTGCGGCAGTTGGCAAAAATCAACGCTGAAGCCGCAAAAATGGCGGACTGCGTGGTCGAAGTCGTCTATTCCATCCCCGTCTGTGTGAAAGGAGCGCTCCCATGCGTGTAATCCGCTCGCTGTGCATTGCGTTTTCCACCTATTCGCACATTCCTGTGCCGCAGGTGGCTTGGACAGACGAAAACCGCAAGTATTCGATGTGCTTTTTCCCGCTCATCGGCGCGGTAATTGGGCTGCTGCTGTGGGGCTGGCTGGCGCTGTGTGACGCGCTGGGCTTCGGAGCCTTGCCGCGCGGCGCGGTCGGGGCGCTGCTGCCGATTCTCGTCACCGGCGGCATCCACATGGACGGTTTCATGGACACCAGCGACGCACTGGCATCATGGCAATCGCCGGAAAAGCGGCTGGAAATCCTCAAGGACAGCCACGTCGGAGCGTTCGCTGTGCTGGGCTGCGCGGGCTATCTGCTGCTGGACACAGCGCTGCTCAGCGAACTGCCGACGACCCTTGCGCCGATGATGATTGGCTGCTTCATGCTGTCGCGGGCGTGCAGCGCGTGGGCAATGTCCGCGTTTAGGAACGCCCGACCCAAGGGGATGCTCGATGCTTTTGCGCAGGCGGCACAGCGGCGGATGCTGACCATCAGCTGCACGGTGTACGCCGTTCTCTGCGCAGTGCTATGGGCGATTGTCGGCGGATGGCTGGCGATTCCGTGCCTGTTAGCCGCAATTCTGTGCGCATGGTACTATCGGCACATGTCGTACAAACAGTTCGGCGGCATTACCGGCGACATTGCGGGCTGGTTTCTGCAAATCACAGAACTCACACTGACGGCAGTCATTGTCATCGGAGGAAAGCTATTATGAAGCTGTACATTGGCGGCGTTTATCAAGGTCAGGAAGAACTCGCCCGCGCGGAGAATCCCGGACTTCCCTGCTATCCTGATTTTCACGAAGCCATCCGCCGCGCCGTCTTGGAGGCGCATCAAGACCCGCGCGAATTTGCCCGGCAGTTCTGCGCCGCGCACCCGGACGCCATCGTCGTCGCGAACGAAGTCGGCGCAGGCGTCGTGCCGATTGCAAAGGAAGAGCGCCTCTTCCGCGAGGCGGTCGGGCGCGCGCTGTGCATCGTCGCGCAGGAATCGGAAAGCGTCACGCGCTGCGTCTGCGGAATCGGGGTGCGCATCAAATGAAGTGGATTCTCATCCGCCACGGGCAGACGCAGGGCAACCGTGAGCGCCGCTACATCGGCTGCCGCACGGACGAGCCGCTGTGCGCCGAAGGAATTGCGCAATTGCAGAATCGGCACTATCCGCCCGTGTCGCGCGTGTTTGTCAGCCCCATGCGCCGCTGCGTGGAAACGGCGAATCTCCTCTATCCTGGCGTTCCGCAGACCATCATCGGCAGCTTCCGCGAGTGTGATTTTGGTGACTTTGTGAGAGGGGTGAGGTGCACGCAGGGTGAACGGTCGCGAGCATCGAATGGATTGACAAAACGTAGTCTGACGTTTCTTTCAAAGGTCAATGCCATTTCATTGGCAAGAGCCTGCATGAACTTCACGGCTTCATCCATGTTCGGTTCTTTGTCGCAGGAGATAGTCTGCTTTTCAAGCATTTCCTGTATTTTGGAGTCCTTCCAGTAGAACTTGTAGGCATCCTCCCATTGACGGCGGTGGTGTTCTTCGTGGGCGAGGGAAGCCTGCGGCGTGTGCCATGTTCCAACTTCTGCACGAGATTGATAACCGTTCATTTCGTTGACCGCTTCGGTGGCTTCTTCTTCATTGAGAGGGGGATCAACATAGGGATTCACGTAAATGCCTTCATACATAGTTAGCTTGGCTCCGGCAGAAACGGAAACAACACGACACCTCCATACGTTTTCCGATTCATCTTTGCAAACCGTTACGCAAATCTTAGGTCTCAAGCTACTTACATTGCAGTCACCATTCCCTTCAAATAGACGGGTTCGGTTTCTCAAATCCCAGTTCCCTTTTCGGATGGCTCACAGGTGATAGAGTGGATTCCTTTCAATCGTCATTTGATTTTGAGACGACGAAGATTCGCGCTTCATCGTCGGAGATTGCCTTCACTTCCCCCTTCGTAATAGGTTTGGTATCCATGGTGCGATTGAATGTGCGTATTTGCTGACGAAGTGAAGCGTTGTTGAATTACGGCAAAGGGGCCGCCTTGTAATAGCCGCTTTCAGGTACTGGAATCGGTTTCAATATTCAGCTTGCCGTTGGGGTCCCATCGCTTTTATAGCTTGCTCTGTCGTCAGGCGTTACCCCTGTGTCGTCCCGGCTTCCGCGAAGCATGGTACAAGGCCTCGACCTTGATGAACATTTCCGGCGCTCCGGCTAAGTGTATTGGAAAGTTGAACGTCATCGCGTCAGCTCAGGCGTCTTGCTTTTTGATAAAGGAGCCATTCCTTGATAAATGCGAGACAGGATTAACTGCCTTGTTGATTTGGTTGTTAATTTGTTGGGCTATTGTTGTTGTTTTGCTTTTTGGAAGAGACTGGAGCCATCAGCAGCGCTTCCGGTATTCTGGCGGCGTTCCTGAACCCATCAACACGTTTAACGTAGTCCCCCATAATTCGGAACGAAGAGGAACGGCCCGACCTCCCCTCTAATTTTACGTGAAGACACAAAAAAACTCCTGGTGCATTTTTATATCCTGATTCACCCATTTTGGAACAAAGTTGCTCCATATATAGATCTGACAGCAGGCACGGGCGGCATTCCGCCGCACAATCCTCGATGCCTTAAGCACCGCATTCTCTCCTTCTCTCTGTCCGTTCCGCCAAAGAAAAAAGGCTGTTTTGAAGAGTCCTTCACTTAAAAACAAAGCAGCTTTTTCCAAAAACGGGGGGCTGACACCCGCGGTTCTTTTCCTAGTATCCGCGCGCATCGGCGGGGTAGCCAAGTGGTAAGGCGACGGTCTGCAAAATCGTTATTCGCGGGTTCGATTCCGCTCCGCCTCAAAGATGTTGTTCAACCGGTTCAAGTCGCGCGTTCGTCTAGCGGTCAGGACTCCCGCCTTTCACGCGGGCAACACGGGTTCGAGTCCCGTACGCGATGCAGCTTTCTTTTTTTCCGACTTTTTGGAATCTTTTTTATGCCATCCCCGGGATGATTCCTGAATTTTTCTCCTGTTGTGGTACAGTAGCTTCCCGTCATGGCAGCCCAGAACGATATATATGCTGAACGGATCGGCCCACGGGCTGGCGGAACCCTGTTCCGTCTCCTCTGGAACTTTTGAACATGAAGGCAACCAAAATGAAGTAGTGGAACCCTAACGGAGACCCGCTTCTGGTTTTTCCAGGTGACGGTTTCTCCGGCGCCGGGTGAAATTGTCTCCATCGTCGCCGGCGGCTGGGGTTCACTGCAGCAGACAGTCTTTTCCGATCATTAATGCTTAAGCCATCCATCCACGTCGTATCTCCCACCCTTGCCAGCCAAGTGGCGGCAGAAGATGATGGAGCGCCCCGCCTCCGTTGTGAAGGAACTGGTGGAAAACTTAGCCTGGATGCAGGAGCCAAGAACGTCGCGTGCAGGTGGAGATACGCCGCGGAGAGGCGTGGGCATGATCAAGGTGACGGACGACGGCAGCGGCGTATCACGGGCAGCTTTCTTCCCTGGAGGAGCTTTTTGAAATCACACACCTGGATTCCGCTGGAGAGCTCTGCCCAGCGATGCCAGCGTTTCCCGCTGAAACTCTGTACCAGGCAGCAGCAGGATCTGGAAGGCTGGGAAATACGCATTGACAGCGGCGGAACACAATAACCGAAGCTCAGGCGTCTCTCCCGGCACCGCCATTGGGGTAGCCGACTTCATTTTAACCGCTTTCAGCGCGCCGCGAAGTTCGCGCCAAATCCGCAGAAGCAGGAAGCCGTGGCAGGCACCGGCGAGATGCACTGCACCTGGCGGCATGCAGTACGGTTTGCCTATAAACAGGACGACCAGCTTGTTTTTGACCTTCCCGCCACGGATCTGCGCGTCCGCATTTCCGCACCGACGGATGCTGCCACAGCGGCGGCCCTGATTCCGATAAAGCGACCATCGGCCCCGGTATTTCCATCACGGGATTCCTGCTTCCCTCTTTCCGAAGCCAGACGCACCAGAAAAGGGCAGTACGTCTTTATGAACACGCGCCCCGTGGAGGACCAGCTCATTAACAGGGCCATTCGGGACGGCTATGGAGGCTTCCCCACCGGACTGCATCCGGCGCTTTTTTTGTATATGGAGGTGGAGCCCGCTCTGGTGGACGTCAATGTGCACCCCGCCAAGAAGGAAGTGAGATTCCGCCGTTCCGCAGACGTGGTAAATACCATTGTGGAAGCCATAGCCAACACTCTTCAAAAGCACGCCCGGCAGGAAATCCACGCTGCCGCCGCGCCGGAGCCGGAGAGAACTCTTCCTCCTGCCCATTCTACCACCGCGCCGTATGGGGAAATACCCGCCCGTTCCACCAACCCCCCGGTTCTGCTTTCCCGGCGGCCGCCAGACCAGCTTACTTCTTCCGCCGCCCAACCGCCGCTTTCCTCCTCTGCCAGACAATCCCATGGGCCTGTCCCTCCCCCTACCCTCCGGGCCATTCCCTTGAAACAGGTTCCCGCCACCCAGGGGGAAACTGGATTTTCACCGTCAGGAGGATGAAGAAACGGCACGAAAACGCCCATGAAAAACGCAGCTTCAGAAAGGGATGCCTCCGCCGGGATTTTCTATCCGGAACACTCCGCCAGCAATTCGCCCTGTTTGAAACGCGGAAAGGCCTGGTTCTGATGCATCCCGGGCGGCCGGGCATATTTGAACGGCTGCGCACGCCGGGAAGCCCCATGCAGATACAGCAGCTTCTGGATCCGGTGGTGCGCTGGATCTGGACCCGCAAGTTTGCCGTCATCAACAAGTTCGCTTTACAATTTGACCAGGCCGGCATGGTCGTTACGCCCTTTGGACAGAATACCATCACGGGGCAGAGATCATCACTGCTGGAACTGGGAAAGCACTTTTCTCCCTGGGCCTGGTGGACCAATCACACACTTGAGTCCCAGATCCCAGCCCAAAACATGGCTTACATGAGGACCTTCAATTTGGGGAATCTAAGTTTGCCCCGGGGGAAGCCCGCGCTAATGAGTGAATGTTCGTTCCGGGAAATTGGCATGGAAATTCGGCTACGGCGAGGAACCTTGTTTTCAAAACGGGCTGAAGCTTACGCGCAAGATTTTGCGGCGGGCAAGCCAGGGCAGATTGTGCCCATGTATTATTTCACCCACAAATGCTCAGTTTTTATTTCATGCATTGGGCGGCTTCTCGCAACAGGGATAAATTTCTCCAGCTTACGGACGCACTTTTCCATCTTGTCCATGAGAACTCTGGCATTTGGGACAACAGGGGAACAGCAAGCCGGCAGTTCCATGGTTGCTGGAAATTTCGAGGATGGGAGTTACAACCATTGCTTAGGACTTTCTCCCCAGCTCTGGCGGGCCTGCTGGCCACATCTTCCCACAGCCCTTCTGTTCTGCTTCTGTTTACCGAAAATTACAAGATTTAGCTCCGGTTTTTGCCGGCTGGGCTGGGGAGGCACGGCTATTTCCTTGTCCGGGCAGCGGATTTCCCCTGGTTTTTATTATGAGAGCGTAGCGGATCACAGACACCATCTTGCAAAAATACGTCGCGCATGTTGCGGGCAAACGAGGAAAATTCTTCGCTGGCTGCGTCATTGGGGAACTGCTGGGCCTTTGGGGGTATCAGGAGACTTGCCCAGGGGGGAGGCCTCTGGGTTTCAGACCGGATTGTTCTGTTGAAGCACAGGAAATACAACATCGGTTGATTCGGATACCACGCCATTTTCCACGGCCAATCACCGGTTTCCTTTGCGCATACAACGCCAGCCGCCAATCGGGCATCCACTTGCCATTTCACGGAGATTGCCAGCGCTCATCTCGTTCCTTCACGTGCGGCTCGCGGTCCGCTTCCCAGCCGCCTGGCGGCGGCTTCAATGCTTCTTTGTTTATACCTCTGGCGTTTTCCGTAACGAAGCATTTTTTACACGGCGTCAAAATATACTATTATCCTTCTTACGGGCGTCTGTGCGTGCTGGTTGCATGTCCAGAGGGCGGGCAGGCGCCCTTCGTTCCATTTCCTTCGGCAACCGGCTGGACCTGTGGCTGGCTGAGCGCCGGGACGAGGCTCACTTCGATTCGTCGGCAGCCGGTGTACTGTCTTTCACGGGTTTCTCGGGCAAGCACTCCACGATTTTACCCCACCACAGGCCGCACAAGCCGCCTGCGACTACGGCTGCCGGAGCTGGGGCGCAATTGCTTTGACTCTTACTGGCCTGTTTAGACTGGGCGTTCTGGTAATGAGGGGCTGTCGGCGGCCCAAATACGGGACAAAGCGGCGTTCTGCGTATTGTGCATCGCCGCCATATAAATTCATCTGGCGGCCGCTGGCGGGCCGGCTATGCGGCGGCATTACCTGCAGCCTCTTTTCCGGTGTTGACTGGCACCGACCGGCCGCGGCTTCGGCGACCGCCACTGCTTCCGGTATTGCATATTAAACCTGTTGCGTTTCTGGCTTTTTCGGTCTGGAGAAAAACTCCGCTAAACCGTTGGCTTTATAAAGCATAATCAAACTTACTTTAACGGCCAATGCCACCACGGCCTAGGACTGGTTAGATTTGCGGCACCGTATTCGCGCATGCGCGAGCAGTTCTCCCAAGCAGCCCGGCTCATTGGAGCATCAGGAAGAAAAAGCGGGACGCCTGGGCCCAGGAACCACGGCCTGACGGCGGCTAAAGCCTCCTTTACATCACTCCAGGACGCCTCACATGACGGAACAGCTGCTCCGCCCGTACGTAGGAGTCCCGGCTTGGGTTTGTACGACGACCGCATGTTCGCCCTGGACTACCATTTACAATAATAGCGCTGTATTCCTGGAGTACGTGCCATTGATCCCCAGGGCGCGCTGTCAATGCGCCATGATGACGGCCCGACGCCTGATGTCCGCCAAACGGACCGGTGGCTGTATTATGGGGTGGGATACGAAGTCAGAAAAAACACTACTCGCGCCTCAGCCAGGCTCGGTGCTCATGATGCTCCAGGTGCGGGCGACACCCGGGCCCCCTCCTGGAGAAATAGTATTCGGAGAATCAGGGGAAGAAGGAATCTGACCAAGCAACAAGCGTTATATCCTTTTCAACGAAGCCGCTCCGCTTTGGGGGTTTCCCGTCTTATCCGGTTTCTTTTTTACCGGTTCACGTCAACTTATTTGTCCACGAACAAGGCGTGCAGCCAGAAAGATGGCGATAGTTGGCGCAGCAAAATTACTTTTGGCGTTACGCCGGAAGTTACTAAGCGGGATTTCAAACTATCTTCCGCTTGGAAGCGGCAGCCTCTCGGAACAGAATCGTTTTGTTTCTTTTTTCCCCCCAATCGCGACATTTCAACAGAAAAAACACGGCTCTATTCCTTTGTATCAGATCTTTTTGTATGAACATAACCATCAAACGAATTTATGACCCCCAAGGAACCCGGGGACGGATACCGCGTCCTGGTGGACCGGCTCTGGCCCCGCGGCATTTCAAGGAAAAAGCTTCCTGGGACGAGTGGCTGAAGAACATAGCTCCATCCACGGCGCTCCGCCAGTGGTTTGCTCATGATCCAGTCAGATGGGACGCATTCCGCAAAAAGTACGACGAGGAACTGGATGGAAACGGAGAAGCCGTTTCCCATCTCGCTCCGGCTGGCGCGGAAAGGGAAGGTTACGCTGCTGTACTCCGCCAGAAATACGGAGCACAACGAAGCTGCGGCTCTGAGGGATTACCTTTTGCAACAGTTTGCTTCATAAATAGAAGCATATTCCTGCACAAACTCCATCCGCAAGCCCCAAATGCTGTCACGGGAACCTATGATACGGCAGGATTTCTTCTCTCGTTCATGAACAAGCGAAGAAAATGGAAAGGAGGTGAATACAATATGGCCAGCAGTTCCCACATGGGTGGAAGTCATAAGGGCAGTTCAAAAAACGCTCCGAGACTACCACAAGCAAAACCGGGCGGCGCATCAAACGCGATGCTTCAACCGGGCAGTTTATGAGCGATAAAAGCTCAGGCTCCAAGGAAAAACATTAATGCCCGCGAGTTTTCCGCCTGATTCAGGCTCCGGACCCGGTCCGGAGCCTTTTTTTTTTCTCCGCATCCGGAACATGAGGAAGTCTTCCGCCATCAACGCAGGCCCAACTCCTCAAAAGCCCGAAGGCCCAGCGCTTCAGGGGCTTTCCGGTCTCCGCGAATCACAACGGCAAAAAGGCTCTTCCTGCCCGGAACGTAATACGCAGCCCGCAGAACCAGTTCCTCTCCATCCGGATGGGCGTAAACACCCACGGGCGTGGAACAGTTCGCACCCAGACGTACCAGGAAAGGCCGGACCGCCAGCGCACAGGCAAAAGATTCCGGATCGTTGGGTACCTTCCAGCATTTCCGCCGTCTCTCCCACAATATCCGGGGAACGGCATTCCATTTCAACATGCCCTGCCCAGCAGGAGCCAAAACTTCCACCAGCGAGGACGCGGGGTTTCTTCACTGGTTTCCGGCATTTTGGCCCCGAGGCGTTGGCCGGCTGGCGGGGAATGCGGCATCCGGCAGGATGTTCCAGCACCAAATAGGCACATTCCTGGAGGTTTTCCGGCCTGAGCCGGACCCGGTACGTGCGCCATCGAAGGCGTCGGCTTCCCGGTAGCAAGCGTTTGTTCGTTCAGTCCGGTTCTTTCGTGATAAGCACATCACTCCGGCAGCACGGGGCCAGACGGCGGCCAGCGTGAAACCGGCGGCAGCAACCAACGCTTCTTTGAGGCTGGCGCACGCTGCGTGTCAATGCGGTATCCCGGAGAACGGTTTCCGGTTCGCTGTGAATTTGTCACCCAGCGCGGAAACGCGGGCCACATCCGCCAAGGAGAACATCCGGCGCGGCGATCGCCAGGAAGTAAGTGGATGGTTTCGGCACGTCAGTTCGGTGGCGGAGGGCGGCTGTTCGCGGGGCCCAGGGCCAGGGGCGGCGCTCCGCAGTGCCAGGTATTGAGGTATTTTTACTGGTCGCAGAGCGGAATCCGGAAAGGCATATCTGAAATGCTGTGCGGGTGATGGCCGGGGGAGCCTCCTGCTCCCCGGCGGCACAAGCGACTCATCACCAGCTGGTGAGGTGTCGTAATGGCGGGGCCTCGGTATCGCCGTCGGAGGGTATTTGCGCGGCACGGAAATATCAATCAAAAGAGGAGCGGTATTTACGGGAGGCGCGCAAAGGCAGCAGCGTTTCCCGGGTGATGATGCAGTGGGGAGCAGCGGTGGCGCCACCACCACGTCAATATCCCTGAGATAGTTCCCCCCACACGTCATACCGGATGGCCTGGCCGCCGATCATGCCCGCCAGCTCTACCGCACGGTCAAAGGAGCGGTTACATAAATGCCCTCAGCACCCCGGGCATGCAGGGCACGCCCCGTAACGCGGCTCATCTCGCCCGCCCCCAGAATAAGGACGCGGGTGCCGGAAAGATCCCCGAAAATTTGTTCCGCCAGCTCTACTGCCACGGACCCCACGGAGGTTGCCCCGGCATGAATCTGGCTTTCCGTCCGCACTTTTTTACCGATAGTAAAGGCTTTCTGAAAGGTTTTGTTGGCGCAGGCCGCACAGTTATTCCGGCATCCAGAGCCGTATGGTAGGCCGTTTTTTACCACCCAAAGATTTCCCGTTTCCCCCAGCACCGTAGGAATCAGGCCGCTCAACGCGCTAGGCGTTTTCTCTGTTAAGCTGTAAAAAATAAGAAGCCATGTCGATTCCCCACGCCCATCACCCAGAAAATGGAATAAAATGTGCTCCCTGCATTTTTCCAGTTCGTTGGACCCAATAACATTCCATGCGGTTGCGGTGGAGCACAACGCACTGGTCACACCAGGAGAACGGATGCGCTGTCCTTCCTCCGGAGCTTATGGGACGGCACGGCAAACCCGCTCCCGTATTTCCACGGGAGCGGTCCGGCCAAGCCCAAACGTTCATTCTCATCAGCTTACAGGAAAATGCCATGGATGCAATAAAAGAGGGCCACGCAGCAGCAGGCCAGAAATTCTTCCAGCATGCCGCGGCGGTAAATGAACCACAGCAGGACGCTTTGGCCTGCCGTGAAAGAATGACAATGGATATCTTAGCCGCATTAATGGGGAGATGCCCCCGCCATCGAACCATTCCCGAAGAGCAGAAAAGAAGGAGGAATGCCAAAGAACCAGGCGCTTCGCTGGCTTCCAGTGTACAGATGGGAGGAAGCACAGGTGCCGGGGAATCCGGTGTCTTTTTGGGGCATTCATTCTGCATGCAGAACGCCGCCCCCGCGAGCGCCTCCTGGGAACATCATGGCTATGCATGCGCCGTCACCCAGAAGTCATGCGTACCCCTGCATCCGCTCGGGAACAGCCTATCAGCCAGAGAAAAAAACCATCAGCACGGCAATAGCCGGAAACCGTAAAAACACGGACATTCGATGGCATTCAGCATCAGATAAAAAGATTGATGCTCCAGGAAAGGAAAAGAGCACCTCTGAAGCGCCGCGGATGGGACCATTCCCGCCTGGTACGCTTTGACGCATAGCGCCTGTTGTAGAACAAAGAGGCACGCCATCCAAAGATGGGCATATAAAAACCGCCTACCGGGAAGCCAGCAGGCGCCATCCCAGCCCTGTGAAAGCCAGAGAAAAGGATGAGAGGCAACGGCCCACCAGTTATCGTTCATAAATCCGGCGCGGAAATGGTTCAGGAACGCAAATCGCGCTCAATGACGGCATATGCCTGGTGGTTATGGATGGATTCAAAATTTTCCGCTTCCACCCGGTACCAGCTGAAGGCGGAATGACTCTGCGTTTTCAACGCCACGTTGCGCACCAGATCTTCCACAAAGACAGGGTTTTCATAAGCTTTTTCCGTCACCCATTTTTCATCCGGCCTTTTTCAGGACGCTGAACAGGGAGCAGCTCGCGCAGAGTTCCGCAGAGGTCGATACAGGTCTTCAATCCAGACAGCGGGCGAGGCCAGCCCGCGCTGGTTGTGAATCCGGCACTCGCGCGGGCAGGGGCAAAATGCAAGGGAACGATAACTGTCGGCAGTCAAGCCAGTTTGTTGGTTGGCTGCCGCCTCCATCTCAAACCGGACATGATAAAGCGAGGGGCGCTGGTTCCAGTCACGGGGCGTTTTTGGAGCAGGAAAATTCCATTTTTTCATGGGAACAGCGGGCGGAAACACGGTTATGAGAATAGCCAGAACCGTATGCATCAACGAGACTGGCCTTTGGTGCGGCAACTGCACAAGCTGTAATGGTGCCCTTGAATTCTTCAAGCAGTCACGCCGGAAGGCAATACGGTGGACTGGATGGGTAAAACTTGTCCTGTATCTGGATGAGGAAAGCATAACCCTTTTTATACCCGTCGTGAAACATCATGCGCGGCGTATCCCCATAGGACTGTCTTTTCCAGTTCCTGCATGGAAAAAGT
>VOFJ01002346.1_pt1 | contig 42853 bp, 43 predicted proteins | sample 5384081 | NCBI WGS metagenome assembly VOFJ01 (sample SAMN12384729, study PRJNA508395) | human gut metagenome | isolation source: healthy gut I | host: Homo sapiens
GATGCCATGTATTACCTGCCTGGAATCAATATTTTTTGCCCCAAGCTTAACACGCCCCGTGCTCTCACGAATTATTAGATAATATTTTTCAGCAGGTGGTTGGGCCTCGTCCGTGCAGACCAACACGAGCAGCACAACGGCCAGAAATCGCTATTGTGCCGTGTACAGATAAAGTAAAGTCGATTAGTAATACAGCCTGCTTCTGCTGGCGTGTAAATTTCAAAAATGCCTCCTTGTTCGACCTCGTTGGCCTGCCGAAGTGTGAGTTCTGGGCGCTCGTTTTTCTGCTCGTATTCCTTGCTGCACGCTCGGCTTTGAGTTCTGCGACTGTCCGATTACCGCCCCTGTGCAGGGTCGCCAGTTGGAGTGGGATACTCTGGGCCGTGTTCGTCAAGTAGCGTTGCAGGTTTGGGAAATGAAGCTCGATTTGGTCTACGTCATTGGCACACTTGTCCTCCTCGTGTTTTTGTCCTCGACCACGGCAGCAAAGCAAAAATGCAGGTGCGGTTGTCCGCCCTCGTCATCGTGGACGATTGCCTGGTGTACGACGTTTCTTCACTGTGCATGATTTTCCGAAATCATAGATTTGCTAGGGAAAAAATGTGTTTGTTCGCTGAAGTTGGTGGGCGCGGTTATTGATCTGGTGTTCGCCATGACCTTAACGTCGTTACGGCCATAGACGTACAACTGGCTTAACCGTTTTGGAAATAGTCGTGTCGTCTCATACTCAGCCGGGCTGCAGAGTCCTGCCGCAGCCGCGTGCCGTGCCCATCGGTCCGGGTTTGCCGTGAATGAGCGATTTGCGTGCCGCGGTTGTGGCGCAAGTTGGTTAAACACTGCGCCCTGCGTAATTTTTGCGTTACGCCATATATGTCGCGCTGCTCTCCTTCCTTTGCGCTTTGCCGCGCGCCCCTTTTTAAACTATCGCTTGCGGATTGGGCCGCAAAAGGCTGCAAGCCATCCGTAGTGCAAGATATGGCAAGCCTCTTGGTGAGAACTCCCACCGCCCACCCGTGGGAGCGCATCTTGCCAGTGCTGGGCGCGTGACCCCTCTGACTCCCGCCATGCCGACAAGACTCGCTTATGCCGTCAGTGGGGCTGCGGACCATCGGATCGATTCTCCTTCCGCCGTTCCTGCCTTTGATCTCCTCACCGATGCAGCCTCCGCGCAGATGCGGGTCATTGCCGCATCTCTCTGCGTACGCACTCCATGCCGCCATTATCTGCACATCCTGCGCAGATAAAAATTGGTCGTGGCGTGCAAAAAAGTTACATGTACCGTGCAGACGATCTCGGTTTTCCATCGGTCACAGAGATACCCGGACGTGCGCCGTGCGCATCCCGTCTACGGTTTTGACGCAGCAAAATCAATGCAAAGTTACACCTTCGTGCTGTCCAGCTTAATTTTTTACGCCGATAAACAGCGGACGGTGTGCGGAAAATTTGATGTCTTTGCTGTGCAATTCATTATTGGCTTCTCTTTTCTCTGCCTCCGGCTGTAATGTACTACGGAGATTCCTGTCATTTTGAAGCGCAATCGGACGGTTCACGAGAAAACTTAGGCGGGCGGCCGATCCCGGAAACCTGTCCGGTGAGCGGCGGCCTTTGCCTGGTCTGTGTGCGCCTCAATCAACGAGCGCTCGAACTGGCAAAGGCCAGTATCGTCAACATCAATCGCCCCATCGTCAAGCGTCAATCACGCCCATGTTATGATGTGGACTGCTACGCCCTGCCGCGCAATAATCCATATAACCCATTCTCTTTGCTGTCCTACAAAAGCGGTCAAGTTTGGTAGACCGCAAGTGTATCACCGCCTCCAACTGCTCACAACTTTCACAAATCTCTGTTTGACGCGCCGGAGGTTACCTCCCGACGATAACCGCTGATATTTTTCTAATATCTCCGCTGTCTGCTCGTCCAATGATGTCCCCGGCGCTTCTGGCCTGGTTGATACTGAACGTACTCCTGCAGACCCCTCATTAAAAACCAACTCCTTTTGAACCTATCTTTTGACGTGATAAACCAAGCGACAAAGTGGAACGATTTGCGCATCGGAAGTTTGAACTTTTTTATTTTTTCTTTCCAAATGTACCTTTGCGCACCTACATTGCGCATCAAAAGCATTTTAAAATCCAGGAATACGAAAATTTCACATTTTGAATGCCGCGGCGGCGGCCCCCGCTCGTATATAAGTTCCCCCAGGCCCTTAAGTCACGATTTCGCGCATATGCCCGCAATGCTGCGGGAGTGCTGCGATATTCCACGTTCTTGTTGACACCGGGTTAGCCATTTTTTCGCCGGGTCAAACCCCGCAAACCGCTGGCGGGGGAATTAAAAAAAGCAAACTTTAAGACGAAAGCGAAAAATTGAAAATGAAGCAGCATAGTTAAAAACAAGTCGCGTGGCTTCGGACAGTTGGAGAAGATGTTCCGACTTTGAACGCGCAATTTCGACGGCGAATTGCCGGAGGCTTCCGCACCCAGCTTTGAAAAAGACAGCGCGTCGGCGCGGACACTTCACTTGCGGCAGTCTCGGCAGTGGCGGGCTATTTGAGCGGCGGCATGAAATCAACATCGTTCGTTTATCGCTCAACTGCCCACCGAGGAAACCGCACGCTTTCACGAGATGCCTACCGGTCGAGCAGTTGTCATGGCTCGTAAACTTTGATGCGGACGGAAACCCCTGAACCTATCAAAGACACCAGCAACAACGGCGTGTATCACAACAAGCGATTTAAAGTCATGGCCGAAGGCGCACTGGGCTGGAAGTGGAACATCACCCTGAAATACGGTTGGACCATCACCAGCCCCGGAATTGACCTACTGGATTTCATCGAAGCGCAGGGTTGGCAGGATTTACAAATGGTTGAGGGCGTTTCACTGCTGGATGTTCTCGGCACGCCCCCAAAGTCAGGGAACAGAAGAAAAAAGCCCAGCAGCACCCGCAAACGTTTGCCCCAAATGCGGTAATAGCTGCCGAGCCACAAAGACAATCAATATAATTTGCGGCGGTGACTGCATGGACAAAATGATAGTCGCCGAGTAATTCCCCCACAAACAGAGAAAATGGTCGAGTGAGAGTAGACCAATATTTTTATTCTATAAGGAGACCCCATTATTTACGCGTTTTACTTTCCTTGCCCCTTTGAACAGAATGCCACTGCACACCCGCCATGTGGTGTGCCAAAGAAATGTAAGATTTTGCGAATGGGCAAAAAATTATAAAAGCCAAAAATAAAAGTGTATCATGTGCTTACAAGCTGTATTCTTAATTTGATATTTCCTCTATATACATTATGACATAGGGCAAAACAACTTCGTCCAAAAAGGCAGAATGTTGAGCAATTTCAGCCCGCGCCGGGGCCCTTCGAATCGATTATAAACAACTCCGTCGTTTCTCCGCCACTTTTTCAGAACAGGACCCGGTGAAAAATCTGCCGGCGAGCGGAACGTGAAAGCGGGCGGTTTCCTTGCCACGAGAAAAAATTTCGAAATGCTGTTCGGAAACTTTTTCAAGTGCCTTCCATAGCACCGACATAGGCAAAAACAACGTCCAAAAAGGCAGAATGTTGAGCAAAATGGTTTCGCTCCGCGCCGGGGCTCCTTTTCCCCGAATCGATTTCAGATTATATGCTTCCCCGTCGTTTCTCCGCCTGATTTTCGATACAATCAGAAAATATTTGAAGAATGGCGCTGCGAAAGTGGAACGGAGTGAGCGAGCCTACACGAGAAAAAATTTAAAAATCGCTTTGTTTCTGGAATTTTTTTCAAGTGTTTCAGCAACGCCTCGTCTTGAAAAAGGCAGGGCGTTTTTGGCCGCGGCTGCCAGAAGTGGCATTGTTCGCCCGTGAGCTTCGCGGTGGCCGCAGGCTCCTCGCGGGATGTCGAGGCCGCCCCTACAGGGCTCTTATAATTACCGGTACGATCGCGCTCTTGATCTCTGGAGTTAAGGCGTCGGTACCGGCCAGATGCGGGCAAGGCGGCCAGCGCAAACGGAGCAGCGGCGGCACCGAGGGCCTCGGCGAAGACGAGCGTCGTCGATGAGGGCAGTCCGGCGTAGCTGGCCCCCTGCGGCAGTCAGGTCGGCGTCCATGCCGGGGTAGACTGTGGTTTTTTTGCCGTTCAGCATGCCGAACGCCGCCAGCGCGGTGGGCGCGCAGCATGGCGGCCACGACCTTACCTCGGCAGCAAGTCTCGGCAGACCGTCGGCCTTCAGGCTGGGCACAATCGGGGGATGCCGCTGGCAGGATGGTGGCACAAACACTGTAGTCCAGCTCCGGAAGGCGTGCCGGGCCATTAACGCTGATCTGGCGGGGTACCCTGATTCTCGCCGACGGCGGTGTAATCATGACCTTCGACACCGGCGCGGCGCAGGGATGCGTTCACGCAGGAAAGTTGGGTGCATTCCTCGTACCCTCAAGGCCGGGGGCAAAAAGATAACAGCTTGTAATAGCATCTCCTTGTTCAGCTGTGCTGGCTGAACGCGCGGGTGATGCGCCGGATGCCCGGCAGCGGGCTTTTGAGTCCGCGCAGGTTCCTGCACCAGCCTGGATTGAGGGACAGCACATCCACCAGCAGCGTCGTGGCCAGCCCAGCTTCACTGCCGTGGGGCAGCGCCGACGCAGGCGCAGACTGCGGCTGCGCGCCAGCACAATGCCGCCCTGATTCAGGTGGAACTTTTGCCAAATCTATCGTGCCGCCATTTTGTGCAGTGTATTTATGTACGAGTTAACATTCGATAGCACAGCGCCGCCATCAGCTTAGCCGTGCGGGGCATGTTCCGGCGCGGGCGCGGCTCAGCGGGCTTGGCCGCCGGGCCTGCGGCAGCGCTTTGCTTTTTGTTTTGCTTTCGCCACGGCTTACCTCCATCCGAACAGAAATGCAAAGTAGCGCCCCAGCTGACGTGCCGCCAGTCGGCTCTCGCTGCAGTGCCCCGCGGCCGTCCAGCTGGCAAATGTCGCCCTGGCGGTCAGCAGGTTCGTGACCTCCAGCGCCTTGCCGGTGTACTGGGCCAGCGCGCGGCGGCCATTGCCCTCGCGCTCGCCCCAGCTGATATAGACCCGCGTGCCGGGAGCCAGCTTTGCTTTTTGATGCCGGCCTTCACCTCGGTAAAAAGCTGAACCGCACCGACGGCGACAGGCAGGCCGCGCAGCTGAACGTCTCGTTATGCGCCGTGACGCCGTACAGGCTCATCAGCCCGCCCATGCTCGACCCGCCGATGGCTGTGTTCTCCCGGTCCGGCAGCGTGGGGTATTTTTGCGTCGACGAGCGGCTTTAATTCTTGAACCATCCAGTCCAGATACGCCTTGCCGCGGCCCTTTATATCGTATTCCTGCCACACAAAGTCGTAGGGGCTGTACTCCTCAAGCCGGGCGTTGCCCTCATGGTTGCACTCCGGCGCAACGATGATGGCCTGCGGGTGGGCGTCCATGTATTCCTTCAGGCCCCAGCAGGTGCCGTAGGTCGCGGTAGAGTCAAAAAACAGGTTGTGCCCGTCAAACATGTACACAACGGGGTAGCGCCTGCCGGACGACTGCCAGTCATCGGGCAGGTAAACAAAGGTGTTGCGGTCCAGCCCAAACGGTGTGATGTGGGCGGTAAAATTTTCGACCATGGGTATCTTTCCCCTTTTTGCTGGTTTATTTATAATTGTAGCGCATTTGCATGGCTTTTTCAATCAAACGGATTGCTTTTTGCGGGGCAAAATGCTAGAATTTTTACAATTCAGAGGAAAGAGGAGAGTATACCTATGGAACAAGCAATCCAATCGGTACAATCGTTTTTCAAGCGCAAGGACGTCGTGATCTCGGCGCACCGCTACGGCATCGACGCCATGGGCGCGATGGCGCAGGGACTGTTCGCCAGCCTGCTGATCGGCACGATCATCAAGACGCTGGGCCAGCAGCTGGGGCTGGCGTTTCTGGTCACGGCGGGCGGCTATGCGGCGGCAGTCGGGCCTACCTGCCATGGCCGCGTCCATCGGCTACGCGCTGCACGCGCCCACGCAGCTGGTGCTGTTCAGCCTGATCGCCGTGGGCGCGCTGCTGCCAATGAGCTGGGCGGCGCAGGCGGACCCCTGGCCGTCTACCTGATTGCCATCATTGCCGCCGAGGTCGGCAAGCTGGTCAGCAAGGAGACGAAGATCGACATTCTCGTGACCCCTGCCGTCACAATTCTGGTGGGCGTCGGCCTGAGGCGCGCTGTTTGCGCCGTCCATCGGCGCGGTGGCGTCCGCCGTGGGCAGCCTCATCATGTGGGCCACCGATCTGCAGCCGTTCCTGATGGGCATTGTGGTTTCTGTGCTGGTCGGCATGGCGCTGACGCTTCCCATCTCCAGTGCGGCCATCTGCGCAGCGCTGGGCCTGACGGGTTTGCCGGCGGTGCCGCCGTGGCGGGCTGCTGCGCCCAGATGGTGGGCTTTGCGGTCATGAGCTATAAGGAGAACGGCGTCGGCGGTCTCGTCAGCCAGGGTCTGGGCACCAGCATGCTGCAGATGCCCAACATCCTGCGCAACCCCCGCACCTGGATTCCCCCGACGCTGGCCGCGGCCATCACCAGCGTGCCTGTATAACCAGTGGTGCAGCGTCATGCGCTGGGAAAAGACCACCCGCCCCTTCCTGCGCGGGCGCGAGTTCCTCTGGCAGGAGGGCCACACCATGCACGCCACCGAGGCCGAGGCCCGCAAGGAGACGCTGCAGATGCTCGAAATTTATGCCGAGACCTGCGAGCAGGAGCTGGCCATGCCCGTCATCCGCGGCAACAAGACCGACAAGGAGAAGTTCGCCGGCGCTGTGAACACCTACACCATTGAGTGCATGATGCACGACCGCAAGGCGCTGCAGTCCGGCACGAGCCACTACTTCGGCGACGGCTTTGCCCGCGCGTTCGACATCACCTATACCGACAAGAACAACCAGCAGGCCTATCCGCACCAGACCTCGTGGGGTATGTCCACGCGCGTCATCGGCGGTCTGATCATGACCCACGGCGACAACAGCGGCCTCGTGCTGCCGCCGCACATCGCGCCGATCCAGGTCATCGTGCTGCCCATCGCGGCGCACAAGCCCGGCGTGACCGAGAAGGCCGAGGAGCTCGTCGCGCGTCTGAAGGCCGCCGGCCTGCGCGCGCAGGGCGACTTCAGCGACAACAGCCCCGGCTGGAAGTTCGCCAACTGGGAGATGAAGGGCGTGCCGCTGCGCGTCGAGATCGGCCCGAAGGATATCGAGGCCGGTCACTGCGTCGCCGTCCGCCGCGACAACGGCGAGAAGATCACCGTCGCGCTCGATGAGCTCGAGGCGCGCATCCCCGCGCTGCTCGAGGACGTGCAGCAGGGCCTGTTCGACAAGGCAAAGCGCAACCTCGACGAGCACACCTACGCCGCGCACTCGCTGGCCGAGGCCAAGGAGCTGCAGGAGAAAAACGGCGGCTTCATCAAGACGATGTGGTGCGGCGACCTCGCCTGCGAGCTCGAGATGAAGGACAAGGCCGGCATGTCCAGCCGCTGCATCCCGTTTGAGCAGGAGCACATCGACGATGTCTGCCCCGTGTGCGGCAAGCCCGCTAAGTGCATGATCTACTGGGGCGTGGCGTACTGAGCCGAGCCCGAAACGCAAAAATCAACCGCCCGCTGCGATCGCAGCGGGCGGTTTTGTTTATTCGTTTTCGATATAGAAGATCTTGCGCAGTGTCTGCACCGGGAGCTTGACGATGCTGCGGTCATAGGTCACGAGGCCGTTGAGCTCGTGCTCCACGTCGCTCAGCTGCGTGTACACCGCGGCACTGAGGCCCTGCGCGATGGCGGGGCGGATCTGCTCGTCATAGAGCGCCTGCAGCGCGTATTCGAGCGAGAGCGGCGCGTCGCACGTCTTGTAGCCGACGCTCCTGCCGCCCATGGCGTGCCCCTCGACGCGGTGGACATAGCCGCCGAACTCCGACAGCAGCGTGGCGCGGCCGAGCTTGTCGGGCTGGAATTTGTACTTCTGGAAGTACACGTGCAGGCTGCGCACATCGCCGAAGCCCTGGTCGTGCCAGCCGCTGGCGGGGTCGATCGTGCGCGTCTTGTCCACGGACTGGATGACCTGCACGGCCGTCTGGCTGTCAAACTGGCCCCAGCCCTCGTTGAACGGCACCCACATGGCGATGCACGGGTGGTTGTAGAGCGTGGTGACCATGTCGCGCAGCTCGTTCAAAAACGCCTTGCGCGCCGTCACGTTCGTGCGGCCGAAGAGGGGATACCAGCTGTCGTCGAGGTGCCAGCCCGTCACGAGCGGGGCCGAGACGATGAGCGGGTCGTAGCGTCTGCCGCCGCAGGGCATGTCCTGCCAGACGAGCATGCCCAGCCGGTCACAGTGGTAATACCAGCGGTCGCACTCGACCTTGATGTGCTTGCGCAGCATGTTGAAGCCCATATCCTTGGCCAGCTGGATGTCGTAGACGAGCGCGTCGTCGCTCGGCGCGGTGTAGAGCCCGTCCGGCCAGTAGCCCTGATCGAGCAGCCCGTTGTGAAAATACGGCTTGCCGTTGAGAAACAGGCGGCGCACGCCGTCCTTGTCCGTCTCGACGCTGCATTTGCGCATGGCAAAGTAGCTGTAGACCGTGTCGCTGCCGAGCGTTACGCTGAAGGGGTAGAGCGTCGGCTGCTCCGGCGACCAGGGACGGAAGGCGCGCACCGGCACGTGCGCCGGAACGCCCGCCGGGAACGTGTAGCGGCGGCCCTCAAGGTCGATCGTGCACTGCCCCTCGCCCTCGACGGTGATCTCCACCTGGTGCGCGTCGAACAGCGGTGTCACGCGCAGGGAGCGGATGTAATTCTGTGGCACGCTCTCGAGCCAGACCGTCTGCCAGATGCCGCTCTGCGGTGTGTACCAGATGCCGTGCGGGTGCAGCGTCTGCTTGCCGCGCGGGAGCTGGGACTTGTTGGTCGCATCGCGCACGCACACAAGGATCGTGTTTCCTTGGCCAGCACCTCGGTGATGTCCACCGTGAACGGCAGGTAGCCGCCCGTGTGCGTGGCCAGCTCCACGCCGTTGCACCACACGGTCGCGGTCTGATCGACTGCGCCGAAGTGCAGCAGCACGCGGCCGATGTTGAACCCGTCCGGCAGCGTGACCGTGCGGATGTACCACAGGTATTCCTCCGGCTGCAGGATGTGTCCCACGCCGGACAGCTCGCTCTCGGGCGAGAAGGGCACGAGGATCGTGCCGTCGGCCTGCGCGGGCTTTTGCGCGCTCGTCGTGATCGCGTAGCTCCACGGGCCGTTGAGATTCAGGTAGCTGTCGCGCACCATCTGCGGCCGGGGATACTCCGGCAGCGGCTGCGCGCGATCGAGCGTGTCCGCCCAGGGTGTCTGCATAACGTGGCCTCCTTTTCCCGCCGGCGGCGCGCCGGCAGAACAGTTGTGATCTATTTTACAGGATTTTTGCGCGCTTGTTAAGCCCCTGCGCGCGGATTTTTTTCGCGTCTGCGCATGCCTGTATTCCGGATGAAACGGGAAAAAAGGGCCAAAATGCACAAAATGTTGCAAATTTTCCGCAAAGATCGGTCTTGTCAGCATTTTTTCAGGTTCGTTAATATTTAAATTAGTACAATTTGATGTTTTTCCGCCGTTTTTGGTGGACGAAAATGGGGTGGTGTGCTAAGATATGTGGGTCAAAAAATAGAGAGGTGATGCAAATGCCCTTTAAGTTTCATGGCGGAGTTCATCCCAACTACATGAAGGCGCCGGACGTTCCGGTGACCGTCATTGCTCCTCCGCCGCAGGTCGTGCTCCCGGTGATGCAGCATATCGGCGCACCCTGCAAGCCGCTGGTCGAAGTGGGCGACTATGTGAAGATGGGTCAGAAGATCGCTGACAATCCCGCACCCGTCTCCGCCCCCATCCATGCGACTGTCTCCGGCAAGGTGATTGCCATCGAGCCGAGACCCCACCCGCTGGGCGACATGGTCCCCGCGATCGTGATCGAAAACGACTTCCAGGACACCCCCTGCACGGATCTCGCGCCGCTGACGCCCGAGCAGATGAAGGATCCTGAGGCCATTCTCGAGCGTATCCGCGAGGCCGGTATCGTCGGTCACGGCGGCGCCATGTTCCCGACCGCGTTCAAGATCCGCGGCGGTCTTGGCAAGGTCGACACGCTCATCATCAACGGTGCAGAGTGCGAGCCGTACCTCAACGGCGACCACCTGACCATGAAGAACCACCCTGAGGAACTGCTCAAGGGCATCGAGCTGGCGCGCATCGCGTCCGGTCTCGATAAGGCGTACTACGGCATCGAGAAGAACAAGCAGGACGCCATCGACCTGCTCCTGTCGAAAAACCCCGCGCAGTACGGCGTGGAGATCGTGCCGGAGAACGTCAAGTACCCGCAGGGCGCTGAGAAGATGCAGATCAAGGCCATCACGAACCGTGAGGTCAAGCCCGGCGGCCTGCCGTCCGGCGTCGGCTGCAACGTCATCAGCACCCAGACGGCTTACGCCATCTACCGCGCCTGCTACGAAGGCATGCCGAGCATCGAGCGTGTCCTCACCGTCGCCGGCAGCGCCATGGGCGATAAGTCCTACAACCTGCAGTGCCGCTTCGGCACGCCGTTCAGCTACATTGTCGAGCAGTGCGGCGGCTTTGTCGTCGAGCCGAAGAAGATCGTGCTCGGCGGCCCCATGATGGGTCTGATCGCCACGAATCTCGAGGCGCCCAACATCAAGGGCACCGCGGGCATCCTGTTCTTCACCGATAAGGAAGACCGCTCGGTCGAAAACCCGACGTGCATCCACTGCGGCAAGTGCCTGACGGTCTGCCCGATGAAGCTCGAGCCGCTGTACATGTACAAGTACTTCCAGAACCGTGACTTCGAGAACATGCAGAAGTACCACATCCTCGACTGCTTCGAGTGCGGCAGCTGCTCGTACAACTGCCCGGGCCGTCTGCCCCTGACTCACACCTTCAAGACCGCCAAGCTCCTCTTCGCCGCCCGCGCGGCGGAAGAAAAGGCCCGCGCGGAAGCCGCTGCAAAGGAGGCTGAAACGAAATGACACCGAAAGAATTTACCTTTGACGCTGCCTATCAGCCTCAGGTTCGCGCCAAGCGCGGCACGCGCGAGATCATGCTCGATGTGATCATCGCCCTGCTCCCGGCTCTGTGCGTCGGCGTGTGGCAGTTCGGCGCGCAGGCGCTCATCCCGCTGGCCGTGTCCGTCGTGTCGTGCGTGTTTTTTGAGTGGGCTTACCGCAAGCTCCTGAAAAAGCCCGACACCATCGGCGATCTGTCCGCCGTGGTCACCGGCATCCTGCTCGCATTCACCCTGCCCGCCAACTGCAAGTGGTGGCTGCCGATCATCGGCGCGTTTTCGCCATCGTGGTCGTCAAGCAGCTCTACGGCGGCATCGGCAAGAACTTCCTCAACCCGGCGCTCGCCGGCCGTGCGTTCCTGCTCGCGTCCTACGCGCTGTTCATGACCGCGTGGGTCGTTCCCAGCAGTCTCGCCGGCGTTGTGGACGCCGAGACCATGGCCACCCCGCTGAGCTATATGAAGGCCGGCGAGGCGCTGCCGCAGTACTTCACCTTTAAGTCCATGTTCCTCGGCACGATGCCCGGCTGCCTCGGTGAGGTGAGCGCGCTTGCGCTGCTCATCGGCGGCGTGTATCTGCTGGCGCGCAAGGTCATCACCTGGCACATCCCCGTGTCGTTCATCGGCTCCGTCGCCCTGCTGACGCTCATCTTCGGCAGCAAAAACGGCGGCGGCTACACCCATGTCGAGTGGATGCTCGACAATCTCCTGACCGGCGGCCTGCTGCTCGGCGCGTTCTTCATGGCGACCGACTACAGCACCAGCCCCGTCACCGCTCCCGGCCGCATCATCTACGGCGTCGGCTGCGGCGCGCTGACCGTGCTCATCCGCGTGTTCGGCGGCTTCCCGGAGGGCGTTTCCTTTGCCATCCTCATCATGAACTGCTGCGCGTGGATGTTCGACAAGCACACCCAGCGCCGTCAGTTCGGCGTCAGCCGCGAGGACGTCAAGGCCAAGAAGGCCGCTGCAAAGGCTGCAAAGAAAGAAGCAAAGGAGGCTGCTGCAAATGGCTGAAAAGACTGAAAAGAAATCCGGCGGCGGCCAGATCATCAAGCTCGCGCTCGTGCTCTTTGCCGTGTCCGCGATCATGGCGCTCGCCCTCGGCCTCGTTTATGAGGTGACGAAGGACACCATCGCCATGCGCGCAGCCGAGACGACCAAAAACGCATACGCCAACGTTCTCCAGGCTGACGACTACGCAGAGCAGGCCGATTTCGAGAACGACGGCACCATCACCAAGCTCAGCGTCGCCACCACCGGCGGCGAGCAGACCGGCTACGTCGCCGAGACCACGTTCTCCGGCGCACAGGGCATGATTACCATGGTCGTCGGTCTCGACAGCGACTATAACTGCACCGGTGTGTACATCACCAAGCATTCCGAGACCTCCGGCCTCGGCGCCAAGGCGGCCGACACCACCGACGGTGCCTGGCGCGACAATCTCGTCGGCCAGGGCGACGGCCTTGCGCTGACGAAGGACAAGGGCACGGTCGCGGCCATCTCCGGCGCGACGATCACGTCCCGCGCCGTCGTCACCGAAGTGCAGACCGTCATCAACGCGGCCAAGTCGCTGGGTTAAGGAGGGCTGAAGCATGAATATCAAACAACAGTTCAAGGAAGGCCTCATTACCAACAACCCGGTTCTCGTGCAGCTCATCGGCATGTGCGCGACCATGGCTATCACGACCAGCCTCTTCAACGGCATCGGCATGGGCCTGTCCGTGCTCGTCATCCTGACGTGCTGCAATGTGGTCATTTCTCTCATCCGTAAGGTCATCCCGAATGACATCCGTCTGGCCATCTTCGTGCTGGTCATTGCGAGCTTCGTCACGATCGTCGACCTGCTGCTGCAGGCCTACGTCCCCGCGCTGAGCGCGTCTCTGGGCGTGTTCATCCCGCTGATCGTCGTCAACTGCATCATCATCGGCCGCGCCGAAGCGTTCTGCCAGAAAAACCCCGTCGGCCCGTCGTTCTTCGACGGCATCTTCCAGGGTCTTGGCTACACGCTCGTGCTCATTGCCATGTGCGTCATCCGTGAGCTGCTCGGCAAGGGCTCGTTCGGCACCGGCATCTTCAACACCATCGACGGTGTCATCGGCACCGGCAACGGCATTCAGATCTTCCCGGCCGAGTACGGCGCACTCGTGCTCACGCTCCCGATCGGCGGCTTCATTACGCTCGGCTGCCTGATCGCGCTCATGCAGTATGCGCTGCGCAAGTCCGCCGAGAAGAAGGAAGCCAAGGAAAAAGCGCTCGCTGCGCAGGAAAAGGAGGCGGCATAACATGAGTTCATCGACCGGTATTTTTGCCATCATCCTCAGCGCCGTCCTGACGAATAACTTCATCTTTTCGCAGTTCCTCGGCTGCTGCCCGTTCCTCGGCTGCTCGAGCAAGATCGACACCGCCGCCGGCATGGGTCTGGCCGTTACGTTCGTCATGGGTCTCGCGTCCGCCATCTGCTGGCTGGTCAACCTGCTGCTCGTGCAGCTCGGTCTCCAGTTCCTGCAGACGATCGCTTACATCCTCGTCATCGCCGCGCTCGTGCAGTTCATCGAGATGTTCCTTAAAAAGTCCATCCCGTCGCTGTACTCCGCGCTCGGCATCTACCTGCCCCTGATCACCACCAACTGCGCCGTGCTCGGCGTCGTGCTGCTCAACACGCAGTACACCTTCGGCTTTGTGCAGAGCGTGGTCTACGGTGTGTTCGGCGGTCTCGGCTTCATGCTCGCCATCTGCCTGTTTGCAAGCGTGCGTGAGAAGCTCGAGTTTGCCGACTATCCGGAGTGCTTCGAGGGCTTCCCGATCTGCCTCGTCTCTGCCGGCCTGCTTGCCCTTGCGTTCATGGGCTTCTCCGGCATGAAGATCGGCTAAGGAGGGCATGAATATGGATTTTAAATTGATTCTCGAGGGCATCGCTGTCCTCGGCGCCATGGGCGCCATCTTCGGCGCGCTGCTGGCCTTTGCCGCGAAGATCTTCTATGTGGAGGTCGACCCCAAGCAGGAAGCCGTCCGTGCGTGCCTCGCCGGCGCCAACTGCGGCGGCTGCGGCTACCCCGGCTGTGACGGCTATGCCGCCGCGGTCGCGGCCGGCAAGGCTCCGGTCAACTGCTGTGTGGCCGGCGGTCAGGCCGCTGCCGATCAGATCGCCGAGATCATGGGCGTCTCCGCCGGTGCGGAGGAGAAGATGGTCGCGTTCGTGCCGTGCTCCGGTGCGGAGGGCGTCGCCGTCAAGCGCTTCAACTACTCCGGCCCGCAGGATTGCCAGGCCGCCATGCTGTTCGGCGGCAAGAGCAACAAGGAGTGCCGCTTCGCCTGCATCGGCCTCGGCAACTGCGCCAGAGCCTGTAAGTTCGGCGCGATGCACATCGTCAACGGCGTCGCCAAGGTCGACCGCGACAAGTGCGTCGGCTGCATGGCCTGCGCCGATGCCTGCCCGAAGAAGATCATCGAGCGTGTGCCGTACAAGCAGGCCGTGCTCGTTGGCTGCCGCAATCAGGACAAGGGTGCCGTCACGCGCAAGATCTGCGATGTCGGATGCATCGGCTGCATGAAGTGCCAGCGTGAGTGCCCGGCGGACGCCATCAAGATCGAGAACTTCGTGTCCAAGATCGACTATGACAAGTGCGTCGGCTGCGGCCACTGCGCCGATATCTGCCCGCGCGGCATCATCAACCTGCTCGACATGGTCAAGCAGTAAGCTGCCAAAACATGAAAAACAGACGGACACCCCGGTGTCCGTCTGTTTTTTTGCGCACCGGCGGCAAAGCGTCCCTTCCCTGCTGGGCAAGCGGTCAGACCGCCAAGAGCCTCGCAGAGTTTGCCGCCCGCAGGCGGCAAAAAAGTGGAATCATTTTCTCCGGCGACATGTGCGGCGGAGAAAATACCGCTCAGGCTGCAAACGTGCGCGCCTCTGCCGTAGGCGGATGGCGCGTGCGCTGCAGCAGGCCGCAAACCCTTTGTCAAAAAGGAATACTTTTTGACAGGCTGTCCCGGTGGCCGTCTGTTTTTTTTGCGCACCGGCGGCAAAGCGTCCCTTTCCCTGCAGAGCGGAATGTGTTACAATAATCAAATCAACGTGAGGAGGCCGCCATGTACCAGACCAGACCCGACGATTATGATGCGTTCCGGTGCATCGCCGGTGCGTGTCCGCAGACGTGCTGCGCCGCGTGGGAGATCGTTGTCGACCCCGATGCGCAGGATGCCTATCTGCGCCTGCGGCATCCGCTGGCGGAAAAGCTCCGGCACGTGATGCGCGTGGACGCGGACGGCGACACCTACTTTGCGCAGTCGGACGGGCGCTGCCCGTTTTTGTGTGCCGACGGTCTGTGCGAGCTGCAGCGCACGCTCGGCGCGCAGAGCCTGTGCCGCACCTGCCGCGATTTTCCGCGCTGGGAGGTGCTGCTGTGTGACCGGGTGGAGCAGGGGCTGTCCCTCGCGTGCCCGGAGGCCGCGCGGCAGCTGCTCGCGCGCACCGCGCCGCTGCGCTTCGAGTCCGTGCGGATACCGGATGACGGCTATGTGCCCGGCGCGCGGGAGCGGCGGCTGACGGAGGCGCTCATGGCGGTGCGCGACCGGACGCTCGCGCTGCTGACGCGCCCGGAGCATACGGCGCGGGAGAACCTCGCGGCGGCGGAGGCGTTTGCCTGTGCGGCGCAGCGCCTGCTCGACAGGCACCGGCTCGCGGCGCTGGCTGCCGGAAACGTGCCGCAGCGGTGCACGGATGCGTGTGCCGGGTGCCTGAAGCCCGCAGCGCTGGCGGCGGCGTTTGCATCGCCCGAGCCGCTCGATCCGCAGTGGCCGGAGCTGCTCCGGCGCGTGGCTGCGCTGCCGGTCTGCCCGCCGCCCCGGCTGACGCAGACGCAGCAGATGTGCCTTGCGCAGGCGATCGTCTGGCGGCACGGTATGGACGCGCTCGACGACCGCGACGTGGTTTTCCCCGTGCGGTATGCCGCGGCGGCGCTGCGGCTGCTCGACTGCCTTGCGGCTGTGAGCGGGTGGACGGACGCACAGCTTGTCGTGTGCGTCATGCGCGAGACGGAAAATGACCCCGAGGCGCTGCCGCGGCTGCGGGCGGGGCTGCAAAATACGGCAAAATTATGAGGCTTAGGAGGCACTCAAGGATGAAAAAATGTGACTGCAAGATCATGAACACCCTCAGCAGGTACCCGAAGGTGTGGCCGTGGCTCGGCGTGGCGGGCTACGCGCTCGACGGCGCGGAGCTCGTGCTCAAGCACACCCGCTGGGGCAAGATGAACTACAAGGCGCGTATGCTCGTGCACGGTGCGGGCGCAGGGCTGCTGTGCCTCGGCGCGGGCGTGCACACGGCGCAGGCGGCCGCCGCCGGCATGGTCAATGTCCCTACCGCCGTGACCGGCGCGGTCATCGGCACCGGAATCGTCGGGCTGAACTATACGCACGCTGAGGCGAAGAAGATCGGCGTCAAGCGCGCGCGTGTGCTGCACCGCGTGTTTTGCGCCATGACCGGTCTCGGCATCGCCGCGCACGTGATCGGCGTCAAGCGCCCGAGACGGTAAGATACACTGCGCATCAGACAGAAAACAGCCACAGTGGTTTGCGCCACTGTGGCTGTTGCCATTTTTAAGAAAATGTGATAATCTAGAATCTACAGAAAAAACGGGATTCGGAGGGAGCTATGAAAAAACAAATCTGCTGCATAATTGCCGCGGTGACTGTGGTCACAATGCTGCCGGGATGCGGCGCAAAAGATACACCTGCCGATTATTCGCCTGCACCGGCAGTTGTGAGCACGGTCACGCCGGAGAGTGCTGTCCCACCGACGAGCGCCGCTGCGCCGGAGCGGACAATAACGGAAGATATGGCCTATGAAGGCGTAGACAACTACTGCCACAAAATGTATGACTGGAGTGTGGCAGAACAACTCCCGGACAGTATGTATGTGGCAAGTTACGGTGAAACGGACTGCGAGTATGTCGTGATGTTTCGCAGTTATACAGGCGCGTATGAGTACTTCTATGTCGACAAAACAACAGGCGTGACAAGGATGACTTTTCGGGATAGCGGGTTGAACGCTGAAGAGGACGGAGGAACCATAAATTTGTGGGACTATCTGGATGCTGAGAACTGAACCGCAATCGGGCAATGCGCGATATTTCGTGCGCTGGCATAGTTGTGAAAAATCCAACCGGCGCGGCCTTTGTGGCCGCGCCGGTCATTTTTTTGGATATCCGCCTTGGTTCAGCCGGTGGTGACATAGCTGCCCGACTCCGGCGCCTTGGCGAGAAACGGCACGAAGCGCGTCGCCGCGTCAAAGCTGCTGTCGGCTGCGATGGCGCTTTGGAGCGTGGAGATGTTGTCCGCCGTGGCGAACACGCACACGCGGTCCAGCAGCTTTGGCAGCACCGTCATGTCCTGCCCGGAGAGCTCCGCCTGCTTTTGCAGGATGGAGTCCGCGCTCACGATCGCGCTCACGCGCAGGCCCGTGGCGGTCAGGTTCGCGCGCAGATACTTTGCCAGCGCGACGACCGCGTCTGTGCGCGAGGGTGAGCCGCTTTGGGACGCATATTTGAGCTCCGTGGCCGCGAGCGGCTGCAGCAGGTACGAGAACGCGACCTCGTCAAAGCCGAGCTCCCGCAGCTCCTTGCAGAGGCTGACGAGGTACGTGCGCGTGAAGGTGTTGTACGGGTCGACCCAGCCGCCGGAGCCGTCGGTGTACGCGCTGCCGGACGCGGTCTGCAGCGCGGTGGCGGCGTAGCGCTCGGCCATGAGCGAGTCCACGCACGTGCTCACGACCGCAACGAGGTAGATGTTCTGCCCTTTGACGGTCCGGAGCGCGTCGGCGAGCTCGGCCGTGCCGTTGACGCCGTAGGCCGATGCCTCCGAGACGCCGGACTTCCAGCTGAGCGTGCCGCCTGGCGATTTCATCTGCAGCACGAGGGCGTTGCCGCCGGCGGCCTTCACAGATGCCGCAGCGCGGGTGAGTCCTTCGGGCGTGATCTTGTCGGCGGTCAGATACTGCGCGTGCAGCTCCGAGAGGTCCTTGCCCGCGTCGGAGATGATGCCGGAGTAGTCCGGATCTTCGAGCACGAGCTCGGTGTCGACCGTCTCGGGCTGGCCGTCGTCCGTCACGGGGGCGGGCGTCTCCATGATGGGAAAGACGACGTGCAGCGAGCCGTCGCTGCCGTAGACGATGTATTTCTGGCCGGCGTAGAACAGGATCACGGCCAGCACGATCAGTCCGGCGAGGATCCACAAGAGCACCGGCCAGACCTTGCCCCGGCTGCGCCGGGCGCGGTAGACGTCGTTTCGATGGGCGCGCATCGGCACACCTCCTTTGGGTCAGGCGGCTTCAGCCGCGGTTTTCAATGTCGCTGATGAGGGCGACGCGGCGCGCATGGCGGCCGCCTTCAAAGTCCGTGGTCAGGAAGGTGTCCACGATCTTGAGCGCGAGGCCCGTGCCGAGCACGCGTGCGCCCATGGCGAGGATGTTCGCATCGTTGTGGCGGCGGGTCATCTCTGCCGAGTAGCAGTCCCCGCACAGGGCGGCGCGGATGCCCTTGACCTTGTTGGCGGAGATGGAGATGCCGATGCCCGTACCGCAGATGAGGATGCCGCGCTCGCATTCACCGCCCGCGACCGCGCGGGCCACAGCCTCGCCGTAGACGGGGTAGTCGCAGCTCTCCTCGCTGTACGTGCCAAAGTCCTTGTAGGCGAGCCCGAGCTCGTCGAGATGGCGCATGACCTCCTGCTTGAGGGCATAGCCGCCGTGGTCACATCCGATCGCAATCATATACAATACCTCGATTTCTGAAATTTCCCGGTGTTAAAATGGCCAGTCCGGGAGCCATTTGAGCACATTCCATGCGTAGCTGCGCGAGATCGTCACGCCCGTGAGTACGGGGTAAAACAGCGCGAACAGCGCACCGCTTGCCGCGGTGAAGGCGTACACGATGCCGAAAGATCCCCGCTGCCGCAGCCGGTCAAACACATACCCGAGCGCGAGCACGAGAAAGAGCGTCGCCGCGAAGTAGTGGTATTCAAACGTCAGGCGCGAGATGAACACCCACGGCAGCACCTGCGCGAGATAGCCGACGAGGATAAACAGCGCCGTGCGGTCGTGCCTGACCGCGCGGTACGCAAGCACCGGCAGCGCCAGCAGCCCGCCCCAGCACAGCAGGGGATTGACGAACGCGCCGATGGTCGACACCGTCCCGTCGCCATACGACAGGTAGTAGAGGATCGGCCGCAGGTCGAGCAGCCACTGCCACCAGCGCGAGGCATACGGATGTGTGGCGACAAGGCCCGCGTGATACGTGAACATGAAGCGCTGGTTTTCCAGCACGATGGCGGCGTATTCGCGCGTGAAGTACATGCCCGCTCCGTGCAGACCGCGCGCCGCGCCGTAGGGATAGTAGCTCGCGTAGTAGATCATGCCCGGCATGAGCACGAAAAACACGAGGCAGAAGCCGATGTTCGAGACCAGCCTGCGCACATAGCGGCGGCCGTCGCCGTCACGGTGCGCCTGCACGCCCTGAAATACCCAGTGCAGCGCCCAGAGCACGCCGAGGCCCGCCCCGGCATACAGGCACGTCCACTTCGTGGCCGCGCCCACGCCGAACGCAATGCCGCAGGCGGCGAGATGGCGCAGCTTACCCTCTGCAAAGTACCGGTACAAAAACAGGTACATGAGCAGGATGAACAGCGTCGCAAAGCTGTCGATCGTCGCAATGCGCGTCTGCGTCAGGTGCATGAAGTCAAACGCCAGCAGTGCCGTGCCGCACAGAGCCACACGGTCGTCGCGGAACATCCGGCGCAGCAGATCCCACATCAGCGGCAGCATGGCCACACCGAAGAGCGCACCCATGCAGCGCCAGCCGAATGGCGTTATGCCGAAGAGCACGATGCCGAGCGAGAGCAGCTCTGCCGAGCGGCGGGTGCGACACCTCATACGGGTACACGCCGCGCAGATGCTCATAGGCCGTGCGCGCGTGGTAGATCTCGTCAAAATACGAGCTGTTGAAGTACGTGGACGATGCCGGCACGGTGTCCGCCTCGTCGCAGAGGGCGGCCGCGGATGCCGGGCCCGTGATCTCGCGCACGGCGATGCGTTTACCCTGCGGGTCGTAGAGCGCAAGCTCGCCGAGCTCCAGGTGCGCGCTCGCCGTGACGCGCACATAGGCTGCCGACGCGGGCGCAGTGTCCGCCGGCTGTGGGTGCAGCCATTTGAAGAGGTCTGCGTAGCCCTGCGGCATCGTGCCGGCGGCGGTGTAGGTGATGCCGTCGTCGGAGTAGGCGAGGGTGTATTCGCCCGTGTACAGGCCGGTGTAGTACCAGACGGTGTTGATGCTGTGCACGCCGTCGAGCGCGAGCGTTGCGCTCTCACCGGCCTCGAGCGTGCAAAAGTGCTGCGGGTCGCGCGCAGAGCCGAGCCCCGTGAACGCGGCGACGGCATACACCGCCGTCAGCACCGCGATGCCGATCCCGCCGCGGCGCGACGTGCGCCGGGGGATGGGGGTGCGCGCAGGCCACGCCAGCTGCAAAAACAGCGCCAGCGTCAGCGCGATGGCCGCCGCGGGCAAGATGATCCGAAGCGCCGCCATGCGCCGTTCCTCCCTTCGCCGGAGCGTTGGATGCTCGCGTTTGTCGGATGGTCTATATTATAGTACAGCGCGGCGGCGCTGTCCAGAAAAGAATCCGGCGGGCAGCTTCCGGCACTTGACAACGGTACGGAATAAAGTTAAAATAATGTGATTATATTTTTGGCGGCGGATGGAGCACCGCCACAAATATCGTTATGTTCCCGGCGGGTACGCTTGATGGCCCGCCTTTTCCAACTTGAAAAAATATCGTGAAAAAATCTGAAGAAACGGAGGATTACAATTTCATATGTCGTTACCAATAGCACTCGGTTGTATCATCGCAGCGCTTGTGGTTGGTTGTATCCTTGGCGGGCTCTACCGCAAAAAGGTCTCGGAACGCGAGATCGGCAGTGCGGAGGAGAAGGCCAAGCAGATCATAAATGATGCCTATAAGAGTGCCGAGAGCAAGCGGCGTGAGACCCTGCTCGAGGCCAAGGAAGAGATCCACAAGAGCCGTTCGGAGTATGAGCGCGAGGTCAAGGAGCGCCGCGCGGAGCTGCAAAAGCAGGAGCGCCGCCTTCAGCAGAAGGAGGAGACGCTGGACCGCAAGACGGACACGCTCGACAAAAAGACCGATGCCCTCAACCAGAAGATCGCCGCGATCGACACCAAGCAGAACGAGATCAACCAGCTCAAAAAGGCCCAGATGGAGCTGCTTGAGAAGATCTCCGGCTACACGGTCGAGGAGGCCAAGGCCTTCCTCATCAACAGCCTGAAGGACGACGTGGTGCACGAGCAGGCGCTCATGGTCAAGGAGCTGGAGAACCAGTACAAGGACGAGGCCGATTCCCGCGCCCGCGAGATCGTCGCCTCTGCCATCCAGCGCTGCGCTGCCGATCATGCCAGTGAGGTGACCGTGTCGGTCGTGCCGCTGCCCAACGACGAGATGAAAGGCCGCATCATCGGCCGCGAAGGCCGCAACATCCGCACGATCGAGACGCTTACGGGCTCGACCTCATCATCGACGACACGCCCGAGGCCATCACCGTCTCATGCTTCGAGCCCGTGCGGCGCGAGGTCGCGCGTCTGGCGCTCGAAAAGCTCATCAGGACGGCCGCATCCACCCCGCCCGCATCGAGGAGATGGTCGCCAAGGCCCAGAAGGAGGTCAACGCCACCATCAAGGCCGAGGGCGAGCGCGCCGTTTTCGAGACGAATATCCACGGTCTGCATCCCGAGCTGATCAAGCTGCTCGGCCGCAGAAGTACCGCACCAGCTACGGCCAGAATGTGCTCAACCACTCCATCGAGGTCTCGCACATTGCGGGCCTGCTCGCGTCCGAGCTCGGCGTCGACGTGGCCACTGCCAAGCGCGCCGGCCTGCTGCACGACATCGGCAAGGCCATCGACCACGAGGTCGAGGGCAGCCATGTGACCATCGGCGTGAACATCGCCCGCAAGTACAAGGAGTCCGAAGAGGTCATCCACGCCATCGAGGCGCACCACAACGACGTCGAGCCGCAGACCATCGTTGCCTGCCTCGTGCAGGCCGCCGACGCGATCTCCGCCGCCCGTCCCGGCGCCCGCCGCGAGAACATCGAAAACTACGTCAAGCGCCTGGAAAAGCTCGAGGAAGTCACCAAGAGCTTCCCCGGCATCGCCAACTGCTTTGCCATTCAGGCCGGCCGCGAGGTCCGCGTGATGGTCAAGCCCGAGGAGGTCACCGAGGACCAGATGGTGCTGCTCGCGCGCGACATCGCCAAGAAGATCGAGGACGAGCTGACCTACCCCGGTCAGATCAAGGTCAATCTCATGCGCGAGACCAAGGCCGTCGATTACGCGAAGTAAACCAAAGCACAAACAAAACGCCCGCCAGGAATGGCCGGTGTTCGTAAGGCAGCGAACAGCCACAGCAGTGCAAACTGCTGTGGCTGTTCTTGTAGTTTATCCGGCCATATGATACGATGGAGCCGAACTCACCTGCAAATCGGAATTTATCGAACAGATAACGAGGGCGCACTTCTATGCACCGTTCGGTGTAGTGCATTACGCGCGGAACTTGGCTCTCCCTTTGGGAGAGCTGTCGGCGCAGCCGACTGAGAGGGAAAACATGACCATACCAAAGGACAACAGTCAACTGGAAAACGCCCGGCGGTTACGCAGTGAGATGACGCCCCACGAACGAAAGCTATGGTATCTTTTCCTCCGCAAATATCCGGTGAAGGTTTATAAACAGCGAATCATCGGGAGATTTATCGTAGACTTTTATTGTGCTTCTGCCAAGTTGGTTATTGAATTGGATGGTTCTCAACACTATGAGCCTCAGGGGATGGCCTAATGATTCTGAGCGTTCCGCATTTTTGACAGCGTTTGGATTGGAGGTCCTGCGTTTTTTTCCAACCGAGATGTTGATATGGATTTTCGCGGCGTGTGCACACAAATTGATATCACCATTCAAAAAAACGCCTGTAAGGCCCTCTCAGTCACCTTCGGTGACAGCTCTCCCAGAGGGAGAGCCAAGGGGGAAGGGGGTCGCTGCAACTGTGCCGCATGTCATAATAGCATAAAGAAACGGAGCGCATCCGCACGGATGCGCTCCGTTAACTGTCTTACGAACGCCCCGCTAAACCGGCGGGCGTTTGTGTATCTGGTGCATTTTGGAAGCAGTGGACGCAAGTGCCGATTTGCGACAGATGCATGAAAAACGAATCTGTTATAAAAAGGAAAGAAATGCTTGACAAAAACAGCCGATTTATGGTAATATTTTTCTGGAACTGATAAAAATTGTTCCAAAACATGAAAGGAGAGTAAAATTCATGAATTGGGATTGCCTGTTTTGCTTCCTCGGATGGCTGCATGATCAGTGGGGCTGGGACCACGAAATGGCCGAGAAGTTCAGATCCATGTGCCCGAACAAGTAATTGATTTTTTGTGTGCTGTTAACCGGTAGCACGCTGTCAGCCCGCCCGGGGCTGAGCCAACCTTACGAGGCCTGACGCTTTGCGTCAGGCTTTGTTTTTTGCCCGGGTTTGACAGCCCGCGCGCGGGTGTGTAGAATGGGCGCAGAGACCGAAACGGACGGGCGGGGAGATGCGATGAAGCGGAAGCGGTACAAGCTCTATGACAATTACACGACTTATTTTATCTTACTAGGGCTTGGCTTTTATTATGTTTTGGTGATAGGACTTGATGTTTGGGCGTTTTGTGCATCTGATGACGTGTCATCTTGGATTCCGTTTTTTCTGATCATCACCTGTCCTGCTGTTTTGACGATCGTTTTAGCGTATAAGCCGCAGGGATTTAGTCGACTTTTAACACGCTGCAGCTTTGATGCCGAAGGCATCCATTGCCGGAGCCCACGCTGGGGGCGCTTTACGCTTCGGTGGGATGAAATTCGTACATATGGGTTTTATGGGTACTCCTTTTCCTATATGTCCATGCCGTTTTTGTACTTCTCGCTGGACCCGGCGGAGTATGCGCCCCAAAACGGCGGCGAGGCGGCGCGAATCGGCCGCGACCGGATCATTTTTCAGTATCGGCCGTCCATCTGGGCGGCGCTGACGGAGTATATGCCGCGGGATATGGTCAAGCGGCTGGACGATGTGATCCGCAATGAACGCGGCGGGCATTTCCGGCGCAGGCCCGGCGCGTGAGCGGGCGAGCCTGCTGCACCGTGGATAGAGAAGAAAGCAGACAGCAAAAAATCCGGCGCCCGCCCGGGGCTGAGCCAACCTTACGAGGCCTGACGCTTTGCGTCAGGCTTTGTTTTTGCCCGGGTTTGACAGCCCGCGCGCGGGTGTGTAGAATGGGCGCAGAGACCGAAACGGACGGGCAGGGAGATGCGATGAAGCAAAAGTGGCATAAACTCTATGGTAATTATATTACTTATTTGATTTTGGTTGGTCTTGGATTGTATTATATCTCTTTGATTGCGCTTGATATTTGGATATTTCATGCACCTGATCTGTCATTTTCAATCCCATGTTTTCTGCTGTTGACCTGTCCCGCTGTTTTGTCGATCGTTTTAGCGTATAAGCCGCAGGGATTTAGTCGGCTTTTAACGCGCTGCAGCTTTGATGTTGAGGGCATCCATTGCCGGAGCCCGCGCTGGGGGCGCTTTACGCTTTGGTGGGATGAAATTCGTACATATGGGTTTTATGGGTACTCCTTTTCCTATATGTCCATGCCGTTTTTGTACTTCTCGCTGGACCCGGCGGAGTATGCACCCCAAAATGGCGGCGAGGCGGCGCGAATCGGCCGCGACCGGATCATTTTTCAGTATCGGCCGTCCATCTGGGCGGCGCTGACGGAGTATATGCCGCGGGATATGGTCAAGCGGCTGGACGATGTGATCCGCAATGAACGCGGCGGGCATTTCCGGCGCAGGCCCGGCGCGTGAGCGGGCGAGCCTGCTGCACCGCGGATAGAGAAGAAAGCAGACAGCAAAAAATCCGGCGCCCGCATCGCGGGCGCCGGATCTTGCTTTGTCTGTTGTTTTTTGGGGCAGGGGAGGATCAGTACATACCGCCCATGTCCGGGGCAGCCGGAGCAGCCGGAGCGGCCTTCTCGGGCAGGTCGGCCACGAGGGACTCAGTGGTCAGGACCATGGAGGAGACGGACGCGGCGTTCTCAAGCGCGCTGCGGCAGACCTTGGTCGGGTCGACGATGCCGTTGTCGATCATGTCGCCGAAGGTGTCGTGCGCGGCGTCGTAGCCGTAATTGACGCTCTTGCTCTTGCTGACCTTGTCGAGGATGACCGCACCCTCGACACCGGCGTTGGCCGCGATCTGGCAGATCGGGCGCGCAGCGCGGCAGCGATGATGTTCGCACCGGTCTTCTCGTCGCCGGAGAGCTTGGCAGCCGTCGCCTGTGCGGCCTTGCTGGCCACGACATATGCCGTGCCGCCGCCGGCGACAACGCCCTCTTCAACAGCCGCGCGGGTTGCGTTGAGCGCGTCCTCGATGCGCAGCTTCTTTTCCTTCATCTCGGTCTCGGTCGCAGCGCCGACCTTGATGACCGCAACACCGCCGGAGAGCTTTGCCAGACGCTCCTGCAGCTTCTCCTTGTCGTACTCGGAGGTCGTTGTCTCGATCTGGGCGCGGATCTGCGCGATGCGGCTCTGGATGTCGTCCTTGGCGCCGGCACCCTCGACGATGGTCGTGGTCTCCTTGGTGACCTTGACCTGACGCGCGTGGCCAAGCTGTGCCAGCGTGGTGTCCTTGAGCTCCATGCCGAGGTCGGTCGAGATGACCTGACCGCCGGTCAGGATGGCGATGTCCTGCAGCATTTCCTGCGGCGGTCGCCGAAGCCGGGGGCCTTGACGCACACGCAGGTGAACGTGCCGCGCAGCTTGTTGAGGATGATGGTGGCCAGCGCCTCGCCCTCGATGTCGTCGGCGATGATGACGAGCTTCTTGCCCGCATTCAGCACGGCCTCGAGCACCGGCAGGATCTCCTGAATGTTCGAGATCTTCTTGTCGGTGATGAGGATGAGTGCGTCATCGATGACGGCTTCCATCTTGTCGTTATCGGTGACCATATACGGGGAGATATAGCCGCGGTCGAACTGCATGCCCTCGACGACCTCGGAATAGGTCTCGGCGGTCTTGCTCTCCTCGACGGTGATGACGCCGTTCTGGCTGACCTTCTCCATGGCCTCGGCAATGAGCTTGCCGATGTGCTCGTCACCGGAAGAGATCGCGCCGACACGCGCGATGTCGCCGCTGCCGCTCACGGGCTGGGAGTTGGTGCGGATGGCATCGACGGCCGCCTCGGTCGCCTTCTGGATGCCGCGGCGCATGACCATCGGGTTTGCGCCGGCGGCGAGGTTCTTCAGACCCTCGCGGATCATCGCCTGCGCCAGCACGGTGGCGGAGGTGGTGCCGTCACCCGCGACGTCGTTGGTCTTGGTGCTCACTTCGCGGATGAGCTGCGCGCCCATGTTCTCGAACGCGTCCTCAAGCTCGATCTCCTTTGCGATCGTCACACCGTCGTTCGTGATCAGCGGAGCGCCGAACTTCTTGCCCAGCACCACGTTGCGGCCCTTGGGGCCGAGGGTGATCTTGACGGTATCTGCAAGCTGATCCACGCCGCGCTGCAGCGCCTTGCGTGCTTCTTCACCATAAATGATCTGTTTTGCCATAATGAAAGCCTCCTAATGAATCCAAGCAGTAGTGTCTTACTCGACGACGGCCAGAATGTCGCTCTGGCGCACGATGGAATACTCCTCGCCGTCCACCTTCACGGTGGTGCCGGAGTACTTGCCGACGATCACGCGGTCACCGGCGGCGACGGTCATCTTCACTTCGTTGCCGTCCACCATGCCGCCCGGGCCGACTTCGACGACCTCGAACATCTCGGGCTTCTCCTGCGCAGATGCTGCCAGGATCAGGCCGCTCTTGGTCTTTTCCTCGGCCTTGAACTGCTTGAGGATCACACGGTCTGCCAACGGTTTGAGTTTCATAATCTATATGCCTCCTAATATTGAATACAAAAAAGTGATGCGTTAGCACTCAATTCCTCGGAGTGCTAACGCATCATACTATACCACAATTTTTCGGATTATCAAGCCCCTGACGAAATTTTTTTGTAAACGTTTTATGACCGCGTTTTTCGTCAGGTATGGACAAATTCGCGTGTCTCGTGGCCGCCCGCGGTCTCGGGGTGGAAGAAGGCCATATTCGCCGGCACGAGGAAGTTCACGCCGCCGGGGATGAGGTCGAAATTCACGTGCTTGCCGTAGAGCGCCTCGCCGTCGATGTTGACGACGATCTCGTTTTCGCTGTCGATCTCAAGGTGGTCACCCTCAAGGTGCGTGATGAACTGCTCCAGCTCGCGGTAGCGGCCCTTGGCGTACTTGCCGACGAGCCGGATGAACGTCAGACGCGACACATCGCGCACGACGAGAAACTCGAGCTTGCCGTTGTCGGGCATGGAGTCGGGGATAGGGTTGAAGCCGCCGCCGTAGAACCGGCCGTTGCACGCGCAGATGAGCGACGTGCCGCCGGAATACTCCATGCCGCAGCCGCGCACGGTCAGCGGCTGGGCGATGCCCTTGAAGAGGTTCGCCACGGCGGAGAAAATGTAACTGTCGTGATACTGGTGCACCTCCGTGCCGATGCGCGCGTCGATGCCGACCGAGCAGATGTTGAGCGCGTAGCGCCCGCAGCACTCGATGATGTCGAAGGGGCGCACCTCGCCGTGCACGAGGTCGGCAAGGTCGGAAAAGCGCGCCTTTTCCTCGCCGAACATCTTGATGAAGTCGTTGCCCGTGCCGCAGGGGAAGTGCGTCACGGCAACATTGCTGCGGCCGGCGGCGCCGTTGACGCACTCGTTGAGCGTGCCGTCGCCGCCGCAGGCATACACCCGCAGCTCCTCGCCGGAGGCCGCCTCCGCGGCGATCTTGGCGCATGCATCCATGGGCGCGGTCGTGACATAGACCTCGTAAGCGTCCTCGCTGCCCTCAAGCGCGCGGCGCGCCTGCTCGGCAACGTATTCGCGCCGGTCCTTGCCGCCGGCGACGGGATTGACGATGAACAGATGTTTCATAGTGAATTCCTGCACTTTCGACAAAATAATACAATAACTATACCGCGTGCGGCGCGGACGCGCAAGGGGAAAATCGTGAATATTTGCGGATTTTTAACTACCGGTGTGAGCATATGCACCGGCCTGCCGCCTCACACGTCCTTCGTGTACTGGAACAGGTCGCAGCGGAGCGTGCCGTTGTAGAGCTTGCGCTTCTTGTCCGCCGGACGGCCGAACGTGCGCTCAAACTCCGTGTGCGACGACAGGAGGTAGAGCTTCCAGTGCGCGGTCTTGGCGTAGGCCGCGCCGAAGGCGGCGTAGAGCGCCTCGGCCTCGCGCTTTTCCATCAGGCGCTCGCCGTAGGGCGGGTTCGTGACGATGACGCCGCGCTCGGTCGTCTGTGCGAATTCCCGCGCGTCGGCGACGGCGAACGTGATGCAGTCGTCCACGCCGGCGCGGCGGGCGTTGTCGCGCGCCATGGCGACGGCGCGGGGGTCGATGTCGGAGGCGAAGATGTGGTAGTCGCCGTGAAACTCGCGTGCGCGCGCTTCTTCGCGTGCCTGCGGCCAGACCTCGGCCGGCAGCCACGCCCACTGCATGGCAGCAAAGTCGCGGTGGATGCCGGGTGCGCGCCCCTTGGCGGCCAGCGCCGCCTCGATGGCGATGGTGCCGCTGCCGCAAAACGGGTCGCAGAAATCGCCCCGGCCGCGGTAGCCCGCGATGTCCACGAGCGCGGCGGCCAGCGTCTCGCGCAGGGGCGCCGCCACGTGCGCCGGACGGTAGCCGCGCTTGTGCAGCGGCGTGCCGGTCGTGTCGAGGTAAAGCGTGGCTGTGTCGTGCACGAGCGAGAACTGGATCTGATACAATGCGCCGGTCTCGGCGAACCAGCCGACGCGGTAGCGCCGCTTGAGCGACTCGACGACGGCTTTTTTGATGATCTTCTGGCAGTCGGGCACGGAGTGCAGCGCCGACTCCAGACTGTAGCCCTTGACGGGGAAGGCCGCGTCCGCCGGCAGATAGTCCGCCCACGGCAGCGCCTTGACGCCCTCAAAGAGCGCGTCGAACGTCGGCGCGGGGAAGCTGCCCAGCTCGAGCAGCACGCGCTCGCCGAAGCGGCAGCGGATGTTCATGCGCGCGATGTCCGCGTCCGTGCCGGTGCAGTGCACGCGGCCGTTTTCGGGCATAACATCGCGCAGCCCCATATGGCGCAGCTCATTGCCGAGCGGGCCCTCGAGCCCGAACAGGCACGGCACGCACAGTTTGTGGTCAGGCATCGGGCGTGTCCTCGGTTTCTTCGGATTTTTCGGGCTGCGCGGTCTCGGTCTCCGGCTCGGTTTCAGTTTCGGTTTCGGGCTCGGTTTCAGGCTCGGTTTCAGGTTTGGTTTCAGGCTCGGTCTCCGGCGCAGCATCCGCCTCCGGGGCATCTTCCGTCTCGGGCGTCATGTCCACGAGCTCGAAGGTGATGTCCGGCAGTTTTTCCTGCTCATACTTGCCGCAGAGGATGCGGATGAGCACCACGATGGCGTAGATCAGGCAGGCGACGGCGGCGACCGTCAGCCCCTCGACCCAGCCTGCGGGATGCTGCCGACGGTGTCCACGCGCACGATCTCGTCGGGCAGGTAGTCGGCCGCGTCCTCACTGTCGCCGATCGCGCCGATCTGCTGCAGGTAGGCGTGGTTTTCCGTGTACCAGTCGTAGAGCGCGGTCGAGACGGCCTCCGGCATGGTCTTGACCGTACCGGTGACGCGGATGTAGTTGCCGTCCCAGTTGCTCTGACCGGTGAGGACGCTTGCCGTTGTATCGGAGATAGTCTTGACCGAGGCGTTCCAGCGCGCGGGGAAGCGGAAGGCCACGAGCTTGCCGCCGATGGGCACAACGCCGTACTGCGCGCTGCCGCCGTTGGGGTCGGAAAACGTGTTGAGGATAAAGACGATGTCATGCTGCACGAACGTGCCGGGGTCGGCATCGAACGTGTCGACGATCTTCTGCGCGCCGCGGGCGATGCGGAACACGCCGAAGCCGGACGCCGCCAGCAGCACGATGGCCGCCAGCAGACCGGCCACACCGCGCCGGAGCGCGTGACGCGCGCGGACGCTCATGGGCTTTTCTCCGCCGGAGCGGGGGCTTCGGCAGCATCGGCTTCGCCGGCGGGGACTTCGGCGGTGTCGGTCTCGACAGCGGCGGTCTCGCCGGCCGTGACTTCTTCCGGCTGCGCGCACGCTTCGGGCGCATCGGTCTCCGGGGCGTCCGGCGCGGCGTTGTCGTTGATGATTTCTTCGGGGGTCTTGTGTTCGTCCATGATGGGCTCCTTTCTCAGATCGTGGCGGCGCTGTCGAGCATGGCGTCGAGCACGCAGCAGGCGAGCGCGGCCTCCATGACGGGGATCGCGCGCGGGGCAAGGCACGGGTCGTGCCGGCCGTTGATGCGCAGCGGTGTCTCCTCCATGGTCGCGAGGTCGACCGACGGCTGCTCGCACGCGATCGACGGCGTCGGCCGCAGGGCCATGCGCACGACGAGCGGCATGCCGTTGGTGATGCCGCCGTTGATGCCGCCGGCGTTGTTGGACGCCATGGTGATGCGTCCGTTTTGCAGGCGGATGGGGTCATTGGCCTCGCTGCCGCGCATTTCGGCGAGGGCGAAGCCGCGGCCGAACTCCACGCCCTTCACGCCGGGGATGGCGTAGAGCATACCGGCGATGCGGCTCTCCATGCCGCCGAAGAGCAGCCCGCCGACGCCGGCGGGCACGCCCGTGACGACGCACTCGAGCTCGCTGCCGACGGAGTCACCGGCGCTGCGCGCATCGAGGATGGCGCGCTTCATGTCGAAGTTGAGCTCCTTGCCCGTCGCCTGACCGACGCGCACGGCGTTGGCCGTGATCGTGATGCCGCGGCGCTCAAGGATCTGGCGGCAGACCGCCCCGGCAAACACCAGACACGCCGTGAGCCGGCCGCTGAACGGGCCGCCGCCGCGCAGGTCGGCGTGGCCGCCGAAGCGCACGGTCGCGGCATAGTCCGCGTGGCTCGGGCGCGGGATCTCCGGGTGGTAGGCTGCGCTGTTCTGGTCCTTGTTGCGGAAGATGGCCGAGATGGGCGCGCCGGTCGTCACGCCGTTGAGAATGCCGCTCATCACGAGCGGATCATCGGTCTCGGAGCGGTGGGTCGTCAGGTCGGACGAGCCGGGGGCGCGCCGGCGCATCTGAATGCGCACGGCGTCCATATCGATGCGCTCTCCGGCCGGGACGCCGTCGAGCACGACGCCGATCGCCGGGCCGTGCGACTCGCCGAAGATCGTCACTTTTACGCGTTCGCCATAGGTGTTCATGCGGTTGCCTCGCTGTTCGTTCAAAAATAGGTTTACAGTTAACCATACAACATTTTCGCGGTCTTGTAAATGCCTTTTGCGCGCTGTGTGCGCCGCGCGGCCGCGCGGGCGCGGATTTTACAGATTGGACATGAAAAATACGCGCCGATTGTTTATAATAGAACGAACCATTGGATCATTATGCCCGGCGCACCGCGCCGGTGAAGAGGCAACATCACATGAGCCAGAAAGTGCTCGTCGTGGAGGACGATATCAACATCGCGGAATTGCTGCGTCTGTACCTGCAGAAGGACGGCTTTGAGGTGTCGCACGCGGCCGACGGCGGCAAGGCCGTCGAGATGGCCAAGGAGATCCAGCCCGACCTCGTGCTGCTCGATATCATGCTGCCCGTGATGGACGGCTGGCAGGTCTGCCGCGAGCTGCGCAAGAGCATGAAAATGCCCATCATCATGCTCACCGCCAAGGGCGAGACCGAGGACAAGGTCTCCGGTCTGGAGATGGGCGCGGACGACTACATCGTCAAGCCCTTTGAGGTCAAGGAGCTGCTTGCGCGCGTGCACGCCGTGCTGCGCCGCACCGGCGACGACGGCAAGCCCCAGAGCAAGAAGCTCACCTTCGACAAGCTCGTCATCAACCTCGACTCCTATGAGCTGATCGTCGACGGCAAAAAGGTCGACACGCCGCCCAAGGAGATGGAGCTTTTGTACCACCTTGCGGCCACGCCCAACCGCGTCTACACCCGCAACCAGCTGCTCGACGAGGTGTGGGGCTTTGACTACTTCGGCGACAGCCGCACCGTGGACGTGCACATCAAGCGTCTGCGCGAAAAGCTCGAGGGCGTGTCCGACAAGTGGGCGCTCAAGACCGTCTGGGGCGTGGGCTATAAGTTCGAAGCGGAAGAGACGTAAGTGAAGAGCATCTATTTCAAGAACTTCGCCGCGACCGCCGCCATGGTGCTCTTCAGCTTTCTGATCCTCGGCACGGCGTTCGTGTTTCTCGGCCGCAGCTATGTCATCAGCGAATACCGCGGCAACATGGTCTCCAACGCCGAGGAGGTCAGCCATGCGGCGCAGGCGCTCGTGCGCAGCGGCGAGCTTACGAGCTGGGACCTGCGCATGGTCATCAGCACGCTTGCACAGTCGACCGGAAACCACATCTTCATCACCGACACCGACGGGACGGTCGTGTCCTGCTCGTGCCGGAACATTGCCTGCGAGCACCTCGGCCGCACGCTCACCGGCAGCGCCATGACACAGCTGCGCAGCGACGGCAAGCTCAACCTCATCACGAGCCTCGGCGGGTTTTACAGCTCCGCACACTACGTCGTCGCCCAGCCGATCAACATCGGCTCGGCCGCGCGCATCGTCGGCTACGTGTTCGTGACGACCAACAGCGCCACGATCATCGACGGCTGGCGCACGTTCGTGTGGGTATTTCTCGCCGCGTCCGCAGCCGTGATGATGATCGCGCTGCTGCTCTCGCTCGTGACGAGCAAGCGCATGGCGCAGCCGCTCGACGAGATGGCCGTCGCCGCCAAGAAATTCGCACACGGAGATTTTTCCGCCCGCGTCACGGATGACGGACGCACCGACGAGGTCGGCGCGCTCATTTCGGCGTTCAACACCATGGCGGACTCGCTCGAGACGAGCGAGGAGCGCCGCAACGCCTTCATCGCCAACGTCTCGCATGAGCTCAAGACGCCCATGACCACCATTGCCGGCTTTGCCGACGGCATTCTCGACGGCACGATCCCCAAGGATCAGGAGGACAAATACCTCGTCACCATCGCCGACGAGACGCGCCGCCTTTCGCGCCTTGTGCGCAGCATGCTGGATATGTCGCGCATGGAGAGCACGGGCGAGGATCTGACGCGCCGGCGCGAATTTGACATCTCGGACAAGATCGTCAGCGCCATGCTCAGCTTTGAGGCGCGCGCCAACGACAAGCAGCTCGACGTCGACCTCCAGCTTCCGGAGGACCCGATGCTCGTGCTCGGCGACCCGGACGCCATCACGCGCGTGCTCTATAATCTGATGGACAACGCCGTCAAATTTGCCGCGCCCGGCAGCACGCTGTGCGTCTCGCTCTGGAAGTCGGAGGGCAAGGCCTACGTCTCCGTGCGCGATCACGGCGAGACCATCCCCGCCGACGACCTGCCGTTCATCTTCGACCGCTTCCACAAGTCCGACCGCAGCCGCAGCCTCGACCGTGACGGCGTGGGGCTCGGGCTGTATCTGGTCAAGAGCATCCTCGATGCGCACGGCGAGGACATCGCCGTCACGAGCCGCGACGGGGAGACGGAGTTCGTGTTCACGCTCACGCTCGCAAAGCCCGCGCCCAAGCCCACCGCAAAGCCCGAAAACACCGGCCGCCGGGGCGGGCGCAAGAGTTCATGAATTGTTCGCGGAATTCATAGAATGTTCGTTTTCCATTCATAAGCAGCACAAAATCGTGTGTTATCATCAAATCGTTCCTTGGGAGGGACACCAACATGTACGACAACGTTCGCAAACCGGAGTCCGACTGGTATGAGGCCGGCTATTCCGCGCCCCGCAGCGAAGCTTCCGGCAGCGGCTGCTACGACTCTTACTGGAGTCCGTCGCAGACCGCCGCACCGAAGAAGAAGTCCCATCAGGGCCTGAAGATCACGATGATCATTCTCGGCGTGTTGGTGCTGATCATCGCCTCGTGTTATGTGTTCGCGGCGCGCGGACGGGACTCTGCTCCCTCCGTCGATCCCGGACAGCACGGCAGCGTGACGATCCCACAGGACGATGCGGACGATGACACCACCGTCACCGGCAAGAACGAGCTGCCGGGCGCGCCGACAGATCCCGGCGTGACCATGGCGCTCCAGCCCGCCGGCGGCAGTGTGCTCTCGCTGCAGAGCGTGTATGCCAAGTGCCTGCCGTCCGTTGTCGGCATCCATGCCGACATCCGCCGCGGCGAGTACAGCACCGGCACGGGCATCGTGCTCACGAGCGATGGCTACATCGTCACGAACACGCACGTGCTCGACGGCGCGAAGAGCGTCACCGTGACCACGTCGGACGGCACCGAGTATACGGGCGCACTCGTCGGCGCAGACGCCGTGAGCGACATCGCCGTGCTCAAGATCGACGCACAGGGGCTCACCCCCGCCGAGTTCGGCGACTCCAGTTCCCTGCAGGTCGGCGATGACGTTGTGTCCATCGGCAACCCGCTCGGCGAACAGCTGCGCTGGACGATGACCAACGGCATCATCTCCGCCATCAACCGCGACATGGTCTACAACGGGCACAGCATGACCCTCCTGCAGACCAATGCCGCCATCAACGAAGGCAACTCCGGCGGCCCGCTCATCAATATGTATGGGCAGGTGATCGGCATCACGAACATGAAGGCCCTGTCCACCGGCGTGGAGGGCATCGGCTTCGCGATCCCGACGGCGGTCATCCGGCCGATCGTCAATGCCCTGCTGGCAGACGGCCGCGTTTCCGGCCGCGTGAGCATCGGCATCACCGTGGGCGCGATCTCCTCTGCCGCTTCGGACTACTATGATCTGCCCGAGGGGCTTTATATCAGCGACGTCGCTGAGGGCTCGGACGCCGAGAAGCAGGGCATCCAGTCCGGCGATATGCTTCTGGCGGTCAACGGCAAGGCCGTGACCACCACCTACGATGTCAGCGCCGTCAAGGATGGCTTGCAGGTGGGCGACACCGTCACCCTGACCATCTATCGCGACGGCAAAACGTTCGACGTCAAAGTCAAGCTCGTCGACACGAACGACATCTCTTAATTTGCTAGTTTCTCCCTCCTCATATTCTCCTCTCTATTGAACGAACCCCAGGCGGCTTGCCGTCTGGGGTTTGTTCTATGTCCGGGTGCGGCTGTGCGCTGCCGCGCCGCCGCGCGACAGAACAGCGGGGGAGCCCGAGGGGGCAAGGCCCGCCTCGGTTCGGATGCTGCGAGCTTGCGCAGCAAGCCGACGAACCCCAGATGGGTAACACCATCTGGGGCTTGTTCTGCGTTTGGGCGAAAAACGATGCGGTAGGTCATGTGACTGAGCAGCGGATGCGCAAAACAGCCCGCTCCATCGGAGCGGGCTGTTTTTTCTGCGTTTGGTGCGTTTTGCACTTCACGGTACGCCGCAGCGAAACGTGCCGCCGGCATACGCATACACCGCGCAGCCGAGCGCATCGGCGTCGGCGGGGTCATGCGTGGCGAGCACGAGCGTCCTGCCCTGCGTCTCGGCGGCGATGCACGCGATCACACGCGCACGCAGCGCCGCATCCAGAGCGCGAAACGGCTCGTCGAGCAGCAGCACCGGCGCATCATACGCGAGCGCGCGCGCAATGGCCACGCGCTGCTGCATACCGCCGGAGAGCGCCGCGGGATATTGCTCCGCCGCCTCGCCGAGCTCCAGCCGCTCCAGCCATGCGCGCGCCTGCGGCATGGTCTGTCCGGTCGGAGAGCACGGCGTTGACGTTTTCCGCTGCCGTGCGCCACGGCAGCAGCCGCGGCTCCTGAAACACGCACGCGATGCGCCCGGGCGAAACGCGCACGCTGCCGCCGTCCGGCGCGCGCAGCCCCGGCGAGCACACGCAGCAGCGTCGTCTTGCCGCAGCCGGACGGGCCCATGAGCGCGATGTGCGCCCCATCGGGCACGGTGAGCGTGACCTTGTGCAGCACGTCGCGCCCGTCGTAGGTCACGGTGAGGTCGTGCGCCTCGATCATGTGCCGCCGCCTCCTTTCCCGCGCGGGGTCAGCGCGCGCAGCACCAGCCGCTCGAGTCCGACGCTCAGGAGAATGACCGCGAGCGTCCACGCGAAGAGGTCGGTGGTCTGCAGATACAGCTTCGATTCATAGATCATGCGGCCGATGGCGCTGTGCGGCACGGTGAGCACCTCGGCGGCGATGGCGGACTTCCAGCCGAAGCCGATGCCGGAGCGCAGCGCCGCGAGAAAGTGCGGCCGCACGCTCGGCAGACAGATCCGCCGCAGGATGCGTCCGCGCGGCCAGCCGTACACCTGCGCCAGCTCGAGCAGGGCGGGATCGGTCGAGCGGATGCCGGTGCAGATGTTGCTCCACACGACGGGCAGCACCATGAGCAGCGAGATGAACACCGGCAGCCAGTCGCGCGCGATCCACACGAGCGCGAGCACGACGAACGACGCCACCGGCGTGGACTTGACGACCGTCATGAGCGGGCGCAGCAGCGCATCGGCGGTCTTGGACGCGGCGCACGCGACGGCCATGCCCGTGCCGAGCGCGACCGCCGCCGTGATGCCGAGCAGCACGCGGCCGATGGATACGGCCGTGATGCGCCAGAACGCCGCCGTCGCCGCGAGCTCGCACAGTCTGTGCACGACGACCCACGGCGCAGGCAGCAGCAGCTCCCGGTTCACGAGCAGCGCGAGCGCCGCCCACACCGCGACCCAGAATGCAAGCGTCAGCGCGCCGCGGGCAAAACGCTTCATTTCAGCACGCAGTAGAAGTCATCCCCCGGCACGCTGCCGCCGATGCTCTGCGGGGCGACGGTGCTCAGCGCGGTGAGAAACGCCGTGAGCGGCGCCTGCATCTCCGCGCCGGAGACAAAGCAGACGTTGCAGTTCGGGATGGCCTTGGCGGCCACGGCGGCCTTGGCAAAGATGCCCGCATCCTGGATCATCTGGCCGGCCTGCTCGGGCTCAGCCGTCAGGAATTCGATGGACGCCTTGTATTCGTCGAGAAACGCCTTGACCTCGTTCGGGTGCTCGTCGGCGAATGCCTTGCGCACGACGACGCAGCCCTGCACGAGGCTGCCGGCCTCGGAGACCTTGTCCCATTCGGCGGTCAGGTCGAGCGCGGCGGTGAGCTCCGGATTGGCAGCGCGGGCGATCGTGACCATCGGCTCGGGCAGCACGGCGATGTGCACCTCACCGGAGGCGAGCGCCGTGTTGAGCTCGGCCGGCTGGGCATAGGTGTTGTCGATGGTGATGTCCGTGCTGGCGGTCAGGCCGTTGCGCTCACACAGGTACTGGAAGATGAACGTCGGGTTCTGCACGGGGACATAGACGTTTTTGCCGCGCAGGTCGGCGAAGGACGTGATGTTCTCCGTGCCGTCGGTCACGACGTAGAGCACGCCGCGCGTGTTGAGCGCGAGCACCTGCACGGCGCCATTGGTCTTGTTGTAGAGCGCAGCGGCGGCGTTCGTCGGCAGGGCGGCGATGTCGGCCGTGCCGTTGACGAGCGCGGCGGTGGCGTTGCTCGGGTCGGTCTCGACGGTGAAGCTGTAGTTGAGCGCGGCATTGCCCGCCTTGCTGTCGGTCATGAGCTTTGCCATGCCGAAGCCGGTCGTGCCGTTGAGTGAGACGACGTTGACGGTCAGGTCCTTGTCGACGGCGCTGCCCGTGTCCTTCTCGCCGCAGGCGGCGAGGGCGAACACCATCAGGACGGCCAGCAGCAGGGCCGTGCATTTGCGCAGATGTTTCATTGCAGATCTCTCCTTTTCGTGATTGCCGCCTGCATCGTGAGACAAAAAATGCCATGCCCAAAAGGCATGGCGGTGCGGCAAGGCACGCACGCAGCCTTCCACCTCATGGGCGATTCGGTGTCAGATTCGGTGCGGGATCGGCGGCGGCCGGGCCGGCAGCAGAGCTTGCGGCGCGGGCGCATAGTTTGGTTCGATTATGCCATGCAAATGCAGACGTGTCAAGCGTTTGCGGCGACTTTTCCAAAAGATGCACAGAGGTTGAAAAATGGAACGTATTGTGAAAAAATCTCTCAGTTTGTCGTTATCAAAACGACGGGGCTGGGCATTGAAATCACAGAAAAAATCTTGTATATTGTATATAGAAAACCTGCATCAGCCGGGGTAGGAGCCGGCAAAGTGCAAATTTGTTGGAAAGGGAATCGAGATTATGGAACAAATCGATTACAAATTCATTGACCAGGTCCTCGCGGATCACGCCTGCGACGCCTCGCAGATCATTGCGATCATGCAGGATGTGCAGGCCAAGTATCGGTACCTGCCGAAGGACGCGCTGCGCTACATTGCGGACAAGGTGGGCATCAGCGAGTCGAAGATCTACGGCGTGGCGACGTTCTACGAGAACTTCTCGCTCGACGTCAAGGGTAAGTATGTGCTCAAGGTCTGCCGCGGCACGGCGTGCCATGTCCGCAAATCCGGCAACGTCCTGCAGGCGCTGTATGACGCCACCGGCCTGAGCGAGAGCAAGCCGACCTCGGACGACGGCCTGTTCACGATCGAGATCGTGTCGTGCCTCGGCGCGTGCGGCCTGAGCCCGGTCGTGATGGTCAACGACACCGTCCACCCGTCCATGACCCCTGAAAAGGCCGCAGATCTGATCGAGGAGCTGCGTGCAAAGGAGGGTGCGTAATGCGTCAGAGAATCGAATCCCTGGAGCAGTTCCGCGCGCTGCAGGCCGAGTACATGGCCGCACGCGAGGCGGAAAAGCGGAAGATCCTTGTCTGCTGCGGCACGGGCTGTGTCGCCGGCGGCAACCTGAACGTCTATCATGAGCTCAAAAAGCGCATGGATGAGCTCGGCATCCCCTGCGAGGTCTCCCTGACCGAGCACCACGACGACTCCGTCGGCCTGAAAAAGTCCGGCTGCCACGGCTTTTGCGAGATGGGACCGCTGGTGCGCATCGAGCCCGAGGGCTGGCTGTACACCAAGTGCCAGGTCAGCGACGTGGAGGAGATCATTCAGAAGACCATCCTCGGCGGGCAGTTCATCGAGCGCCTCGGCTACAATCGGGGCGGCGAGCTCTATGAGCGGCAGGAGGATATCCCGTTTTACAAGCGTCAGACCCGCCGCGTGCTTGAGCACTGCGGCCACATCGACGCGGAATCCATCGAGGAGTATCTGTCCATCGGCGGCTACGGCGCGCTGGCCAAGGCGCTGTTCGAGATGCAGCCGGACGAGATCGTGCAGGTCGTGAGTGATTCCGGTCTGCGCGGCCGCGGCGGCGCGGGCTTCCCGACGGGCAAAAAGTGGGCGCAGGTCGCTGCGCACACCGAAGAGCCCGTGAAATACATCGTCTGCAACGGCGACGAGGGCGACCCCGGCGCCTTCATGGACCGCTCCTGCATGGAGGGCGACCCGCACAAGGTCATCGAGGGCATGATCGTCGCGGGCGTTGCCACGGGCTCGACCGAGGGCTACATCTATGTCCGCGCCGAGTATCCCATGGCCGTGCACCGGCTCACTGTTGCCATCGAACAGGCGAAGGAGCTGGGCCTGCTGGGTGACAACATCCTCGGCAGCGGCTTCAACTTCCACATGCACATCAACTGCGGCGCGGGCGCGTTCGTCTGCGGCGAGGGCTCGGCCATGACCGCGTCCATCGAGGGCAACCGCGGCATGCCGCGCACGAAGCCCCCGCGCTCCGTCGACAAGGGCCTGTACGGCAAGCCCACCTGCCTGAACAACGTCGAGACGTTTGCCAACGTCCCCGACATTATCAAGAAGGGCGCCGACTGGTTCAAGTCCGTCGGCACGGAGGGCAGCTCCGGCACGAAGGCCTTCGCCCTGACGGGCAACGTCGTCAACACCGGCCTGATCGAGGTGCCCATGGGCACGACGATGCGCGAGGTCGTGTATGAGATCGGCGGCGGCATCAAAAACGGCAAAGCGTTCAAGGCCGTGCAGATCGGCGGCCCGTCCGGCGGCTGCCTGACGGAGGCGCACATGGATCTGCCCATGGACTTCGATTCGCTCAAAAAGGCCGGCGCGATCATCGGTTCCGGCGGCCTCGTCGTCATGGACGAGGACACGTGCATGGTGTCCATCGCGCAGTTTTTCATGAACTTCATCTGCAACGAGTCGTGCGGCAAGTGCACCCCGTGCCGCGAGGGCACGACCCGTATGCTCGACATCCTCACCCGGATCACGAAGGGCAACGGCAAACCCGGCGACATCGAGGAGCTGCGCTCCCTCGCCAAGATGATCCAGAATTCCTCCCTGTGCGGTCTCGGTAAGACTGCGCCGAACCCTGTGCTGTCCACGCTCGCAAACTTCGAGGACGAATACCGCGAGCATATCTTCGACAAGAAGTGCCGCACCGGCAGCTGCCGCAGCCTGACGACGTATGTCATCGACCCGGCAGTGTGCAAGGGCTGCACGAAGTGCGCGCGCAACTGCCCGGCCGGCGCCATCACCGGCGAGCTGAAGAAGCCGCACCACATCGATCCGGAAAAATGCATCAAGTGCGGCGCCTGCAAGGCCGGCTGCCCGTTCGGTGCGATCAAGGAGGCGTGAACCATGGCTGAAAAGAAAATGATCATCGACGGTGTGTCCTGCCCGTTCACGACCGAGCGCAACGTGCTCGAGGTCGCCCGCAACAACGGCATCGACATCCCCTCGCTTTGCTACTGTGAAAACCTGTCCATCTACGGCGGCTGCCGTCTGTGCCTTGTCGAGAATGACCGCGGCAAGATGGACGCGGCCTGCTCCATGCAGCCGCGCGACGGTATGGTCGTCAACACCCACACCAAGCAGGTGCTCGACAGCCGCCGCACGACGCTGCAGCTGCTCATGAGCAGCCACCGCGCCGACTGCCTGACCTGCGATCAGAGCGGCCGCTGCAAGCTGCAGGAGTATGCCCGCCGCTACCACGTGGACGCGCACCGCTTTGAGCCCAACACCTACTGCACCGAGCCCATGGATCTCTCGTCACCGAGCATCGTGCGCGATCCGAGCAAGTGTATCCTCTGCGGTCTGTGCGTGCGCACCTGCGCCGAGATCCAGAACATCGGCGCGGTCGATTTCAGCGGCCGCGGCAAGAAGGCGCACATCTCCGCCGACTTCGGCAAGACCCTCAGGGATACCGACTGTGTCGGCTGCGGCCAGTGTGCCGCCGTGTGCCCGACCGGCGCGATCACGATCCGCAACGAGACCGAAAAGTTCTGGTCGATGCTGCAGGATCAGACCCGCAAGGTCGTCGTGCAGTACGCGCCCAGTGTGCGTGTCGGCATGGCCGAGCGCTTCGGTCTGCCCGCAAACGAGCCCTGCACCGGCAAGCTCGTCGCCGCGCTGCGCCGCCTCGGTGCGGACGTGGTGTATGACACCAACCTCACCGCCGACCTCACGATCATGGAGGAGTCGGCTGAATTCCTCGAGAAGGTCAAGACCGGCGCGAAGCTGCCGATGTTCACCTCCTGCTGCCCCGGCTGGATCCAGCACGTCGAGAACCGTCACCCGCACCTCATGCCGCAGGTGAGCACCTGCGGCAGCCCGATGGCGATGTTCGGCTCGCTCATCCGCAAGCAGTTCGCGGGCGAGAACGTCTACTCCGTCGCCATCATGCCCTGCACCGGCAAGAAGTTCGAGGCCGCGCGCCCCGAGCTCGAGAAGGACGGTGAGCGGCTCATCGATCTTGTCATCACGACGAGCGAGCTGTGCGACATGATCGAGGAGGCCGGCATCAACTTCGCCGCCCTCCCGGATGAGGAGCCCGACGCTCCGCTCGGCGACTACACCGGCGCCGGCGTCATCTTCGGCGTGACCGGCGGCGTGACCGAGGCCGTCATCCGCCGTGTGCTCGACGACGCCAGCCCGAACACCCTGCAGACGATCGCCGAGTGCGGCGTGCGCGGGCTCGAGGGCATCAAGGCGTTCAGCGTCACGGCCGGTGATCTGACCATCCGCATCGCGGTGGCGAATGGCCTGGCCAATGCTGATAAGCTCATCGCCAAGGTCGAGTCCGGCGAGGAGCAGTTCGACTTCATCGAGGTCATGGCCTGCCCGAACGGCTGCATCGGCGGCGGCGGTCAGCCCCCCGCCTGCAACAAGCGCAAGGCCGAGCGCGCCGAGGCCATCTTCAAGGCCGACGCCGCGTGCGCGCTGCGCATCCCGCAGCAGAACCCCGATCTGAGCTATGTCTACGACAATCTGCTCAAGGGCCGCGCCCACGAGCTGCTGCACATCCACTACCGGCACACGGCGACCACGCCTGAGCCGCGGGAAAAAAACAGATAGAAAACGTGCATGGAAGCGAGCTTCCATGCACGTTTTTGCTTGTGGGCGCGGAGAGGGCGCCTGCGTGCCTCCGGTCGAGCGGAAAGGTGAGAAGATCTCCGGTGTCCGTAACGCCGGAAAGCCTTGCAGAGTTTCGCCGCCGGGGCGGCGAGAGGAGAATGTCTGCGTGCCTCCGGTCGAGCGGGAAGGTGAAAAAATCTCCGGTGTCCGTAACGCCGGAAAGCCTCGCGGAGTCTTGCCGCCGGAGCGGCGAGAGAGCGTCTGCGCACCTCCGGTCGAGCGGAAAGGTGAAAAAATCTCCGGTGTCCGTAACGTCAGAAAACCCCGCGCCGGTGGCGCGGGGTTTTGCGTGTTTTGCTGTTTGCTCAGGCAGAGCGGGCAACGGCGTCACTCCGTCGCGTCGGAGATAAGACCGTAGCCGCCGTCC
>VOFJ01003715.1_pt1 | contig 42832 bp, 71 predicted proteins | sample 5384081 | NCBI WGS metagenome assembly VOFJ01 (sample SAMN12384729, study PRJNA508395) | human gut metagenome | isolation source: healthy gut I | host: Homo sapiens
ATACCTTGAACTCCATCTCGCGGTTCAGCACACTGCTCCACTCTTTGTAATATGTACCCTGGATCATAAATCAAGCACTCCTTGTTTCTATATTCACCGGCCCGGGCGCAGTCGCTGCACCGGCACTGATCGTTAGCGATCAAAAAGAAAGCTTTTCTGGAAAATCACACAAACTGGTTGCGCTGGGCGTCGTACTCGTAGCCCACAGCTTTGAGCTTTGCGCACAGACCGGCCTTGTCGGCATCCAGATCTTCGCACAGAGCATCGAGATTTTTGTAAAAATCCCGCAGCTTCAGGTTCACCACGCTCAGCAGCATGATGGGATCGGTGGGAAGAGCCATGTGTTTTGCCTCCTTACAGCAACAAAAAAAGCCGGCCACTCGACAAAGTGACCGGCCACATACACCAAATTAGACATCGCGGGTAACTTTGCCAGCGCGCAGGCAACGGGAGCATGCGTAGACGTACTTGGGAGAACCCTCAACGACCGCCTTGACATTACGACGGACATTCGGCTTCCAGGTACGGTTGGAACGACGATGAGAGTGAGAAACCTTGATACCAAAGGCAACACCCTTGCCGCAGCATTCACATTTAGCCATGGTACTTGCACCTCCTGCAGTGAAGTAAGGAATCAAAATAATCAGCTTGACTATTGTAGCAGATTACCGGGCAAAATGCAAGCCTTTTTTCAAAAAATATTGCGGTTTTTTGGAAAACCAAACTCCTTTCAGTCATCGCTGCGCGATTGCAAAGAGGGAGCCTCTTTTTTCAAAAAAGATTCCCCGGCCGGGACAGATTTTTGAGAAATGTCACCGCAGGTGACAAAGAGAGGAACAGATGTCACGTAAGTGACAAAGGGGGAACAGGGGGAAGCGGTGGAAGGAGATACCCCCCTTGTCTAAAACCTCAAAAAATAGTATTATATATGGTATACTAAAAAAAGGCAGGAATATCGAATGACCTCTCAGGGCATCTATTATCTCATCCGCGCACTGGTGGCACTGGTGGCCATCCCCTTCCACGAAGCGCGGCCATGCACTGGCCGCGTGGCTGCTGGGCGACGACACCGCAAAGCGGCAGGGGCGGCTCTCCATGAACCCCTTTGCCCACTTTGACCTGCTGGGCACGCTGTGCATGGTGTTTGCGGGCGTGGGCTGGGCAAAGACCGTCTCCACCGACCCGCGCAACTTCAAAAACCCCAAGCGGGGCATGGCCCTCACCGCGCTGGCTGGCCCTGCGGCAAACCTCCTCCTTGCCTATGTGGGCATGGTGGTGTGGAAGCTCATGTACTACTGGGCACCGGTGAACGATGCCACCATCTACATTGCCATGTTCCTGCAGTACCTTGTGCTGATGAACGTGAGCCTTGCCGTGTTCAACTTGATCCCGGTGCCGCCGCTGGACGGCAGCCGCATCCTGCTGGTGCTGCTGCCCCAGCGCGCCTACTTCGGCCTGATGAAATACGAGCGCTATATCATGATCGCGCTGCTGGCGGCAGTGTGGTTCGGCGCACTGGATACCCCCCTGTACTACCTGAACAACATTGTGTGGGAGCTGCTGGGCAAGGGCACCGGCTACATTGATAAGATCGCGTATTCCATCTACTATGCCGGCCTTGGGACGGTGGTGTGAGCGTGGCAGAAGAACTGACCTTCCATCTGGAAGATTTTGACGGCCCGCTGGAATTATTGCTGGCGCTTGTGGCCAAACATAAGATGGACCTGCACAACATCCCCATCCTCGAGCTGATCGACCAGTATACCGCCACGGTGGCGCGGGCCGACCCGGACCCGGAAGCCGCCAGCGCCTTCATCGAGATGGCCGCGCGGCTGGTGGAGATGAAAAGCTACCTGCTTTTGCCCCGCAGCGAAGAGGGCGAACGCATGAAGCAGGAGTTCACCGGCCAGCTGATCGAGTACGACCAGTGCCGCCGCATGGCTGCGCTTTTGCGCCAAAAGGCCGAAGGCTGCGCCGGTTTTTTCGTGCGTCCGCCCATGGAGATGGAATTCGATAACACCTACGACCTGCACCATGCGCCGCAGGTGCTGGCGGATTACTGGGCCGTTCTTTCCGGCCGCACCAAGCTGCGCCGGGAGCCTACCCAGCAGCAGTTCGAGCCGCTGGTCACAGCGCCCATGGTGTCGGTGACGAGCCGGGTGGTGTACATTCTGCGGCACCTGATCAGCGGTACAGCGGCAAAAATGAGCCAGCTGTTCAGCCGCCAGCAGACCCGCAGCACCAACGTGGCCACCTTTCTGGCCTTGCTGGAGCTGGTGCGCGGCGGCCGCGTAAAGTTGGACGACAGGGCCGGCTGACCATGCAGCGGGGCCGCATCCAACGTGACAAGGAGAAAGGAATGAACCAGAAACAGATCCGTGCAGCCGTGGAAGCTATGCTGTTTTTGCCTGTGGGGACCCCATTGGCGCAGACAAGCTGGCTCAGGCGGTACAGCTGCCGCAGGTCAGCGTGGAAGCCGCGCTGGAAGCCTTGCGGGAGCGTTATACCAGAGAGGACAGCGGCCTGTGCCTGCTGCACCTGAACACCCGCTGGCAGCTGGCCACCAAGACCGAGTGGGCCGATTGCGTGCGCCGTGTGCTGGACAGCCGCCGCGCCGTGCCCCTTGGCCCCGCCGCCATGGAGACCCTGACCGTGATCGCCTACAACCAGCCGGTGTCCCGCGCCTTCATCGAGCAGGTGCGCGGCGTGGACTCTTCGTCCAGCGTGTCCGGTCTGCTGGAAAAGGGCCTCATTGAGGAAGCCGGACGTCTTGACCTGCCGGGCAGGCCGGTGAGCTTCCGCACCACGGATACCTTTTTGCGGGTGTTCGGCCTTGGTTCTCTGGCCGACCTGCCGCCGGTGCACGGACAGGAAACGGAAACGAACGCATCACCGACAGAAAGTGAGGGGTAACGCATGGGAGCATTCCTCGCCGCGCTGGGCGCAGTGCTGCTGTTCATCCCTCCGGGTGATCGTGGCATTCTGCTGCTGGTGGTGCTGATCTTACTGGTGCTGTTGCTGCTGTGTCCCTTCTGCGCAGACCTGTGCTGGGAGCACGGCGTGCTCACCGTAAAGGCCGGTGCGCTGGGCATCACCTTCCCGGTGTTCCAGTACCCGAAGCCGGAGCCGCCGCCCGCACCGGAAAACCCGGAGCCGCCCAGGGGCTTTGGCAAGGTCAAGGCAAAGTTTGCCGCATGGCGGGCCGAGCGCAAGCGGAAAAAGGCAGAGGAGAAGGCCCGCAAAAAGGCCGCCGCCGCTGCCGCCAAGGCAAACAAGCCCGCCCAGCCGCGCAAAAAGGCAAAGATCACGCTGGAGATCCTCTGCACCATGCTCAAAGGTGCGGGCACTTTGACCAAAGCTGTGTTCGGTGCGCTGCGCATTACAAAAAATACAGGTGCGCCTTGGTGTGCGCGGGGAGGACCCCGCCGCCGCTGCCCGCAGCTACGGCAAGCTGCAGGCGTGGCTGTACCCGGTGCTGGGCGTGCTGGACCGCTTTCTCTGGCTGCAGTTCGATGAGCTGCGCATCCTGCCGGACTTTGGCAGCGGGCAGCCCACCGTGGAGGACCGGGTGTCCTGCCGGGTGAGCGCGCAGGCACTGTTCATCGTCCTTGCGGCTCGGTGCGGGTGCTGTACGAGTTCTGGCGCAAAAAAGTATTGGACATCTTCCTATAATGTGGTACACTATATAAAAATATCAACGTGTATCCGCTCTGATCTGCCGCAAGGCAGACAACGGGCCTTTGCCCGAATCAAACCGATAAAGGAGAGCTGTTTTATGGCTGAGCATCCCATTCAGGGCCTGATGAACGTTACCATGGAGAAGATCCACCAGATGGTGGACTCCAACACCATCATTGGCAAGCCCATCATCACCGAGGACGGCACCACCATCCTGCCGGTTTCCAAGGTGAGCTTTGGCTTTGCCTCCGGCGGCACCGACTTTGACGGCAAGAATGCCGCCAACAAGGACCTGTTCGGCGGCGGCTCCGGTGCGGGTGTGAACATCCAGCCGGTGGCCTTCCTCGTGGTAAAGGACGGCTGCGTGCGCACCATCCAGCTGTCGGACAACGCCGACACCATCAACCGTGCCCTGACCATGCTGCCGGGCTGGTGGACAAGGTTGCCGCCCTCATCAAGAAGGACGAAAAGAAGGAAGAGCCTGCTCAGTAAGTGGAGGGCTTGGCACCGGACACCGTCCCGCCTGCGTCGCCAGACCACCAGCGTGGTGACCATGCTTCCCGGCAGGCTTTTCTGTCGATTTTTAGTCGCAGCCTGCACTTTTAGACATGGCTTCGCGCATCTTGCCATCCGGTGCCGATCCCGGCAGGACGGCAGGGGTTTCTCCAGCGAATGACCGGGAAGTGGGGCCCCCCGGATTGGGGCCGAACCGTGGGTTCCGGGCTGTTCGCGGAGAAAGTAAAATGCTGGCCGCTAATCACTATCGCCGTAACTGTGAGCTTCCAACTCACAGTTTTGATACAGGCGCACCCGCACCCCAAAGCAGGGGAGAGGTGCGCGTTTTGAGCGCCGGGAGGCGCACAAGGAGTTTGAATTATGGCAGAAGAACGTATTCAGAAGATCATGGCCGAGCAGGGGCTTTGCTCCCGCCGTGCCGCCGAACAGATCATCGCCGAGGGCCGCGTGAAGGTCAACGGCCACCCCGTCAAGGTGGGTGACAAGATGGACCCCAACCGCGACGTGCTGCACGTGGACGATGAGCGCATCTATATCCGCAAGGATCAGCAGATGTACTATCTGGCACTGTATAAGCCCCGCGGCTATGTGACCACCGCCAGCGACGAGCTGGGCCGCAAGACCGTGATGGAGCTGGTGAGCGATATCCCGGCCCGCCTGTACCCGGTGGGCCGTCTGGATAAGGACAGCGAAGGCCTGCTGCTCATGACCAACGACGGCGCTTTTGCACAGGCTGTCACCCATCCGTCCGGCGGCATCTCCAAGCTGTACCGCGTCACCGTGCAGCCCCGCGCCGATGAAAGCCAGATCCTGAAGCTGAGCAGCGGTGTCGTGCTGGACGACGGCACCAAGACCATGCCCTGCGCCATCAACGTTGTCACCGACGAGCCGGGCCGCACCGTGATGGAAATGACCCTGAAAGAGGGCAAGAACCGCGAGATCCGCCGCATGTGCGAGACCGTGGGCCTTGAAGTGGTACGTCTGAAGCGCAACGCCGAGCGTGTCGTGAAGCTGGGAATGCTCAAGCCCGGCACCTATCGCGAGCTGACCAAGGCAGAGATCAACGGTCTGCGTGCCGCTGCCGCCAAGGGCCGCGCCCAGACCCGCAGTGCAGCGGTGCAGTCCAAGGCTGCATAACGAGCGCCGCCCCCGCGGCCCGGTGGGCAAGCGTCCGGGGGACGTAAATGTAATTGTTTGCCCCAAAAAGCGAAAGGGGAAAACACGTTAAACCATGATGGAGAACAGGGGAACCCGCATGTCCAAAGATGACCACCCGCGAGGTTCTTTTGACCCTTTTTGAACGTTTTAGCATTTTTGTTCTGCATACTGTTTTTGACGGATGGGTGGAAAGATGAATAACTGTCAGCTCTTCACCTTTCAGGTGAAAAATTGCAGTCCGCCGCAAATACACCGAAAACGGACGCATCTGCAATGAAAATTGCTGCGTGACCCTGCGGCAGGACGGGCTGTGCACGCGGGAAATACAAAAATTACTTTTGACAACAAAAGTTCATCTTTCTGAAGCAGCCCCTGTTCTTCGACCAAATTTGTGCTATAATACAAAAGCAACGCTTCGCCCGGCCCCGCAAAGGGGGGCAGAGCAGAACGGAAAACAAGGAGTTTTGGAATCATGGAAAGAGAAAAACTGAAGTCCCGGCTGGGCTTCATCCTGCTTTCGGCAGGCTGTGCCATCGGCATTGGAAATGTGTGGAAGTTCCCCTACATGGCAGGTCAGGGCGGCGGCGGCGGCGCATTTCGTGCTGTTCTACCTGATCTTCCTCATCATTCTGGGCCTGCCCATCATGGCCATGGAGTTTGCAGTGGGGGCCGCGCTTCCCGCAAAAAAGCCCGGTGCGGGCCTATCAGGCACTGGAAAAGCCGGGCCAGAAATGGCACATCCACGGCTATCTCACCCTGATCGGTTGTTACCTGCTGATGATGTTCTACACCACCGTGGCAGGCTGGATGCTGCACTATTTCTACATGACCGCTACCGGTAAGCTGGTCAGGCCTGGACGCCGATCAAGTGGCTGGCAAGTTTACCGAAATGCTGGCAGACCCCGGCGTGATGACCTTCTGGATGATCTTCGTGGTCGGCACTGGGCATCCTTGTATGCGCCAAGGGCCTGCAGAACGGCCTTGGAGCGGGTGACCAAGGTCATGATGATCGCCCTGCTCGTGATCATGGTCGTCCTCGCAGTCAACAGCATGTTCATGCCCGGCGCAAAGGAAGGCCTGAGCTTCTACCTCGTGCCCGACTTCGCGCGCATGCAAGAGGTTGGGCGTGGTCAACACACTGGTGGGTCCGCCATGAATCAGGCCTTCTTTCACCCTGAGCCTCGGCATCGTGGCGCAATGTCCATCTTTGGCAGCTACATCGGCAAGGAGCACTCCCTGCTGGGCGAGTCCGCCCGCATCGTGGTGCTGGATACCTTTGTGGCCATTATCGCCGGCGTCATCATTTTTCCGGCCTGTTTTCACTTTGGTGTGGACCAGACCGCGGCCCCAGCCTGATCTTCATTACTCTGCCCAACATCTTCGCCAATATGGCCATCGGCCGGTTTGTGGGGCTCCCTGTTCTTCGTATTCATGGCGTTCGCGGCCTTCTCGACCGTCCTCGCTGTGTTCGAGAACATCATGTCCTGCTGCATGGAGCTCACCGGCTGGAGCCGCAAGAAATCCAGTCTGGTGAACCTTGTGCTCATCACGGCGCTTTCGCTGCCCTGCGTGCTGGGCTACAACCTCTGGGCCTGGGATGGCTTTGCCGTGTTTGGCGGTGCAGTGCTGGACTTCGAGGATTTCCTTGTCAGTAACCTGTTCCTTGCCGCTGGGCAGCCTGGTGTATCTGCTGTTCTGCGTTACCAAGTACGGCTGGGGCTGGGACAACTATAAGAAGGAAGTCAACACCGGCAGAGGGCTCAAAATGCAGGATTGGATGCGCGGCTACCTGACCTACGGTCTGCCCGTGATCGTGCTGTTCATCTTCGCCTTTGGCATCTACGACAAATTTTTTGCGTAAAATAAATAAACCCTTCGACCTCTCCGCCACCTTCGGTCGACGCCTCTTCCAAAGGGGAAAACCGGACAGAAAGATGCACTTTGCATGGACTGCCAAAGGCTCCCACTTTGGGGGAGCTGGCAAACCCGAAAGGGTTTGACTGAGAGAAGCAGGTTAACATTGACGACAGGCTCCTCCTATTCCATCAATAAGAGGGGCCTTTTGCAGAAGAAAGGAGCTCTCCATGCACATTCTGATCTGTGATGACGATGCGGCCTTTGGCACCCGCATGGCAGAATATGTCACCGTTACTTTTGCCGCCCGCAGCGTGCTGGTGCACACCGCCGTCTGCACCAGCGCAGCGCGAGGGCTTGCAACGCCGGGGCTGGAGCTGTATCAGCTGGCGTTTCTGGACGTGGACATGGACACCGTGAACGGCATGGTGCTGGGCCGTCAGCTCAAGCAGAAGATGCCCCGGCCTGATGCTGGTGTATGTTTCGGCCTATCTGGAATTTGCGCTGGAAGGCTACACGGTGAACGCCTACCGCTACCTGCTCAAGCGGGACATTGCGCGCACCCTGCCCAAGCTGTCTGGACGACCTGCTGGCCGAATTGACCGACCAGCGCAAGACCCTGACGGTGCACCACAACCGCACCGAAACGGAAATTCCGCTGGATCAGATCTATTATCTGGAAAGCGACCTGCGCCAGATCAACGTCTACGGCGACATTGCCCGCCGGCCCATCTGCACCTACTACGGCAAGATCGCCGACCTGCCGCCCATGCTCTACGAGAACGGCTTTTTGCAGGTGAGCCGCAGCGATGTGGTGAACATGAAATATGTGCGCAGCATCCGCAGCTACCGCGCCCTGCTGAAAAACGGGGTGGGAGCTGAGCGTGAGCCGCGCAGGCTATGCGGCCATCCAGAACGCATATCTGGAATGGAAGGGGCAGTATGTGGATGAGTGATGCATTTGCGGAAATGATGCTGGGGCATCTGGTGTGTCTGGTCCAGGGGAACGCCTTTATTCTGGTGGAGTGGGCCTATCTGGGCAGGGGAAAACTGCGCTGGCCGGTTCTGTGGGCAGAGCTGCTGTGTATGGGGCAGCTGGGCCTGTCACTCGCAACAGGAATGTCATTTTTCAATGTGCAGAGCGTCCTGCTCAATGTGCTGTATCTTTTTGTTACGGCGCAGCTGTTTGGCGGAACTTTGCCGATAGGCTCACCGCCTGCCTGATCAACGGCACCATGTGCCTGCTGGTGGAGAACACGGTCAACTATACCTATTCCTGGTTCACAGGAGTGCGCACGCCGGCGAAGCATGGCAGCACCCCGGCTGCCTGATCGCGCTGTGCGCCGCGAACCTTATCGTGGGTGCAGCAGTTGCGCATTCCCTGTACAGCTGGAACCAGAAGTGTGCTCTGCAGCCGCTGCAGGCGCTGGTGATGTCCTTTTTCCCCGGGGTGGCTGTGGTGCTGAACATTGTGCTGATGGTCACAGGGACCCAGCAGCCCGCTACCCGGATGACCATGCTGCTCACCTTTGGCATGAGCGTGGCGGTGCTGGTGCATATCGCCATCGTGCAGATGTTCAACGATCAGGTGGTGCAGCGGCAGAACTCCCGCTACCGTGCTCGCTGGAACAGCAGCGTGCCGAAGCCCTGCTGGATTCCTACACGGAACAGCGCCGCCTGACCCACGAGTTCACCAACCACATGACAGCCCTTACCGCCCTGCTGGATCAGGGGGATCTGAAAGGGCGCACAGGCCTACATTGCCAGCGCGTGAGCAAAAACCGGTGGCGGCGGGCACCACCATCATGGATACCCACAACCCGCTGCTGGATTCCATTCTGAGCAAAAAATACGAAGAAGCGGCAAAAGTTGGCGTGAACATTTACTTTGACCTGTGCGATCTCAAGCGGATGCCCTTCGACAGCATGGATATGGTCATCGTGCTCTCCAACCTTCTGGACAACGCCACCCGCGCCGCAGCGCAGGCCCTGCCGCCGGAGGTGCATGTGCGCATCCGCAAAACGCCGGAAGAATACCTGATCTCGGTGCGCAACCGCGTGCAGGAAGACCTGCTGCTGGAGGAGGGCAAGCTGCCCGGCACCACCAAAGGAGAGCGGCCACGGCATGGGCCTTTGCCAACGTGCAGGACGTGCTGCGCAAGTACGGTGCCGAGTACACCGTGAGCTGCCGCGACCGGTGGTTCCGGTTTACCTGCACCGCCATCCCGTGCGCAGTTCATGACATGAAGCACCGACAATTTATGACATGTTCTGTGCAACAGGCACGCAACAATGCTATACTGAAGGCCAGTAAAGGTGATGCCTGCCGGGGCAGGGCGGTTTGCGGCCGAAAGGAAGAACCTGGTGAAGCTTTGCCCCTGTGCAGTGATCCGGGAGCGGTGCGTGAATGGCTGCTCTGTTTTCCCTTTGGGATTCGCTGCAGTCCTCATGCGCTGCGCAGCTCATCTGGCGGGGCTTTCAACGGCGAACTTTGGGGTTTGCTGCTGATAAAGTCACTCGGTACGTCGCATTTCTGTCCGGCAGGTGCTTTGTGGGAATGGAGCATCTGCCGCACAGGGCATTTGCGTCGGTGAGAGTTCCGTCAGGCATTTTTTATTCAAAAAAAAGAGCTGCTGTACGGCAAAAAAACCGGGTACAGCAGCTGGGACGCACTGCCTTTTGCTTTGTTGGAAAAGCCGGGATTATTCCGGCTTCACCTGCAGCTCCTGCTCACAGTAGATGCAGCGGTATTTGCCGTTGGAGCTCAACTCAAAGATCTGGTCGCACTCCTCTTCAATGGAGGAGGATGCAGCGGGGATTGCGGCACCGCACAATGTTCACCAGACGCTTGGGGGGCTTCGGCTTTTTTCCTTGCGCACAGCCTTGCCGTTTTCGATCACGGTCACGCTGATGTCAGCGGGTCAAGGTAGGCCAGCACATCCAGGTTCAGCCAGGAAGCATCGCCCTCCACCTTGATGATGTCCTTCCGGCCGCAGTCGGCCTTGTGGGAGCGCGCATTCTGGATCAGTGCCACGTTGGCGGTCTTGTTGCCGGTGATGCCCAGCAGCTCCATCAGGCCCACAGCGGTGCCTGCCTTGATGTGGTCGATCACAATGCCGTTCTGGATCTCGTCAATATTCAGCATATCAGTTGGCCTCCTTAGGTGCCTTGGGGTCGGCAAGACCCAGCAGCGTCATAATCAGTGCCATGCGGATGTATACGCCGTTCTGCACCTGCTCAAAGTAGGCGGCGCGGGGGTCGTTGTCCACATCCAGTGCGATCTCGTTCACGCGGGGCAGGGGATGCAGCACTGCCATGTCAGGCTTGGCAAGGGCCATCTTCTCGTTTGGTGAGGATATAGCTGTTCTTCAGACGGACATAGTCTTCCTCGTTGAAGAAACGCTCCTTCTGCACACGGGTCATGTACAGGATATCCAGCTCGGGCATGGATTCCTCCAGGCTCCGGGTCTCACGGTACTCGATGCCGTTGGCCTCCAGCACGTCCTTGATGATGTAGTCGGGCACCCGCAGCTCCTCTGGGCTGATGAGCACAAAGCGGATGTTCTTGCAGCGTGCCATGGTCTTGATGATGAGAGAATGGACGGTGCGGCCGAACGTCAGATCGCCGCACAGGCCAGGCCGATGGTCAGATCATCCAGCCGACCCATCCGGGTGCGGATGGTCAACAGGTCGGTCAGAGTCTGGGTCGGATGCTGGTGGCCGCCGCCGTCACCGGCATTGATGACCGGGATGCGGGAGTAGCGGGAAGCGCGGAACGGTGCACCCTCTTTGGGATGGCGCATTGCCACGATATTCAGCATAGCAGGAGATCACGCGGATGGTGTCTGCGACGCTTTCACCCTTGGAAGCGCTGGAAACGTTCTCGCTCGGAAAACCCAGCACGTGTCCGCCGAGGTTCAGCATGGCCGCCTCAAAGGAAAGGCGGGTGCGGGTAGACGGCTCATAGAACAAGGTGGCGAGCTTTTTTTTGTGGCCGCAACGTCCTGATAAGCAGCAGGGTCGGCTCAGATGCGGTCCGCTAAGTTCAGCAGGGAGTCGATCTCTTCCGGGCTGAAATCCAAGGGGTCGATGAGATGGCGCATGAATTTTACCTCCGTCAAAGTAATTTTCGTAGAATGGAAAAATCGAAGAAATTCGTGTAATAACTCAGTGAGCGCATGACCGGGTGGCACAGACGGTTGAAGCAGATCTCATCAGCAGCAGCAGCATGGCCTCGCCCGGGGCCAGCCGCATGGCCGCGCGGATGGCTTCGTCGCCGCAGCTGGCCTTCAGGTGGGCGACGTTGGAGGAGATCTGCTGGTTGCATTCCTGCTCCAGGATATCGAACACGCCGCCGCTCAGGTCGATACGGGTGTAGTCCCGGCTGCCAAAGAGGGCGCGGGGCAGATAATCGATGGAGTAGATGACCGGGGTGGTGTCGGCCAGGATGCGCTTTTTGATGCAGATGACCTCATCCCCCGGTGCAATGGCAAGATCCCGGGCAAGCTCGGCCCCGGCGCGGATGGGATAGATCTGGATGCCATCGGCGTGGGGGTAGCTGCCAAAGCTGCGGATCAGCGGGTAATATTCCAGCTTCTGGTCAAGGCGGCTGCGCAGGCTGAGCACGGTGCGGTTGACCACCGTGCCAATGCCGCGCACACGCTCGATGTAACCGGCGCGCTCCATCTCGCTCAGCGCATCGCGGATGACGGTACGGCTGACGCCGAGTTCGGCGGCCAGATCGACCTCGGCGGGCAGGCGGTCAGCATCGGCGTAGCGGCCGGTGCGCAGTTCTTCCAGGAGCGCCGCGACGACACGGTCACTGATGACCGCACCGCCAAGGCGGATGGATGACGAAGAGCTGGATTCTTTCATGGGCTGTTCCTCCGGTTCGCGGGCGGGGCAGTGCCCGCCTGGACTTGGGAAAACCTGCCCTGCATCCCAAAAGCTGCGCCGGACAGATTTTCTTACCTTCATTATAGCATGATTTGACTTTTTATTTTGAATGGTAATTATACTGGAATCCAGCAGAAAGTATGATTTTATTTTTGGAGGGTTCACAAAATGGAACTGATACTGCAAAAAATGTGTGGTCGGCCTGCACAGCTTCCCATTCGCCTGCGCCGGTGCGGCCCTGCGGATGCCGCCGCATTCTTTGCTTTGCAGAACGAGGTGCGGGCCGCGATGCCCCACCCGGAGCAGTTTGTGCCGGACACACTGGAGAATATCACGGCCTACCTGAGGAAGGACCTGTGCATCGGGGCATACGACAGCGAACGGCTGGGGGCGTACTTTATCCTGCGCTACTGCGGCGGCGGCCGGAGCGCACACAACTATGCGGCCTTTCTGGGGGTGCCCCGGGAGGAGTGGGACCACTGGGCCAACGCCGACAGCGCCATCGTCCACCCGGACTGGCGGGGCAACGGCTTGCAGCGGAAGCTCCTTGAAGTTGCGCTTACCCTGCTCCGTCCGGGCATCGTGGGCATCGGGGCCACCGTCAGCCCGGAAAACCAGTACAGCCTGAACAACGCCCTCGCCAGCGGTTTTGTCATTGCCGACCGCCGTGAGATGTACGGCGGGTATGACCGATATCTGTTAAAGAAGATGCTGTAAACAAAAAATGCCCTCCTGCTGAGCACAGGAGAGCGTTTTTTGTTATGCGGCCAGGTGGCGCTCTTCCTTCAGCTGATCGTTCATCTTTTTGCGCACGACCAGCAGGCAAATGAGATGCACCCCTGCGGTCAGGGCCCAGCTGATGGGATAGCTGATGTACAGCGTGCCGGTGGAGCGGAACATCCCGGAAGATGGTGGCGATCCAGACCAGACGGAGCAGGCAGCTGCCCACCAGGCTGACGATCATGGGCATGACCGAGTAGCCCCGGCCGCGCAGGCAGCTGGCCAGCGTGTCCATTATGCCGCACAGGAAGTAGGCAGTGCAGATGATCCGCATCCGGGCCAGGCCCGCGGCCACCACGGCTTCATCGGTGGAGTAAAAGTGGAGCAGGACCTCACCGCCAAAGTAAGCGCCGCAGCCCAGAACAGGCCCGCCACAGTGACGCAGAGCAGACAGTTGCGCATGACGCGGTCGAGGTTGTCGTACCGGCGGGCACCCACGTTCTGGCTGGTAAAGGTCACCGCTGCCTGCGAAAAGGCATTCATGGCGGTGTAGATGAAGCCCTCGAGGTTGGAAGCGGCAGAGTTGCCGGCCACGACGATGGAGCCGAAGGAGTTGACCGCCGACTGGATGACGACGTTGGAGAGGCTGAACACGGTGCTCTGCAGACCGGCGGGCAGGGCCGATCTGGATGATCTGCAGCAGGGCTCTTGTGGAAGCCCAGATGCCGCAGGTCAAGGTGCATGGCACCCTCTTCCTTGACCAGCAGCACCGTGACCATAATGGCGGATACCGTCTGGCTGAGGATGGTCGCCAGCGCCACACCGCCACGCTCATCTGGAAGAGGATGACGAACACGAGGTTCAGCACCACATTGATGACACCTGCCACCGCCAGACAGACCAGCGGGCGGCGGGTGTCGCCCACAGCACGCAGCAGCGCCGCGCTGAAGTTGTACAGCATGGTCATGGGCATCCCGATAAAGTAGATCTTCAGGTAGAGGAAAGGTCAATGACATCTTCCGGGCTGGTCATCAGTTCCAGCAGGCCCCGGGCCGCAAAGAACCCCACGCCCGCCAGCAGCACACCGCTGACAAGACCCAGCGTCACCGACGTGTGGACAGTATTCTGAACACGCCCTGATCGTCCCGCGCGCCAAAGCAGCGGGCAGCCACAACGTTTGGCACCCAGCGAGAGGCCCGACAAACAGGTTGACCAGCAGGTTGATGAGGGCACCGTTGGAGCCCACCGCCGCCAGAGCGGTGCTGCCCGCAAAGCGGCCCACGACCACAACGTCTGCTGCGTTGAACAGCAGCTGCAATGCTGGAAGCTGCCAGCGGCGGGAGGGAGAACAGGATGATCTTTTGGAGCATTGGGCCTCTGGTCAGATCACCGGCCTGGGACATTTGTGCCATGAAAGCTCCGCCTCTTTTTTATCGTTTGAAGCTGTTTTCGAAGCATTCTCATACTCTTGCACCAAAATTAAAGTAAAAATGCGAACCGTGCCGTTTTGCGGCACAACGCGTAAAGAACATCTATATTATAATACAGTTTTCTGTGAAAAAATACAAGATGCTGCGCAGGGGAGATCCTGCCTTTTCAGGGGGCACTTCGATCAGGAATGATGGATCTGTAGCGTTTTCCAGTGCTCTTTTCTTCTCATATTCTGTTGTCACGCCGTCATCCCGGTACATCCGGTACTCCGCAGATTCGCCGTCGGGCAGGAAGCCCACAGGGTCAGGCTGGCATCATCCAGCTCAGAGGTGCTGTTGGCGGGCTGTGCCACCGGGAATGATGTGACCCGGACGGAGGAACAACAGCACTTCGTCCAGTGCGCAGCGGACGTAGTGGTGCCCGGCGGGCAGGATCTCTTCATCGTAGTCGTCCACAGCCCGCAGGCGCGCAGGAGCTTCATGGATTCGGGCAGGTAGACCATCCGGCCGTGGGCGTTCTGGACATAGACGGGAGCGGCCATCAGGCCCTCGCCCAGCAGAAGCTGATCTTCCACCTCCGGGCATCGGGGTCATCGGGTAGTCGAAGGCCAACGGCCGGAAGTAGCTGGTGTTTTCCAGCGCGGCCTTCATAAATTCGCTGTACAGGTAGGGCAGCAGGGCGTAGCGCAGACGGATCATATTGCGCACAGCGGGCAGCACCTCGCGGGAAGCGGTAGTATTCCTGCAAAAATCCGGGTGCCCACCGCGGAGTGGTTGCGCATCAGCGGGGTGAGCAGGCCGAACTCCAGCCAGCGCAGGGCAAGATCCGGCGTGGTATCGGAGGAGAAGCCGCAGAGGTCGGCACCGGTGTACAAAAAGCCGCACATCTGGACACTGGGCATCATCTGGATGTTGGCCAGCAGCTGTGCCCAGCTGGAATGGTTGTCGCCCAGCCAGATGCCGCCGTAGCGGTGGCTGCCAATGAAGCTGGAGCGGCTGTAAAGCAGGGTGCGCTGGCCTGGGCGCAAGTCGGCAAAGGCTTCGCCAGCGGCGCGGGTCATGTTGCCGCCGTAGAGGTTGTGGACCTGATCGTGGCGCACCTTCTGGCCGTCCACCTCATGGTAGAAGCTGGCGTAGTCTGCCGGGCTGTTCATCAGTCCCATGGCACCGCCTACCACGCGCGGGAAGAACTCCTCCTGCTCAATGTTGTCCTTCTCGCCGCAGGGCGGCCATGTCGTTCAAGAAAAGCGCGCAGCCGCTCGGTGAGTAGAAGAAGGGAGGGCTCATTCATATCGTTCCAGAAGCCCTCGATGCCGCAGTCGGTCAGTGCCTTGTACTGGTGGCCGAACCACTCCCGCACCTCCGGGCGCAGGAAGTCGGCAAAGTAGGCCTTGCCGGGCCAGACTGCCGCCACAAAGGGGGTTCCATCGGCCTTTTTGCAGAAGTATCCTTTTTCCAGACCCTCGGTGCAGGTGGGGTCGTTGGGGTCGATGCGCACGCCGGCATCGATGATGGGCACCAGCCGGATGCCCTGCGCTTTCAGGTCGGCGGAGAGCTTTGCAAGGTCAGGAAACCGTTCCTTGTTTGCGGTAAAATCCGCGTAGTCCTGCATGTAATCGATGTCCATGCAGATCATATCCAGCGGCAGATCGTTCTCTTTGTACTGACGGGCCACCTCTCGCACGTCCTCAGCGGTCTTGTAGCCAAAGCGGCTCTGTGCCAGACCAAAGGCCCACTTCGGCGGGATATAGCTGCGGCCGATGAGGGTGCGGAACTCCCTGCACAGGGCATTCTCGTCCCCGCCGGAGAGGAGATACAGATCATAGTCGGGGGTCTCGGTGTGGAAAGAGAATAGATCGTGGCGGGTATAGCCGATGTCGTAGAACACCTTGCCCGGGAAATCCACGAACAGGCCAAAGCAGGTGCTGCCGTCCCGCACCAGCAGGAAATTGTGCGAACCATAGAAGGAAAGCTTGTCCTCGCTATGGCGGGATTCGTCGGTGTTGTTGGTGATGTAGTGCCAGCCGCGCTTGTTGATGCCGCGGGGCATTTCGCCCAGACCGTACACGATGGCATCCGGAGCCATGTATTCCCAGCCGCCTTTCTCACGGCACCGGCCCGGTGGAAACTGGGCTGCCACCCACTGTCGGTGGGGGGGGAGCGCCAAAACGGAAAGGGCTGGATTTCCGCGGGAAACCTCCAGCACAACTTCTTCAGTCAAACACGCCTGTGGGTGGGGAAGGGATGCCCGAAAGAAAAACGCTGGATCACAGAATAGACCTCCTGTTTCAAAGATAGAGTTGTTACTGTAATGATACGGCAGAAATCGTTCCGGAACAAGAGAGAAAACAGGATAAAAATGCAACAAAACAGGCGTTTTGTGGTCTGCAGCAACAGCCAAATACTTCTGCTGGCCTGCCGGAGCCCCTCGGGCGTGAAACTGCACGGAATGGATTGCAAACTGTCGAAGGGCTTGCTATAATAAAAGGTACTCTGGCAGAACAATGGCAAAAAGGGAGGATCTTCCATGTATCGAAACGGCATCAAGCGGCTGCTGGCGGTCATTCTGTCCCTCTGCGGCATGATCGTTCTCTCGCCGCTGCTGCTCATCCTCTGCCTTGCCATCAAGATCGATTCCCGGGACCGATCTTTTTCAAGGCAGAAGCGGGTGGGCATCCACAAACAGCATTTCAATATCCTCAAGTTCCGCACCATGCGCATCGACACCCCCCACGATATGCCCACCCACATGCTCAATGACCCGGACCAGTATATCACCCGGATGGGCCACTTCCTGCGCAAGACCAGTCTGGATGAACTGCCCCAGCTCTGGAACATCTTTGTGGGGGACATGGCAGTCATCGGCCCGCGCCCGGCCCTCTGGAATCAGGAGGATCTACTGGCCCAGCGCGACAAGTACGGTGCCAACGATGTCCGCCCCGGCCTGACCGGCTGGGCACAGATCTATGGGCGGGACGAGCTGGAGATCGCGTAGAAAGGCCCGGCTGGATGGCTACTATGTGGAGCATCTGAGCTTTGGGATGGATGTAAAATGCTTCTTTGGCACCATTACCGCGCTGCTTAAGCACGACGGCGTGGTCGAGGGCGGCACCGGCACTCTGCACGAAGAAACAGGCAAAGAACCATTAAGAATAGCCGCCAACGAATATTTTCAGCGGAAAAAGACTGGCCCGGGCAGAATACTTGATTTCCAGATTTCCCATTTTTGCTGAAAAGCGTATAATCTGCGGAAAACGGTATAAGAACATCAGAAAAAGGAGGATTTGAATCGAATCGCGGAAAAGCGTATAATAAAAACAGTACACAAGACGTCAAAGGAGGAATTGGCAATACGAGGTCAAAAGGCCATCGGCGGCACGGTCAAGGTACAGGGCTTTATTGAAAACCTGCGCAACAGCAAGTATATGGCCTTTATCGTACTGAAGGATATCACCGGCAAGCTGCAGATCACGGTTGAAAAAGGAGGATCATCCTGATCTGGTGGACACCATCGATCAGCTGACCCCTGATTCTGTCATCACTGTCACCGGTAAGGTGGTCGAGAACGACTACGTCAAGATGGGCGGCATCGAGATGATCCCCGAGGCCATTGAGGTGGAGAGCATTGCGGATGCACTGCCCATTGCCCGCAAGGCCATTGCCGCTACCAAGAAGAAAAAAGGCGGTGGAGCGTTCCAGCATCGACCAGCGCATTGATTACCGCTGGGTCGATCTGCGCACCGACGAGAACCAGCTCATGTTCAAGGCACAGAGCTGCTTTGTGAACGCCATGCGCAAGTTCCTGCTGGACCGTAATTTCATCGAGATCTACACCCCAAAGCTGATCGCTGCTGCCAGCGAGAGCAGCTCTGAGGTGTTCAAGGTGGACTACTTTGACCGCAACGCCTATCTGGCACAGAGCCCTCAGTTCTACAAGCAGATGGCCATGGCTGCAGGCTTTGAGCGCATCTTCGAGACCGGCCCTGTGTTCCGCGCCGAGAAGAGCTACACCAACAAGCATTCCACCGAGTTCTCCGGCTTCGACCTGGAGTTCAGCTACATCACCTCTTACAAGGATGTCATGGCCATGGAGGAGCAGCTGCTCGTTCAAGGCTGGCCTGCGGGCCGTGAAGGACGCTTACGGCGACCAGATCCAGGAGACTGTTCGGCAAGGAAGTCATCGTGCCCGAGACCCCGTTCCCCGTGGTCAAGCTGGCTGACCTGTACAAGGGTCTGGAAGAGGACTTCGGCTATGTGGTGGACGATTCCGAGAAGGGCGACCTGACCACCGAGGCTGAGCGCTTGAGCTACGACTGGGTGAAGAAGCACTATAACCACGAGTTCCTCTTCGTCACGGATTACGATGCTGAGAAGCGCGCTTTCTACCACATGCGCGACGAGAACGGTGTGCCTCAGGGCTATGACCTGATCTGGCGTGGTGTTGGAGATCACCACCGGTGCCCAGCGCGAGCACCGCTATGAGGTGCTGAAGAAGCAGGCCGAGGAAAAGGGTCTGGCTGAGGATGTCAAGTTCTATCTGGAGTTCTTCCAGTATGGCTGCCCGCCCGCACGGCGGCTTCGGTCTGGGCATTGACCGCCTGACCATGTGCTGCTCTGCGGCCTGAGCATCAAGGACGCGGAGTTCCTGTTCCGCGGCCCCAACCGTCTGACCCCGTAATTTCATAGGAACCATACCGAGAGCTGCTGTGCATTTTGCGCGGCAGCTCTCTTTTGTTGGACGATTTAAAATGGCTCCGCTTCGCTCTGCCATTCTTAGCGGAAAATTTTTTTAGATTTTGGTCTAGCGGAATGCCTGCGGGCATTCCGCTAGACCATTTTCACAGATGGGGCTGTGACGGAAAACGGCTTTTGCAGGGCATCAGTATCGATTGCAATAAGAAGGTGTCCGGCTTTGCCAGAGGGAGTTCAGCCGTCCCCTTGGGGGAGAAGGAAAAGCATCCTCGCCCTCTCAGTCAAATCCGAAGGATTTGACTGAGAGGGTTCAACATGCTGAACGCAAACGAAAAAGCCTATTCCACAGCGCCGCGCTTTCGCAGAAAGCGGCGCTGTAAATGCTTTTTTCTTCTACGACCCCATCTGTGAAAAAAAGCAATTCAGGAAAATCTGTAGATTTTCCTGAATTGCAATTATAAAATAAATTTTCCGCTGAATATGCCCAGAGCAAAGCGGAGGGTATCCAAAATCGTTCCGGCATAATGCCCCGTCCTGTTTCATACGATACAACAAGCGGACCGGAATCCTGTCCGGTGCACGGCGCAAACGGGAAGGGGAGAGCAATTTGGCAAATCAGGAACAGAAGAGCATCTGCCGCGAGATCGGCGCACGCACCGGCGGAGATATCTACATTGGGGTGGTTGGCCCGGTGCGCAGCGGCAAATCCACCTTTATCAAGCGTTTCATGGAACAGCTGGTGCTGCCCGCCATCGGCCCGGCGGCTGCGCGGGAGCGTGCCCGGGACGAGCTGCCCCAGTCGGCAGCGGGCCGCACCATCATGACCACGGAACCAAAATTCATCCCGGAAGCAGCCGTGCCCCTGCAGTTGGAGGGCGGCGGCGAGTGCCGGGTGCGGCTCATCGACTGCGTGGGTTACATGGTGGAGGGGGCTATGGGCCACGAGGAGAATGACAAGCCCCGCATGGTCAAAAGCCCGTGGTTTCGACCACGAGGTGCCCTTCGACCTTGCCGCCGAGACCGGCACCCGCAAGGTGATCTGTGAACATTCCACCATCGGCATCGTGGTCACCACCGACGGCTCTGTAAGTGACATCCCGCGGGAGGGCTATGCCAGAACCGAGAAGCGCATCGTGGAAGAACTGGATGCGCTGGGCAAGCCCTACATCATCCTGCTCAACAGCACTCACCCGGAAGCCCCGGAGACGAAGCAGCTGGCCGAGGGCATGGCCCGGGACTACGACCATACCGTTCTGCCGGTGAGCTGCGTGGATCTGGACGCGGAGGCACTCGGCAGCATCCTGCGGCAGGTGCTGTACGAAGTTCCCGGTGAGGAGCTGGATTTTGCCCTGCCGCGCTGGGTCACGATGCTGGAAAACGGCCACTGGCTGCAGACGCAGGTGTACGATGCGGCCATGCAGCTGGCGGAAAGGTCTCCCGCATGAAGGATGTTCCGGCCGGGAGCGACACATCGGCATTGGAATGCGACGCGGTGCAGCGGTCGTCCATCAGCGGCATCGACCTTGGCCGGCAGTGTGCGCATCACGGTTGAGCTGAAGCCGGAAATTTTTTATCAGGTGCTGAGCGAGCAGACCGGCCTTGCCATTGGCGATGAAGCGGGCCTGATGCCCTGCATCATGGAGCTGGCGCGGGCCAAACGGGAGTACGAGAAGATCCGCAGCGCCATCGAGCAGGTGGAGGCCACCGGCTACGGCATCGTGATGCCCACGGTCAGCGAGCTGAAACTGGAACAGCCCCAGCTCGTGCGGCAGGGGGCACGAACTACGGCGTGCGGCTGGAAGCCTGCGCGCCATCCATCCAGATGATGAAGGCGACCATCCACACCGAATCAGCCCCATCGTGGGCACCGAAAAGCAGAGCGAGGAGCTTGCCCGCAGTCTTGCTGGCCGGTTTTGAGGACGACCCGGAGAAACTGTGGGAATCCAACATCTTCGGCAAGAGCTTGCACGAGCTGGTGAACGAGGGGCTGCACAACAAGCTGCTGCATATGCCGCAGGAGGCCCGCACCCGGCTGCAGGAAACGCTGGAACGGGTCATCAATGAGGGGCTGCACCGGGCTCATCTGCATCCTGATTTGATTTTTTTATTGAGAATGGCCTCCGTTTCACTCTGGCCATCTTCAGAGGAAAAATATTTTTTATAGGGTTCTGGAAAAATCTGCGGATTTTTCCAGAACCCCGGAATGGGGTCGTTTTGCTTTTCGCGTCTGACTCGTTCCGTCAAACTTTTCGGTTTTGCCAAAGGCTCCCTCGCTGAGGGAGCTGGCACCGAGGGTGACGGAAGGAGTCGGGAGAGATTTCGTTTATAGTTTGGGTATTTCTTGTGAAAAAAGCGGTTTGGAGGTGTCCGCAGACACTTCCACACCGCAAATAAAAATCATGAAATTTCCGCTGTTTATGGCTAAAGCGTGCGCGGCGGCCATTCCAAATCGTTACTTCTCTTCTTCGGTCAGTTTATTGATGAGCATTTGATAGATCTCGTTGCCCTTGAGGATGAACTGCTTTTTGATCAGGTCAGCCGAAAGGCGGTCCGGGTGCCCCCAGATCCAGACAGAACAGCTCACTGTCCAGCCCTTTCACCGTGCAGCGGATGGTGCAGTGGCCGTCCTCTTTTTCGGTAATGCTGGCACTGTACTTGGCTTCCTTGCGCGCCCATGTCTGGCAGCGCAGCACGGCGGCCACAGCGCGCTCCCGCACACTGCGGGGCAGGTCGTAGGCAAGCTCCTGCGCCACCTTGCGGCCCTTCTCGGTAATGGTATAGCTGCCCTTTGTCAGGGTGACGAGCTGCTGCTTGGTGATATCGTCCAGACACGAGCCGATCTCGAAATAGTTCACCAGCGCTTCTTCCATCAGGGCGTTTTCAATCTCCTGCCGGGCAATGGGTCCGGCATTTTTTTGACCAGATAGCACAGCAGCAGCCGGATCTCGGTGCTGCTGGTCAGTCCGCCGGGGCGTACACCGGCAGTAAAAGCATCGTTGGCGGGCATCGTTCCATCCATCCCCTTTGCATTCCTTTTCTTTTATAGTATAAAGGCTTTTACGCCGGATTGCAAGCCGCAACCGCAAAATCCGTCTCAATGCGCTTGTGGCTTTCAGGCGTGGAGTAGAGCCAGTGGTCGATATGGCCCTCGGTGATAAAGTAATTCAGCTCGAACCGGTGGCGCTGGTTCAGGGAATGGTTCACGATCACCAGCTTGATCTTCATTCTTTTCCGGCAGGATGTTCTTGATGTAGACGCTGACAGCCTGCCCGGGGCTCAAGGTCGGCACAGCTCTCCGCCAGGCCGGCCAGATTGGGTGCGATCTCGATGAAGGTGCCGTACTCCTCCACGCTCCGCACGATGCCCACCACCGTTTCGCCCACCGTAAATGCGGCAGCGTTCTCGGCCCAGGTGCCCAGCAGCTCCCGGATGGTCAGCACGAACCGCCCCTGTGCGTCCCGGCTCTTGATGGCGCACGAGTATCTGCTGCCCCACGCTGACCCGGTCGGCGGGGAGGAGATACGGCTCACTGACATACAGTCGATGGGCAGAAGGGCGCTGATGCCGCAGCCTACGTCACAAAAGGCACCAAAAGGTTCGATGTGGGTCACGGTGCAGGGGAGGATATCGCCGGGCTGGAGCGTGTCGAGGTAATCGGCCTTGCACATCCGCTGTGCTTCGGCGCGGGAGAGGCGGTAGACCGGCTGACCGGTCTCGTCGGTGTCCATCGACTCGATGACAAAGCAGGTGGGCCGCCCTACCCGCGTCAGGATCGCGATGTCCCGTACGCTGCCGGTGTCGGCTCCGTCGGCGCACTGGGCAAAGGGCATCACGGCCTTCACTCCGCCCAGCTCGAACCGGAGCTGACGCTGGGTGTCGAAGGCCAACGCCGTGCTCTGCAAGATCTCGCGGCTGGCCATCGCGGCCCGCAGCTCGGCGGCGGTCATGCGGGCAGCAGAACGGTAGCTGCCTTCGGTACGAAACGCTTGCATCATCTTTCATTCCTCTTTCTGTTGTTTTTGGGAGCTGGACAGGTGCTGTCTGGGAAAAGCCAGCTCCATTTCATTAAAACTTATGCATCTGCTATTGCGGATATTTGCATTTTATGCGGCTTTGCATTATACTATATTTGTATGCGCTGTGCCCGGCACACCGGGGGCACGCCACGCGCCGCCTGCCCACAGACGACTGAAAAAGGCAGGCAGAAGGGAGAAGCCAAGGTTATGGACATTGCTGTAGGCGATACCATCCTCACCCGCAAAAAGCACCCCTGCGGTGCGCAGAGCTTTGAAGTGCTGCGCGTCGGCATGGATTTCAAGATCCGGTGCACTGGCTGCGGGCATGAGGTGATGCTGCCGCGTGCTAAAATTGAAAAGAACATCAAAAAGGTGATAAAGCCCGGGCAGGTCTAGCGTCCGGCACAGCTCGCATGGGAAACGTATGCCTTTGCATGTGCGGGTCTGAGACGTGCCCTGCCGGGGCGTCCTGCTGCGCTGCAGATGCAGATTTGAGTTGTTAGGAGGACTGCCGGAATTATGCCGAACATGTTTACCCAAATGGATGCCGTGTGCCACCGGTTTGAGGAGCTTTCCGTCCGCCTGAACCAGCCGGATGCCGCTGCCGACCCGGCACTGTTCCGCAAACTGATGCGGGAGTATCACGACGCAGAGCCTGTTGTGCAGGCCTACCGGGAGTGGCAGACTGCACAGGATCATCTGGAACAGGCAAAAGCCCTGCTGGAAGAGTCTGGTGCTCTTGACCCGGACTTTAAACAGATGATACAGCAGGAAATCAGCGAAAAAAGTCAAGATGTGGAAAAGCTGGAAAATAATCTCAAAATTATGCTGCTGCCCAAAGATGTGAACGATGGCAAAAATGTCATCGTGGAAATTCGCGGCGGCGCGGGCGGCGAAGAAGCGGCGCTGTTTGCCCACAGCCTGCTGCGCATGTACACCATGTATGTGCAAAGCAGGGGATGGAAGCTGGAAATGCTCAACCTGAACGAGACCGAGCTTGGCGGCGTGAAGGAAGCCATCTTCTCGGTGGATGGGGCCGGGGCCTACAACCGCCTCAAGTACGAGAGCGGCGTCCACCGGGTGCAGCGCGTGCCGGAGACCGAGACCCAGGGCCGCATCCACACCTCCACCGCCACGGTGGCCGTTATGCCTCAGGCCGAGGAAGTGGACTTTGCACTGGATTTGAAAGACCTGCGCATCGACACCTTCCGTTCCTCCGGCGCGGGCGGCCAGCACATCAACAAAACCTCCAGCGCCATCCGTGTGACACATATCCCCACCGGCACGGTGGTGGAATGCCAGCACGAGCGCAGCCAGTTCCAGAACAAGGATAAGGCACTGGAGATCCTGCGCAGCCGCCTGCTGGCCCAGAAGCAGAAACAGCAGCAGGACGCCATCAACGCCGGAGCGGCAGGGGCAGGTGGGCACCGGCGACCGCAGCGAAAAGATCCGCACCTACAACTTCCCGCAGGACCGCTGCACCGACCACCGCATCGGCCTGACCGTGCACAATCTTTCCAAGATCATGGACGGCAATCTGGACGAGCTGATCGACGCACTTGCCACCCGCGAACAGGCCGAAAAGCTGCAGAAGCTCAACGAGCAGGGCTGAAATACGGAATTTCAAAATAATACGTTGTACTGCTGAATATACTGAAAAGCATAAATACTTTACAGATAGAAAGAACGATGATCCGTACGGAAATGAAAGACTGAAATTTTGCCCGCATCGGAGAAAAGAGCATTGAAAAAGCCGCTGCCCTGCTGCAGAACGGTGAGCTGGTGGCTCTGCCCACCGAAACGGTTTACGGCATTGCTGCCGATGCCCGCAACGGCGAGGCAGTCAAAAAGATCTTTGTGGCGAAGGGGGACGTCCGCAGGACAATCCCCTGATCGTCCACGTCACCGGCCCGGAAATGCTGCCCGGCCTCGTCAGCGAGGTACCGGAACGCGCCCAGCTGCTGATGGCTGCGTTCTGCCCCGGCCCGCTGACCATCATCATGCCCCGCGGCCCCGAGGTGGCAGCGGAGTGCTGTGCAGGTCTGGACACCGTGGGCATCCGGATGCCCAGCCACCCGGTGGCCCGCGCCGTCATTGAAAAGAGCGGCTGCGCCTTTGCTGCCCCCAGCGCCAATCTTTCCGGCAAGCCCAGCCCCACCAACGCGCAGGATGTGTTCACCGATATGGACGGCCGCCTGCCGCTGATTTTGGACGGCGACGAGTGCGATGTGGGCGTAGAAAGCACTGTGGTGTCGGTGGTGGGCGAAAAGCCCACCCTGTTCCGCCCGGGCCACATCACGCTGGAAGACCTCGAGCGTGCCCTCGGCGAAGAGGTGGAAGTGTCCAAGGCTATCCTTGAAAAGCTGCCGGGAGGGTGCTGTGGTGCGCAGCCCCGGCATGAAGTACAAGCACTACGCACCCAAGGCAGATGTGACCTTGCTGGAAGGCACCTTTGAGCAGTTCAAAGCCTATGTGGATGCCCACGCTGACCAGAATCCCAGCTGCCTGTGCTTCACCGGTGAGGCGGAAAAGCTGGGTGTGCCCTGCGTGGAGTATGGACGCGAGGGGGACGGTGCCGATCAGGCAAAGCACATCTTCCGCTGCCTGCGTGCGCTGGATGAGCAGGGCGATGCCGTGGTCTACGCCCGCTGCTCGCAGAAAAAGGACGGCCTTTCCATGGCGGTGTACAACCGCCTGATCCGCGCTGTGGCCTTCCGGGTGATCAAGCTATGATCTGTCTGGGCATCACGGGCCGCAGCGGCTGCGGCAAATCTACGGTCACTGCGGTGTTTTCGGCCCACGGTGTGCCGCTGGCCGATGCCGATCAGATCAGCCGCGAAATTTTACTGCCCGGCTCGCCGCTGTTGCCCGGCTGGCTCAGCGGTTTGGCGCAGACATTTTAAAACAGGACGGCACATTAAACCGCCGCCTGCTGGCTGACCGCGCCTTTGCCACCCCGGAAGGCAAGGCGGCGCTGGACAGCCTGACCCACCCGGAGATCGTGCGCCGCATCCGTGCGGCAAAGCAGGCAGCACAGGATGCCGGTGCACCGCTGTTCGTGCTGGATGGCGCGGTCATCGTGGGGACTGCGGCGCAGGCCGAGTGCGACCGCCTGTGCGTGGTCACGGCGCCGTTTGAAACCAGTGTGGCCCGCATCGTAGCACGGGACGGCATCTCGGCCGAGATGGCCTGCCCGCCGCCTGAACGCCCAGACACCGGAAAGCACCCTCACCGCGCAGGCAGACTATGTGCTGCGCAACGACGCAGACCTTGCACATCTGCAGGCTGCGGCAGAGCAGCTGTGCTGCACAAAGCTTCTGGCAGAAGGAGGTGCGGGAAAAGAATTTTGAACAAACGATATAACGAACAAGATCCTGCACCGCAGTACGACCCGGAGACGGCCCGCATCCGCCGCGCTCTCCGCGCCCAGAAGGCACGCCGCCGCAAAAAAATGCGCAGCCGCAGGCTGTTCCTGCTGGGCATGGCGCTGATCCTGCTGTTTGTGCTGGTGCCCAACTTGTGGGACAGGGCAGAACGGCTTTTATACCCCCGCAAGTACGAAGCGCTGGTGGACCAGTGGGCGGAGACTTACGGCCTTGACCCGCTTCTGGTGGATGCCTTCATCCGCACCGAAAGCGGTCTTTGACCCGCAGGCCACCTCCACTGCGGATGCCCGGGGCCTGATGCAGATGACCGAGGAGACCTTTATCTGGCTGCGCAGCAAGATCGCACCGGACGAAGGACTGCTCTTTGCAAATCTCTACGACCCGGAGACCAGCATCCGGTTCGGATGCTATTACCTGCACCTGTGCATGGAGCGCTACAACGGCGATGTTGCCACTGCCGCTGCCGCTTATCACAGCGGGTGGGGCACGGTGGATGCTCTTTTACAGATGGAAGAGCACTCCGCAGACGGCGAAACGCTGCAGGGCTTTCCCTATAACCAGATGAACCACTACGTAAAAAGATCACTTCCTGCTAGGCGCGGTATCAGCGTATCTATGCAGGAAGCTGAGAGGAGATAAGGAACATGAGCGAGAAAACTTACCGCAAAGCAGGCTGCCGAACAGCTGCTTTACAAGCCGGAGTACGCTGCCGACAAGAGAGCCGCCGACGTGAAGGAGAAGGCTGCAGCCTTTGCCGAAGGCTACAAAGCCTTCCTGAACGCTGCCAAGACCGAGCGCGAAGCTGCTGCAGCCAGCGAAAAGCTGCTGCTGGAGGCCGGTTACGAAAAAGTTTGAGCCGAAAAAGACCTATGCCCCCGGCCAGAAGATCTACTTTGTGCAGGAGCACAAGGCGGTGGTGGCCGCTACCATCGGCCGGAAATCTTTTTGAGGAGGGCTTCCGTCTGGTGATCGCCCACATCGACAGCCCCCGTCTGGACCTGCGCCCGAACCCGCTGTACGAAGCCGAACCACCTCAGCTACTTCAAGACCCACTATTACGGCGGCATCCGCAAGTACCAGTGGGGCACCATGCCGCTGGCCATCCACGGCGTGTTCACCCGTGCCGATGGCTCCAGCGTGTCCTTTGCAGTGGGTGAGGACGAGAACGACCCCGTGTTCTGCATCACGGACCTGCTGCCCCACCTGGGCGCGGAGCAGAACGACCGCAAGCTCAGCGAGGGCATCAAGGCCGAAGAGCTGAACGTGCTCATCGGCTCCGACGCTGTGGAGGATGCCGACATCAAGGAGGCCGTCAAGCTGAACACCCTGATGCTGCTGCACGAAAAGTACGGCATCACTGAGCGGGACTTCACCCGCGCTGAGATCGAGGTGGTGCCCGCCCATAAGGCCCGGGACGTGGGCTTTGACCGCTCCATGGTGGGCGGCTACGGTCACGATGACCGTGTGGACGCATACCCTGCCCCTTATGGCCGAGATCGAGACGAAAGATCCTGTGCACACCACCGTCTGCGTGCTGACCGATAAGGAGGAGATCGGCTCCGACGGTGTGACGGGCATGCAGAGCATGTATGTATTCCACTTTATGCAGCTGCTGTGCCGCGCCGCCGGTCAGGACGACATCCTTGCCTTCCAGAACAGCGTGTGTCTCTCCGCCGATGTGACCGCCGCCTACGACCCCTCCTGGGCAAATGCCTTCGAGCCGCAGAACGGTACTTTACGCAGGCCGCGGCGTGGCCTTCTTCAAGTTCACCGGCAGCCGCGGCAAGAGCTCTGCCAGCGATGCTTCCGCTGAGCTGGTAGGGGACATCACCTGCCTGCTGGATGCCAACGGCGTGGCATGGCAGATCGGTGAGCTGGGCCGTCTGGATCTGGGCGGCGGCGGCACCATTGCCAAGTACGTGGCCAACCGCGGCATCCCCGTGCTGGACATCGGCGTGCCGGTGCTGTCCATGCACTCGCCCTTTCGAGGTTCATCCGCAAGACCGACCTGTACATGGCCTACCGCACCTTCTCGCTGTTCTGCCAGAACGCGGAATAAGGTTTGGCCCCGGAATGCCCGCAGCAGCAGGTTTTCCAGGGGCTTTTTTTGAAAAAAACTTGACCTTCAAGTGTCTTTAAGGTGTAATGTGAGTGCGGAGGTGAAGCAAATGAACATCAAACAGGCTTCGAAACAAAGCGGGGTGTCCGCCCCCAATATCCGCTTCTATGAAAAAGAAGGACTTCTTGAATCCCGCCCGGCTGCCTGGCAACGACTACCGTGATTACACGGAACAGGACATCCGCACTCTCCGGTTCATCCGGATGCTGCGGATGCTGGATGCTGCCGCTTCCGGTCATCCGATCCGTGCTTGCAGGCGATGCATCGCTGGGGCAGTGTCCTGCGGGAGCCAAAAGACCGCACTGGAACAGCGCGCAAAGCAGCTGGAAGGGGCGGCGCGTTTTTGTGCAGAACTGGCCCGGCAGGACCCGTCTGTGGCATCACTGGATGTGGACGCCTGCCTGACCCGGATGGAAAAGCCTGCCGTACAGGGTACGTTCTGCTCTGGCTGGCTGCAGGATTACCGCACGCTGGCACAGGTGCAGCACCAGAGGCATTTTTCCTTTATTCCGGAGGGCAGCATCAACACTCCGCAGGAGTTCACAGCGGCCCTGCAGACCTACGCAAAGGCCAACGGGATGCAGTTCAGCCTTGAAAAAGAGGGGATGTACCCGGAGTTTTCGCTGGATGGCATTCCGTATAAAGCTTACCGCAATCCGGGCAAGTACCGGGACGAGATCTGCTGCGATGCCGTGCATCCCGAGCAGCTTGACACCGGGCTTCCCTCCCGGCGGGGAAAAGCTGCTGCGCATCGCGCGTATCGTGCTGCCGCCGGTGTGCACCTTTGCCGCCATCATGGCGGCAGGGTGGGTAGTCACCGGCGGTGCAGGCTGGCTCTGGCTGGCGGCGCTGGCATCCGGCGGGGGTGCTGCTGGGGCGCTGCATGGAAAAGTGGCTGTAAGGCGCATCACCCCAGCGGCAGAGCCTCAGCAACGGTCAAAAAGGTATAGCCGCTGTCTGCGTACCACCGGATGATGTCGGGCAGAGCCTCGGTGGTGGTGTGTGTGGAGGAAGAATCGTGCATCAATACGATGCAGTTCGTCTGCTGCCCGGTCTCGTGCACCACATTGCGGTAGATGGTGCCCGCGCTTGGGTGCCCGCCCACGGCATCCTCGGCGCACACGTTCCAGTCCACCCAATGCCAACCTTTTCTGCTCTACTTCGGCTTTCAGCTGCTTCATCAGGCCTTTGCCGCCGTAGCGCCGACTGACGGTGTTGGTGCTGCCGCCCGGAAACCGTAGATACCGGATGCTCTCGGCATCCACATAGGGGCGCAATGCGCTCCTTTAAAAGGGCAATGTCCTCCCAATAAGCGTCGCTGCTGCGGTAGATATCGCTGTACTCGTGGGAAGCAGAGTGCAGCGCGATCTGGTGCCCGGCGCTGACCGCTTCGGTGAGCAGGGGCAGATACTTCTCGTTGTAACCGGTAGCCACCACAAAAATGTGGCGTGCACTCCGGCCGCGTTCAGCGCGCTGAGCACATTCGGTGTGGTCTTGCTGGGGCCGTCGTCAAAGGTCAGGCAGACCCACTTTTCCGGCAGCGGCTGGGCAGCAGGCTCCTGCTGCTCCTGTGCCAGAGCCGAAACGGCGGGGGGAGAGCATCGAAGTGTCCGGTGCCGGGGTAAGATCCTGCGCCTGACATCCGGTGACGACCGGCGGCGCAGCAGATACAAACCCCATAATGAGGGCGAACAGCATCACGGCCGCAACTCTGGCCCGCCTGCGCCGTGCGAGATATTCTGCAAGCTTCAAGAGCAAAACCTCCTTTGTCTGTTTGGTTTGCTCTTATCAGAATATGAACGACGGCGGATTCTATGAAAAAAATCAGCCCACCCTCTGCCGTTTATCCAGCCGCATCTTGTCGGCAATCATCGCAATGAACTCCGAGTTCGTTGGTTTTCCCCGCAGGTTATGGATGGTATAGCCAAAGTAGCTGTTGAGGGTATCCACGTCTCCCCGGTCCCATGCAACCTCGATGGCGTGGCGGATGGCGCGCTCCACGCGGCTGGCGGTGGTACCGTTTTTCTTGGCGATTTCCGGGTACAGGCGCTTGGTCACGGCGTTGATGTACTCCGGTTCGTTCATGGTGAGCAGGATGGCATCCCGCAGGAACTGGTAGCCCTTGATGTGCGCAGGCACGCCAATTTGGTGCAATATTTCGGTGACGGTCAGCTCATCACTGTCCACGCTGGTGTGGAGCAGGTGCTTTTCCTGTCCGCTGGCTGCTTTGAGCACCCGGGCGGCAAGGACACTTTCATCAAAGGGCTTGACGAAATAGTAGGCAAAGCCTTCGTCCAGCAGCTCCTGCACCATCTCCTCGCTCTGGAACGCGCCGGTGACGAAAAACGAGGTGTGGCGCTCGCCTGCGGCGTTGTAGCGCTGCTTGACCGCCAGCGCGTCCAGCCCAGGCATAAAGGCGTCCAACAGCACTACCTGCGGGCGAACGGCCAGCATCTTCTGTAAAACCTTGTTTCCATCCTTTTCCACAACGGTCACTTCCACGCCCTTTTGCTCCAGCGCCTCACGACAGGCTTCTGTGATCTGAGCACCGGTATCCGACATCAAGAATCTCACTTTATCCATGGTTGTTTCCTCCAATGTGTGCAGTTCCCTTAACACCATGGATTTTACCATAATTTTCCAGATAGTTCAACGGTTTATTTTGGGAAATTATGGAAATTCTGCTCGAATGTCATACTTTTTTATGCTGCTGCGTCCGTTCCGGGCACGGAATGCGCCTGTTCCAGCATGGTTTGTGCAAAAATACCGTAGCCTCGTGTCGGGTCATTGACCAGCACATGGGTCACTGCACCCACCAGCCGTCCGTTTTGCAGGATGGGACTGCCGCTCATCCCCTGCACGATGCCGCCGGTCTGCGCCAGCAGTGCCGGGTCGGTGACGCGCAGCACCATGTTGCGGCGCGGGTCGGCGTCGTTCACCTTTTCAATATAGACACGGTAGCTGCGGGGCTTTTCGCCGCTGGTGGTGGTCAGGATCTCTGCCGCGCCGGGCAGCACCTCCTGCGCAAAGGCAAGCTCTGTCTGCTGCCCGGCAATGGCGGTGCTTACCGTGCCGTAAACACCATTTTCGCCGTTGATGCAGATCCTTCCAAGGGCGTGGTCGCTGAGGAATTTGCCTTTCAGCTCTCCGGGGCTGCCGGCGGTACCGCCGGTGCAGCCCACGATCTGGCAGGCCACGATCTCGCCGCTGCGCAGGGCAACCCGCTCGCCGGTGTCGCTGTCGCTGATAGGGTGCCCCAACCCGGCAAACACCCCGGCCTGCGCATCTACAAAGGTCAGAGTGCCCACCCCGGCGGAGGAATCCCGCACCCACATCCCTGCCCGCCACTGGGCGTTCTGCGTATCCCACACCGGCAAAAGGATGGTCTGCCGCTGCTCCCCCTTGCGGACGTAGACCACCTCCACCGCCGCACCGGCGGCGGCTTCCAGTGCAGCATGGACCTGCTCGTTGGTCTCGGTGACCGTGTTTCCCATGCGGATGACCCGGTCGCCCAGCCGCAGCCCCGCCTGCTTTGCGGGGTTTGCGGTGCCGTCCGGGGTGTTCAGGTCGGAAAAGCCCACAATGAGCGCACCCTCGGAGAACATCTTAACGCCGAAAGGCGTACCGCACACTGTTACCACCGGACGTGTTTCCACCAGAGCGCGCACAGTCTTGACGGGCAGCCACCCGCCAATGGACAAAGTGGCCTGATAGCTGCCCGCAGCCCGGGTGCTGGCCACGTTGCGGGAGCCAGCGGTGCGCAGCGGCTGCACATAGGCAAAACGGGGGGCAGGGTAAGGGGTCTGGCCGGGTTCCAGCAAAATTTCAGCAGGCAGACTGTGCCACAGCCAGCCCAGCACCTGCCAGCGCGGCCACCAGAAGATAAGTTGCCGCAATGCTGCCAGCGCGGCGTAGTTTTGATCTGCGCATCGGCAAAAAGCCCCTTTCCGCCATGGAAAATGATACGATCGTCCGGCGATAGTATGCGCTGTGAAGGGCGGAAATATCAATGCAGTGATTGACTTTTTCCGCCGGAACTGATACTATATTAAGGCGGTTTGGCCGCAGCTGCAGAATAGAAGAATACGCGGGTATGGTGGAATTGGCAGACGCGCAGGATTTAGGTTCCTGTGCCGCAAGGCGTGTGGGTTCGACCCCCACTACCCGCATAAGAGAAAAAGCGCGATGGTTCGTACAGAACCAGCGTGTTTTTTTCTTATCATGGTAACACTTTTGGTAACACTATTAAGTTTTCAGACTGCTCTCACCAGCGCATTATACAGCATTTCAATGAACTGCACCGCGCTGGGCGCACCGGTCAGCGGATAGCCTGCCAGCTGCTGCACATACCCGGGTTTGTGGAGCCATGCACCTTTAGCTGCCCGGCGGACAGCGCTTTGAATCGCTTTTGGCTCACATCTTCTGCGGTCGGCGATAGGGGTATAGATATCTTTCTCCACGGCCTGCAGGCGGTCTTCCTGCTCACAGACCAGCTCAAGACACTGGCACAGGATACGGTAGGCGCTCAGATTGCGTGTGATGCCCATCGGGCGCAGCAAATCATTGACCTGAGTGGACAATTCGGAAACGATCATCAAGCAGAAAGTCTTTTCCGGCGAAGTGAAGTTCACCAACGAAGAAATGTCCAAGCTTGTGCAGGCAAGTGTCGAGCATCGTTCAGATGTCCTTGCTCAAATCCTGCATCCAGAGGCATTGGAAGTGTTGGAATCTGCCAGCGCAGAATTTGAACCTGAAAAAGCGGAACCCGTTCCCATGCCCACACCACAAACAGAAGAATTTCGGTGCTATCATGTACCGGACGAGTTTATGAAGGTTTACAAATCTTTGAGCCGTGCGACCGAAATGATGAAAAACTCATGGAAGAAAACGCTCAAAAACAATCCCAGCTATTTCACTGACCCGGAAAAGCAGAAGGTTCTCCGCTTCGCAATGCAGCGACCTGCTAACTACCTGACTGAAATCGAAACCTATCTGGAAAAGGCTCTTGCAGAAGCCCTTGAAGAAGAAAAAGACCGCATAACGACAGGCACTTGTAAGCCATCAATGAGCCACCAGCCGCAAGTGCAGGGTGGAAAACTTCCGCGCCATTGCGCCTGATAAAAATTGGAACTTTGATTTTCTCGCCCGAATTTGCCACGGTGGGACGATCAAAGGAGCGTGCGTTTGAACAAAAAGAAAAAGTCCACAAACACTTCCCCTTATCCCGATGAAGTCATCGACCGCCTGGCGCGGGCATTCTACCCGGCCATCCTTGCCTGCTGGAACAGCGAGGAAGGTCAGCGGGAGTTTGCCGCATGGCAGGCGGAACAGGCCCATCACACTGCAAACAACGAAAAACAGGAGCGTTCCCGACGGGGAACGCCCTGTTGTACATATCGCTATCGTCTGTGGATTTTGGCAGGGTGCGTCCTTCGGGGTGCACCCTGTTTTTTTTTTGTCCTTAATCTTCTAACTCATAGCTTCTGATGGCATCCTTTAAGCATGTTCACTTTTTAACAAAATCTATATCTATTTATTAATACTCTAAGAAAAATCGAATTTTAAGTATCATATCGCACAAAACGGAAGCACAGCTTTTGGATTCATCCAATAGATCTACTTCCGCTTGTTGTGCGCTTTCTTTTTTATTCTTAAATGTGTGGATTAGTTGGTGACTGCAATATCATTCGTGAGCTTTATATTGCTATGCCAGAAATTATAGCTGTCAATCCTTGGGTTATATCATTGTAGATTGGCGCAGATTCAGCAGGGTCCCTAACCGTAAGAATTAAGCAAAAATCTTGGCTGGGAGTATTGCGTTCTAGGACAGCTTTTTGCTCGGTGTGTTCTCGAAATAGCCCACACGCAGTGATAAATACCAACATTTGTCTGCAGTTGTATAATGTTGTTTATTTGCCTCAGAAAGTTCGGATAGATCAATAGCATATTTCTTCACAGGGTAATATTTATCGCCATACTGAATCAACAAACGTTCTCTTAATGCAAAGTCACCGCTATTTTCTCTCATTAAGCGTTTACTATAGAGCGATCCACGGAACAGGTTTTGTGACCCCCTGACGTCCTACGGGATTCAAAATACCTCGTCTTTGCGTATCTCGAGTGGTTTTGGAGTTATATGTTCCAAACTTCAAATCTACATTAGACTGACAGTACTCGATACCTTGAGACGGATCAAGAATAGGCTCATACACCAATGTTGCAATAATCTGTCCTGTATAAAATCCATTCTTTATTAAAGATTTTGGCATCGGAAAATCCATGATATCAATGTATTCTCCTTTTTGCTAGTGTATCGCGAAGAACAAGCGTTGCTTCATAAGGATCATTATACAAGATGTCACGGAATATTTTGAGGAATGCCAAATCCAATTTGATTTGCTCGTTCTATCTCAGGAAGTTTGAGGTTATGGGGATATGCTGCAGAGTGAATAATCAGTCCTTTAATTAAAAGAGGATCGAATTCCTCATCAAGTTCTTGATAGAGACCTGTGGCTAGTGCCGCAATCCTAGGAGTTGAAAAACTAGTTCCGCAATTTCGAACGGTTGTCCCATTATTTGAAAAAGATTTTACTCCAGACATTGTCAAATGTCCGTGGTCATCAATGCCTGCATTTCCTCCATAGTGAGCCACTTCTGGTTTGATGATAAACTCTGGACCGGGTCCGACTCGTGTAAATGGAGACGGATTGTCAATATCTGCGAAATCATAAGTTCCTTTTTCCTGCGCCATAGAACCGACAACTAATGAAAGAACAGAGTCTGCACCTTCGTGAATACGTCCTTTAGGTCTATGTGCCAAAAAAATTCCTACAGTTTCCAGCAGATTTGCAAATCAAAATATTATACTGTTCTTGCAATGCATCTAGTGCCATTGCAAAGTCCGAGAATTTATCGTCACTCACTTCTCGAGTAATACTAACTGAAAGATTCCAAATTTTTACACTATCATGATTGGATTTGATTGCTTCTTGAATATTTGCAATCAAATCATCTTCATCAATTCGTTCCTTGGTAGGATCTGGAAAAATAGTCGCATCAAGTAATTTTTATTCCTCTATGTCCGACCCAATCTTGATTTTCCAGAAGATCGCCATAAAGTGCAACACCAGCAACAAATGTCCCATGGGTTGCGTCAATAACACTTTCAGGATAAACAGTCCATCGATTACCATCCATCCAAGGCTGAAGTTGTGGAATATTAGCAATCCCATTGTCAAGAATGCCTAATGTTTCATAACGATGTCCACCTAAGGGATAGATTGGTGAGATGTTGTCATCGCAGTCCATAACATCCAAAGATAGAGTATACTGTGGCATTGGCTCAATTGAAAGAATCATTTCAAATGAAGGATCTGCTGTTAAGCCATCGATTACGGTTCCCTGTACGGACTTGATTTTATAAACAGGCACAAGATCGGTATAGAATGTTTTAGAATATGCAATGCATTTTTCCGACAGTTTCTGTTCGAACATATGTTGCATAGCAACATTAGTCTCATAATTTTGAAAATCGATTAATTTAATTTTATATGTTTGATTTTCTTCCATTATCTGAACAGTGGGCTTAAAGCTCGAAAATGTTTCTAGGCAAGAGATGGCGTAGCTGTTTTGCTCATAATCTTGAATACGCGAGCCAAATTCGTCCATTTGAACGGGTGATTCGATTTTAACTACTAGTTCATCAGAACTGATTAGGCCAAGAACATTGCTTTTTTCACCCACTTGAAAAAGCGTCATAATATCTTTTCTTCTGGATTTCGCTGTGGCATCCCCACACATCTTAGCGACAAAGACAAATGGAATGGGGGATGACATCTGCACTTGAAAGCATCTGAAAATGCGTGAAAGGCATCCCAAAGTTGTGCAGAACGATCAATTAACTCTTGCCCAGTAAGTAACCATTTAGGTGGTTCTGAGTTACGGTTGCCTTCAACTCGAAGTTCATCGACTTCTCGTGGGGCAAAAAACTTGATGGGAAGTCTCTCGTTATCCATATATTATGACTCCTTTCGTTCTAATGCTTTGGAAACAGCTTGAATTTTACGAAGCGGAATTTCAAGAAAATCATTTGCCTCTTTGTGGGTGACCCCGTTTTCAAGCAAAAAAAAGGCAATAAAGTCATCTTCATTTTCAACAAAATGGTTACTATAAAGATAGACAGCTTTCAAAACATCACAATTTGTCAAACAATCTCGCCCAGATAAGACTACAGCCTTTAATGCATTAAAGATAACTGTTCTTATATCCGAGTAACTTAATCCAATGAGCGCACCAACAATACGTTCAGCCTTTTTTTCATTCGAAAGGAAGTTTGTCGATTTATCAGCAAGTAACGATCTCAAGTATCGATCTATTTCATAAATCTGCGGTTTCTCTAGTGCAACAATGGTGGAAAACCTTCTCCAAATTGCAGGATCTAGCAACTCATGATGATTTGTTGCTGCAATCAATATGCTATCATTATTGAATCCATCAATGTTTTGAAGCAAACTATTTACTACTCGCTTAAGCTCCCCAAGTTCATTTTTATCATCTCGCAATTTAGCAAGTACATCAAATTCATCTAAAAATAAAATACATTCTCGTTTAGAAGCATAGTCGAAAATTTTCCGAATATTTTTAGCTGTACTGCCCAACAAAGATGAAACAAGACCATCTAATCTTGCGGTAACAAGTGGAAGACCGGTAACGCTAGAGATATACTGCGCAACTGTCGTTTTTCCACATCCAGGAGGACCATAAAGGAGCAACGTATTTGTGACGTCTAATCCTGCTTTCAACAGCAAATCTTTATGTGTGTAGCTATCAACAAAATCACAAATTGCATTATAAGAATATCGATCTAAAATGACATCTTTAGCGGATATTTGGGGCATCGTAATGTCAACAATGTCCATTCGACTTTCAACATCGACCGGTTTTGTCGAAAAACTATCTAAAGAGGTCAGTGTACCACTCTTTCTAGTGAGCGTTCCGCGGATTCTCTTCGCTAGGGCTATTTCTCCTTGTTGTTCCAAATTGGTTGCCAAAATTTTAGCATAGTTAATTACTTTTTTCTTTGTCATTAACTAGCCCGCCTTCAATGATTTTCACGATTTCCGTGTACATAGTGACCACCTCGCTAGTATATAGAAATATTACCACATCATAATTGCAGTGTCAACATTTTTTGTTATCAAATGTCGAAATTGTGTTATCGCATTTCAACTTTTTGTTATTGGTATCGCGTAATTTGCTTTTTTGATTTCAGCAAAGACTATTCCTAGTAGTTTTTCTGTTATACTATTAAAAGGATAGCTAAGGCTAAGGATCAAAGTATTGCTGAAGAAAACAGATGTTCCAGCAAACCGTTGCAACGCAAATAGACTGCAGACATTGCATAAGCGAGTTATCATAATAGTATAGGCGGCTATTTCGTAGTCCATAAAACAGCCGCCTATACTATTATGATATATATCAATCTTCTATTCCATGGCTCCCAGCCGCATTCTTCAAATATTCCTTCGGATCGCCATTCAGAATCAAATCCGCATAGCCCAGTGGGTCATTATAAATGAGGTAGTCCAAGTTCTGACCTCTGCGCCATGGTAACATCCAACGCATCCTCGACCCCGGTGCAGTCGATGGAGATTTTTCTCCCATCCTGGAGCAGCAGTTCCACGCACCCGGTGTCCATGTTGAATTTGCAGGCTCTTGCATCGTACTTCATGTTTGTGTCCTTTCTGCCTTACGGCACCTTTACAGTTGTGACTTTTGTTATACGGTTCTTCTGATAAGGTTTTGGACACACAGCCATCGGGAAGGAGCCTTCATCTTGCTTTCCGAAGAAAACAAAAAATCCGAACCCTTCTCCTATCGAGAAAAGGTTCGGATTTTCATTGTTTGGTGCGAGGGGAGGGACTCGAACCCCCAAGGATAAACCACACGCACCTCAAACGTGCGCGTCTGCCAGTTCCGCCACCCTCGCATACCGTATTGTTTTCGCAGCCCTGAAATCTCTGAGGTGAAAGACCGTGATGCGGACTGCTTGAATATATTACCACGTTCCCTGGCAGATAGTCAAGCGCTTTTTCTCTCTTTTAAATGAAATTTTTGGGCCGTCATTCCTTAAGAATATGTTGGTTGAAATGCATGGATGGGTGTGATACTATAAAACTAACTATCTCTGCTCAGTTGTTTTGGCAGCAGGGAAGAAGATGATAAGGGATACGGCGGAAATGCATTTCTGCGCAGGGTGCAGACCGACCGGTTTTTTGAAAGGAATTTGAGTGGACGCAGGAATGAACGAGAAAAAAAGAAAATGTTATTGTAAACGGTTTTTTTTCTGGCGCTTTGCAGAGCGTGGGTGCGGTGTGCAGCTGATCTCAGCGGTGGTGTCCATCCTTCTGGCGCGCATCCTTACACCCGATGATTACGGCAAGGTGGCACTGGTGACGGTGTTCAACAATATCATGTATGTCCTGCTGGACTGCGGCATTGGCACCGCGCTGGTGCAGAAGAAGGAAGTGGACGAGCTGGATTACTCGTCGGCGTTCTTTTTTTCAGCATTGTGATCAGCTTTGTGCTGTATGGGGGAATGTTCGTGGCGGCGCCGTATCTGGCTGCTTTCTACAATGACCCCAGCATGACCCCGATCTTTCGCGGCATCAGCCTGACAGTGGCGGTCTGCGGCATCAAAACGATCCAGCAGGCGCATGTGACCCGGAACATGAAGTTCCAGTATTTTTTCTATTCCGCCTTTGCGGGCGCGATCGTATCCACGGTCCTGGGCCTGGGCCTTGCCTATATGGGCTTTGGAGTCTGGGCGCTGGTGGTGCAGCAGGTATCCAATATCACGGTGGACACGCTGGTGTTGTGGAAGCTGTCCTCCTGGCGGCCTAAGATGGAGTTTTCGTGGCAGCACCTGAAAGGGCTGCTCTCTTATGGCTGGAAGCTGCTGGCCTCGTCGCTGAGCAGCGTCATCTACAACAACCTGCGCAGCCTGATCATCGGCAAGATGTACACCTCGGCGGATCTGGCGTATTACAATCAGGGCGATAACCTGACTTATAATATCGCGTCAAGCGTGGATACTTCCATTGAGAGCGTTTTGTTCCCGGTCATGTCCTCACTTCAGGATGACCGTGCGCAGGTCAAGAACATGACCCGCCGCTCCATCAAGACCTGTACCTATATTATTGCGCCGGTGATGATGAGCACTGCGTTCTGTGCCGAACCGCTGGTGCGCCTGATCCTCACCGAGAAGTGGCTGCCCTGTGTGCTGTTCCTCAGGGTGTTCTGTCTGGGGTATGTGTGCTGGCCGATCATCACGGCAAACCTGAATGCAGCCAAGGCGGTGGGCCGCAGCGATCTTTACCTGAAATGTCAGCTTTTGAACGAAGGGGTGTGCATCCTTTTTCTGCTGGCAACATTCCGTGTCAGCGTCGAGGCCATTGCATATGGTATGCTGATCACGAATGTTGTGACCCAGATCCTGGATGCACAGCTCAACAAAAAAGCTGATCGGCTATGGCTACCTGGAACAGATGCGTGATATCCTGCCGACCCTGCTGCTGGCAGCGGGCGCGGGCCTGTGCATGTATCTGGTCATTTTCCTGCACCTGCCGGATCTGCTGACGGTGATCATTCAGGTGGTGGTTGGTCTGGGCATTTATCTGACAGGCTCTGCCATTCTGGAATTGGACACCTTTGAATATTTCAAGGATGTGCTGGCTCCGTCCATCCGGCAGAAGCTGAAACGCTGAAACCGGCATTTTGAATCGTGTAAAAATCCGTCGGGCGGGTGATGTCCGACGGATTTTTTTGTTCTTTTTGTCTAAAGTATACAAGAAGAAACATTAAAAAACCGGCAAAGCGACCATTGAAAAAACGCAACTGATATACTAGAATATAAGTACAAGAGCGCGGCACACGGCTGCGCGGGAAAATGCAAAGCAGAAAATATAAAACAGGAGGATTTTCCTATGCCTATGAAAATGGGTTGGCGCTGGTATGGCGAGGGCAACGATCCCATCACCCTCAGCGACATCAAGCAGATCCCCGGCGTGACCAGCATCGTCTGGGCGCTGCACAACAAGATGCCCGGCGAGATCTGGGAGATCGACGAGATCCAGAAGGTCGCAGACCAGATCCACGCTTACGGCTTCGACATGGACGTGGTGGAGTCCGTGAATGTTCACGATGACGACATCAAGATCGGTCTTCCGACCCGCGACCAGTACATCGAGAACTACAAGCAGTGCATCCGCAACCTGTCCAAGTTCGGTGTCAAGACAATCTGCTACAACTTCATGCCGGTCTTTGACTGGACGCGCACCGACCTGTTCCATCCCGTCGGCGACGGGTTCCACCGCCCTGTTCTATCAGAAGGATCTGATCAAGGGCGACTACAAGGCCATGGCTGATTACATCATGAGCTTCACCGAGAAGTATCACATGACCTTCCCCGGCTGGGAGCCGGAGCGTATGGCTAAGCTGGACGAGCTGTTCAAGGCTTACGCCCCTGTCACCAAGGAAAAGCTGTGGGAAAACCTGAAGTACTTCCTGGAAGCACTGATGCCCACCTGCCATGAGTGCGGCATCAAAATGGCTATCCATCAGGATGATCCCCCTTGGGATATCTTCGGCCTGCCCGTCTGCTGGTGGATGCTGAGAGCATCGACCGCTTCCTGAGCATGGTGGATGATCCGTACAACTGCCTGACCCTGTGCACCGGCAGCCTGAACGCAAACCCCAACAACAACTGTGCCGAGATCGTGCGCAAGCACTGCGACCGCATTGCCTTTGGTCACATCCGCAACATCCACCACTTCCCCAATGGCGACTTCTCCGAGGCTGCTCACCGGCGCGACTGCTGCGGCGAGACCGGCATCATCGAGGTGCTGCGTGCTTACCATGACGGCGGCTTTGAGGGGCTACATCCGTCCCGACCACGGCCGTCAGCTGTGGGAGGAAGGCCCCGGCAACTGCCGCCCTGGTTACGGCAAGTATGACCGTGCTCTGGGCGTTCAGTACATGCTGGGTGTCTGGGATCTGCTGGATCGTCTGGATGAAGAGAAAAAAGAAGGGCTGATAATTATGAAGCTGTCTGAGATCAAAAATGGCAATCTGTCTGCCGAGTGGGCAGAGAAGGGTTATGAGCTGCCCAAATTCGATATCGAGGCTGTCAAGGCCAAGACCCACGCTGAACCCACCTGGGTGCACTTCGGCGCAGGCAATATCTTCCGTGCATTCCCGGCTGCCATCCTGAACGATGCGCTGAACACCGGCAAGTATGACCGTGGTGTCATCGTGGCCGAGAGCTTTGACTACGAGATCATCGACAAGGCTTATCGTCCCTACGACAACAATATGAGCCTGCTGGTCTGCCTGAAGTCCACCGGCGAGATCGAGAAGAAGGTGGTGGCTTCCGTTACCGAGAGCCTGAAGGCTGACTACTCCTTCGGCGAGGACTGGGCACGTCTGGTGGAGATCTTCCAGAACCCCAGCCTGCAGATGATCTCCTTCACCATCACCGAGAAGGGCTACGGCGTTGCTCCTGCTGATCTGGAGCGCGGCCTGACCCCCGTGCTGGCCATGGGCAAGGTCACTGCTCTGCTGTACGAACGCTTCAAGGCCGGCAAGCTGCCCCTGACCGTCCAGAGCATGGATAACTGCTCCCACAACGGCGATAAGGTCAAGAACGCTGTCCACGCCTATGCTGCCAAGTGGGTGGAGCAGGGTCTGGTGCCCGCCGAGTTCCTTGCCTATGTGCAGGACGAGACCAAGATCACCTTCCCGTGGAGCATGATCGACAAGATCACCCCGCGCCCGGATGCCAAGGTCCAGCAGATGCTGGCCGACGACGGCCTTTGAGGATAACTACACCATCGTCACCGAGAAGCACACCTTCACCGCTCCCTTCGTCAACGCCGAGGAGACCCAGTACCTGTGCATCGAGGATCACTACACCAATGGCCGTCCTCCGCTGGAGCTGGGCGGTGTGCTGTACTGCGACCGCGAGACCGTGGACAAGGTGGAGCGCATGAAGGTGTGCACCTGCCTGAACCCGCTGCACACTGCCATGTCCATCTATGGCTGCATGCTGGGTTACACCCTCATCTCCGCCGAGATGGCCGATGAAGACCTGCGTGCCTTCATCCAGAAGATCGGCTATATCGAGGCCATGCCTGTGGTCGTTGATCCCGGCGTGCTGAACCCCTACGAGTTCATCGGCGCTGTCATCAACCGCCGTCTGCCCAACCCGTTCATGCCGGACGCTCCTCAGCGTATCGTAACCGATACCTCTCAGAAGCTGGCCATCCGCTTCGGCGAGACGATCAAGGCCTACGAGGCACGCGGTCTGACA
>VOFJ01000513.1_pt1 | contig 42750 bp, 41 predicted proteins | sample 5384081 | NCBI WGS metagenome assembly VOFJ01 (sample SAMN12384729, study PRJNA508395) | human gut metagenome | isolation source: healthy gut I | host: Homo sapiens
TTTACGGAAACACAAGACCGGCGATCGCTTTTCCGGCCGGATTACCCCATCCCGAAACTTCCGCACGGCCGGCACCACCTGACACAACGGCCGAAAAACCCCGGCGGATATTCGCCGGGATATTCCATCCGGATCGCGCGGCATCGCGCACGCCGCAGACTAATAACTGCGGGCGAACAACACGCGGCGGTGCGACGGCTTGCCGGAGAAGACGCATACGCCCTCCTCGTCGGGCGCGTCGATCGGAATGCAGCGGATCGTGGCCTTCGTGGCCTCCTTGATCGCCACCTCGGTCTCGACCGTGCCGTCCCAGTGCGCGACAGGAAGCCGCCCTTGTCGTCGAGCACCTGCTTGAACTCCTCCCACGTATCGACCTTTGGTAATCATCGACTCGCGGTAGTTGAGCGCCTTCCGGTAGATGTTCTCCTGAATTTCGGTCATCAGGCCCTCGATACGCTCCACGAGTCCCTCCCTGCGAAACGGTCTGTTTTTTTCGAGCGTGTCGCGGCGGACGAGTTCGATCGTGCCGTTTTCCATGTCACGAGGTCCCATCGCCAGACGCACCGGAACGCCCTTGAGTTCGTATTCGGCGAACTTGAAGCCCGAACGCACGTTGTCGCGGTCGTCGATCTTCACGCTGATGCCTTTGGCCTTGAGCTGCGCGGCAATGGCCTCGAAGCGCGTGCGGATCTCGGCCAGCTGGTCGTCGCCCTTGTAAATGGGAATCATCACCACCTGAATCGGCGCCAACTTCGGCGGCAGCACCAGACCATTGTTATCGGAGTGAGCCATAATAAGCGCGCCCATCAGGCGGGTCGAAACGCCCCACGAGGTAGCCCACACGTATTCGAGCTTGCCCTCCTTGTTGACGTACTGCACGTCGAACGCCTTGGCGAAATTCTGGCCGAGAAAGTGCGACGTGCCGCTCTGCAGCGCCTTGCCGTCCTGCATCAGCGCCTCGATCGTAAGCGTATCTTCGGCTCCGGCGAAACGCTCGTTGGGCGACTTGTGGCCCACCACCACCGGCAGCGACATCCACTCTTCGGCGAACCGTTGGTAGACATGAATCATCTTTTCGGCCTCCTCGACAGCCTCCTCGCGCGTGGCATGCGCCGTGTGGCCCTCCTGCCACAGGAATTCGGCGGTGCGCAGGAACAGGCGCGTACGCATCTCCCAGCGCACGACGTTGGCCCACTGGTTGCACAAGATCGGCAGGTCGCGGTAAGATTGTATCCAGTTTTTATAGGTATTCCAGATGATCGTCTCCGAAGTCGGACGCACGATCAGCTCCTCTTCGAGCTTGGCATCGGGATCGACCACGACGCCCTTGCCGTCGGGATCGTTCTTCAGACGGTAGTGCGTCACCACGGCGCACTCCTTGGCAAAACCCTCGACATGATGGGCCTCCTTCGAGAAGAACGACTTGGGGATGAACAGCGGGAAATAGGCGTTCTGATGCCCCGTATCCTTAAACATCTTGTCCAGCGCGTCGTGCATCTTCTCCCAGATGGCATAGCCATAAGGTTTGATGACCATACAACCGCGTACGGCCGAATTCTCGGCCAGCCCCGCCTTCACGACCAGATCGTTGTACCACTGCGAGTAGTTCTCGTCCGACTTGGTGAGGTCCTTGAGTTCCTTTGCCATATATCTTTATTTTTGATTTTGTTTCAGCCTGCAAATATAATAAAAAAATAAAGGTCCGTCACCGGGACGGACCTTTATATTGACGAAACGGCCGCATCAGAAACGGAAGCTGAGCGTCGCGGCCAGATAGTGACGTTTCAGAGAGGTGTCGTACAGACCGCTCCACGTCTCCATGTCGCCGCCGTTTTCGGGCCTGCTGAAGAAGAGCTGGTACTGCGTCTGCTTGTTGGTGACATACTGATAGGCCAGATCCAGCGTCGTGTTGCGTCCGAGGTTCACGCCGGCGCCGGCCGAGAAATAGTAACTCTCATAGGTCGTCGGCATGCTGGTATAGGCGTCGTTCACATAGAAATCCCGCTCCTTGAGCATCGAATCGGTATAACCGCCGCCCACGCGCAGGGCCAGAATCGGCAGCGGCTTGACCTCGACGCCCGCACGGATCGAGTTCGTGCCTTGGAAATTATGCTTGAACTCCGCCTTGTAGTCCTCTTCGGAGAAGTAGTTATACTGCGGAACGTTCTTCACGCGGATCCCGTTGTACCAGTCGCGCTCGTAATCGATCGACACGATGGCGAAAGTGCCGAACGTATACGAAGCGCCGAACATCAGGCGCGCCGGCGAGGTGAAATCCCAGCTGTTGCCGCCGCTGTTGTTGGCCCGTGGCGTGGCGTTTCCCACCGTAGCCACCTTGTTGTCGGCATTATTCCTGATATCCGAAAAGATATCGGCCCGATAGGAATAGTCGAGCGAATAGTAGGTCGGCGTATGGAAAGCCACGCCGACACGCAGGCCGGTCAGGGGCCGTGCGGTGAAGCCCAGCTTGAAATTCACGCCGCTGCCGTTCATCTCCATCTCCTGATAGAGATTCATCACGTCGAGCTGCTCGGCGAGCGCATTGCCGCTGCCGTCGTGTCCGATGCCGTCCGTATTGAAATAGCCGTATTCCTCCTGATAGGTCACGCCCAGTTTCTTATGTACGCTCTGAATGCCGATCGACGCGCCGAAGTAGAGGATATTGTTGATATTGCCGCCCATCGAAATCGTGAACTCGTTGATCGAACCCGAATTCACCACATCCATCGAATGCAGCACCGAGGCGTTGCGGCCGATACGCTCCACCGCCCAGATCGGGTCCTTCACCGTTCCGTAGTTCCCCAGCATATAGGCGTCGTAGGCCAATATGGCCGGCCAGACATTGGGATTCCACGCATCGACGGGAACCGGTCCGTTCGGGCCTCCGCCCTCGGCCTCGCGGTCGGGCCTTACACCGAAATTATTCATCTGCTGCGAAAAGATATCGGCGATCGTCGGCATCAGCCGGTCGGGCCGGTCGGGATCGTAGCGCGATTCCGACGAAAACGAGTAGCGGCTGTTGAAATCCGCGATGCGGTTCATGCCGATACCGAGCGTCAGGCTGGTCAGGGAGCTTCTCGAACTCTCGAAGACGTTCAGGGCGACGCCCACGTTAGCGAATGCGAACTGCGATTTGCTGTTTCCCTTCCACGAGGCCGTTCCCGCGGTCGATGCCTTCGCCATGGGCACGAGCGGCGTGAGCGAAATCTCGTTGCGGCGGTACATGCCCAGTCCCGCCGGGTTGAGCGACATCGACGACAAGTCGGCGCCCAGCGAGGTGAAAGCCCCGCCCATACCCATCACGCGGGCCGTGCCGAAAACGTGCGTCTGCGAAAGCTGCGCCAGATCGGTAGCCCACAACATGTCGTGGTTCAGCACCGAACCGCCGAATTCGAGACCCGTATTTTGCGCCTGCAAAGGCGCCGCAGCAACGAAGGCCGCGCACAATGCCACTATTTTCATGCTTTTCATAATTCTCTCCGTTTTAGTTGCTACCGACTGCCATAACCGCGTCCTCCGCCGCCCGAACTGCCGCCGCGCGAGCCGCCGCCGCTGTAACCGCCCCCGGAGCTGCCGCCCCGCGAACCGCCGCTGTTGAAGCTGCTGCCGCTGCTCGAACTGCCGCGGTCGTTGTAGCTGCTGCCGCGCGAACCGCTGTTGAAGTCATTCCGCGAGCCGCTGTTGAAATCACCCCGCGAACCGCTGTTATAGCTGTTGCCGCGGTTGTTGTAACTGCTGCCTCGGTTGTTGTAACTGCTGCCGCGCGAGCCGCTGCTGAACGGACTGTCGCCGTTGCGGCTGCCGTAGCTGGTGCTGTAGGAGCCGTTGCGGCCGCCGCCGCGCGAACCGCCGGCATAACCTCCGTTGCCGTACCGCGCCCCCGAAGTGCTCCGGCCGGGAGTGTAGCTCCTGCCGCGTCCGCCGGGATTGCCGTAATAGTCGCGGGGCCTGTATCCCGCATGGTGATGTCCATGCCAGCCGCCGCCCCATCCGGGCCCCCAACCGGGTCCCCAGTAGGGATGCCATCCGGGACCCCACCACGGATCGTACCAAGTGAAGCCGAAGCCCCAGTTCCAGCCGCCCCATGCGTAGCTGGGATAGCCCCACCACGAGGGCGAGTAGTTCCAGCCGAAATACCAGCCGCCGTAAGGCGTGCCACCCCATGTTCCGAACATCGAGGTTATGTATTTGGGCTCGACCCAGACCTCGTCGCCGGAAATGATGATGTTGTAGAAAGCCGGATCGTACGCCGTGGCATAGGTGAACGAACTGCCGTAGCGGAAGTTGTAGTAACTCGACGGCATCCGGTAGGTCGGCGACTCGAATCCCCTCAGACGGCGCGCATAGGCACTCTCGTACGTATCGGCCAGAATATCGTTGTAAGGGTTCGAACTCGACTCGTCGTAATAACCGTTCTCCGCAGCCAAAGCCTGCGCTTCGGCGATCTTCGCCTCCCACTCGGCGCGGCGCGCCTCGGCCTCGGCCTTGCGGGCTTCGGCAGCGGCCTGCTGCTTGCGGGCGATGGCCGTTTTATCGTGCAGAGCGTACAAATCGTCGTTGGCATACCCCGACGACGCATAGTAGCTCGACGAACAGCCGGCCAATCCTGCGGACAGGATAAGGGTTCCAATTAAAATATTCAACTTTTTCATAGCGCACATGGTGTTTGCGTTAGTTCTTTTCCAATAAACGAAAACCATACCGCTTTTAGTATCGTTTTCACCATATAAACGGCCGGAGCGCAGCAATACTGCACTTGTCCGCCTGATACAAAGATAGAAATTATTTGGCAAAAGCATCAAAACGAACCGCCATAGCCGCATTTTTTCCTGCAGACTGAAATTTTTTTCGCACGAAAATGCCGAGAAATAAAAAATATGTCTATATTTGCAGTCCCAAACGAAAGGTTTTTCGTCCGGGAGATTGGAGAGATGCCGGAGTGGTCGATCGGGCCGCACTCGAAATGCGGTGTACGGGCAACTGTACCGGGGGTTCGAATCCCTCTCTCTCCGCAGAAATACAACGAATAAAACAGCAAAACCCTGCAAATCACACATTTGCGGGGTTTTGTGTGTTTAGTCCACAGGCATTGAAAAGCAATGTAACGCAGGTCGACGGTGGCCTATTCGGTGTACCTGAAAACCGGCTGAAACAGTACACCGAATTCCGCGTCACTCCGAACGGAATTCCCTGAGCACTCCGATCCTCTCGGACATATCCGCCTCTTTCATCCTGCGGATCAGTGCGGCCAGCCGCATCGAATCGACCTCCAGTCCCATCGTACGGATATAAACCGCCTTGACGCCTTTCGACTCGTAGAGACGGTCGAACCGCCAGAACCAAGCCGGCCTTATGAGCTGCGGCTTGTAGTCGCGGCCGAGCAGCAGCCGGACCCAGTACTGGCCCCGAAAATAGAAGTCGTCCGCGTAAAGGACGGCATCCCACTCGATCTGCTCGCGGATCGCGAACGGTTCGGTGATGCCGTATTCGGTCAGGACGATATAGGGCCGGCGGTCGAACAGCGACCCTATGCCGTACAACAGGGCGAAGCCCGCCGTTATCACGAAACACCACCCCAGAACGACGTCGCGGACATAGTACAGAACAAGTCCGCCGGCGATGCCCGCAAGCAACCCTGCGACGGTGATACACACCGCCTTCTTCCTCGATTTATGAATTATCATCCTCATCCTCAACCAGATTTTCATTTCGAAATCGTGCAAATTTGTCTCCAAAGGCATAAAAATTGAATCTCCGGATAAGAAAAAAACCTCGCGGCATGCGCCATTGTAAAAATCCGGATGGCAAAAGAGGAGACATAAATAACAAATTGAACAGATAATTTAAAACCGATCGAAAAATGTTGGAATATGAAATTTGGGGAAATACGGTCCAGACATGGGTCGTTTCCATACTCATCGTAATAGGGGCGTTCGTCGTCGTAAAACTGCTCTCCCTGCTGGGCAGGAAGGTCATAAAGCCCTTTATCGGCCGCACAAGCAACCGGGTGGACGACATCATCTACTACTCCCTCGAAGCGCCCCTGAAATTCGCCGTGATGCTGCTGGGCATCTGGATCGCCATTCACCGGCTGGTCTATCCCGACCAGTTGGTGAAGTACGTCGACAACGCCTACCGCATACTGATCATACTGGACATAACGTGGGTCCTCGCACGTCTCTCCACGACCCTGCTCCAGCAGTACTGGGGACAAAGGTCGGACGGCCATGCGGTGAAAATGATGCCGGTGGTCAGGCGGACGATTCTGGTCCTGATCTGGATCATCGGTCTGGTAACGGCCCTGAGCAACGTGGGCGTCGACATCAATGCGCTGTGGGGCACGCTGGGCATCGGCGGCATCGCCTTCGCCCTGGCCGCGCAGGACACGGTGAAGAACATCTTCGGCGCATTCACCATCTTTACGGACAAGCCTTTCGGCATCGGCGACACGATCAACGTGAACGGGCTGGAGGGAACCGTGGTCGACGTGGGCATGCGCAGCACGCGGATACTGGGTTACGACCGGCGCATCACGAGCTATCCGAACTACAAGATCACGGACGCCTCCATCGTCAACATCTCCTCGGAGCCGATGCGGCGGGCCATGGTGAAGCTGGGGCTGACCTACGACACGGGAGCCGAAAAGATGAAACAGGCGCTGGAGATACTGCGGGCCATCCCCGCGAAGATCAAGGACGTTTCCGGAAATCCGTCGGACGTCACGGCCTACTTCTCGGACTACACAGACTCGGCGCTGGTCGTCACGTTCTACTACTACATCGAGAAGCAGGGCGACGTCCTGAAAACGACGTCGGACGTGAATCTGGAGATCCTCGACTCCTTCGCCAAAGCGGGACTCACATTCGCCTTCCCCACACGCACGCTGCTCGTGCATCAGGACGACGCGGAAAAAGCCGGCGGCGAACCGGCAGCCGCAGACGGTACGCAAATTCAGAACTCCTAAAAAACATCCCATGACGACTCAGAAAAACCATCCAGCGGCCGGACAGCCCGATTCGTTCGACCGATATCCCGGCTATTACGGGAGCGATCTGGAACTGACATACACCCCTCAGCGTTCCGTCTTTACGCTTTGGGCGCCCACGGCCGACAAGGTCCGGCTGAACCTCTACGCTTCGGGCGAAGGCGGGGAACCGGAGGAGCGGCTGGAGATGCGGCCCTCCGACGACGGAACATGGCGCGTCGCCGCGGAGCGCGATCTGAAAGGGACTTTCTACACCTTCCAGATCGAGAAAGAGGGGAAATGGCTGGACGAAACGCCCGGCATCTGGGCCAAGGCGGTCGGCGTAAACGGCGACCGGGCGGCCGTAATCGACCTGCGCGAGACCGATCCCGAAGGCTGGGAGGCGGACCGTGCGCCCGAACTGAAAATGTATTCCGACATCATTCTCTACGAACTGCACCACCGCGACTTCAGCGTCGCCCCCGATTCCGGGATCGAAAACAAAGGCAAATTCCTCGCCCTGACCGAAACCGGCACCAAGACACCCCAAGGGGAGGCGTCGGGACTGGACCACCTCAAAGAGCTGGGTGTAACGCACATACACATCCTGCCCTCCTTCGATTACGCGACCGTGGACGAAGCCCGACTGAACGACAAGACCTACAACTGGGGATACGACCCGAAGAACTACAACGTTCCGGAAGGCAGTTACTCCACCGATCCGGCCGACCCCGCGGCACGCATCCGGGAGTTCAAGCAAATGGTGCAAAGCCTGCACCGGAACGGCATGCGCATCGTTCTCGACGTGGTCTACAACCACACGGCCTCGGTGAAGCATTCGAATTTCAACCTTACCGTCCCCGGCTACTTTTACCGCCACAACGCCGACGGCTCCTATTCCGACGCCTCCGGCTGCGGCAACGAAACGGCTTCGGAGCGCGCGATGGTGCGGCACTACATCGTCGAGTCCGTCAAATTCTGGGCGAAGGAGTACCATATCGACGGCTTCCGGTTCGACCTGATGGGCATACACGACATCGAGACGATGAACCGCATCCGGGAGGAGCTGTCGAAAATCGACCCGACCATCTTCATCTACGGCGAAGGGTGGCTTGCGGCCGACTCGCCTCTGCCGCCGGAAAAACGGGCCGTGCGGGACCACGTCGGACAGATGGAGGGCATCGCCGTTTTCTGCGACGATTTCCGCGACGCCGTGCGGGGCAGCACGTTCGACGAACACGCCGCCGGATACGCCTCCGGGAATATCGGCGGACACTACGAACCCGTGAAATTCGGGATTGTCGGCGCCACGCAGCATCCTCAGGTGGATTACAACGGACTGCTATACAGCTCCGTGCCCTACGCGGCCGCCCCGTCCCAAGCGGTCAACTTCGTCGCCAGCCACGACGGCTACACGGTCATCGACAAACTGCGGCTCTCCGTCACGGGCGACCGTGCCGAAGAGGAGCTGCTCCCGATCGACAAACTGATACACACCATCCTGCTCACGGCGCAGGGCGTTCCCTTCATCCGCGCCGGCGAGGAGATGATGCAGGACAAGCAGGGCGAACCGAACAGCTTCCGCTCGCCCGATGCCGTCAACCAAATCGACTGGGCGCTGAAAGCCGAACACCGCGGGCTGTTCGACTACGTCCGGCAACTGATCGCCCTGCGCAAAGCGCATCCGGCGTTCCGCATCCCGACGGCCGAAGGGCTGCGGCAGTGGCTCCGGTTCCTCGACACGGGCGATTCGGGCGTGATCGCCTATACCTTGGGCGAACACGCCAACGGCGATGCGTGGAAAGAAATACTGGTGGCCTACAACGGCAACCGCCATCCGGCCGAATTCCGGATTCCCGAAGCGGAGCGGATCGTGGTCTGCCGCGACGGCCGGATCGATCCCGACAGCCGCGAGCGTCTCTCCGGAGAGGTCGTCCGCATGGCCCCCTCCTCGGCTCTCATCGCATACTGCGAATAATTTCCCGAAAGTTCATCCTCCGGGGTACAAATTTTGTATTATCCTGATTGTCAACCAAAATTATAAAAATTATGTATTTCTTATGGTATTTACTCATCGGCTTGGCGGCCGGATGGATCGCCAGCCTGATTTTCAAGGGCAGCGGCTCCGGATTGCTGGTCAATCTGATCGTCGGTCTGATCGGCGGCATTCTGGGCGGCTGGCTCGTTTCTTTGTTCGGATGGGTTCCGACGGGCACATGGGGAACTTTCCTCTCGTCGATCATCGGCGCCATCGTCCTGCTGTGGATCGTATCGCTGTTCACACGGCACAAACCCGCTAAAACGATGTAATTATGGAAAAGTATTCGACTAAAGAGAACGAAACCTATCGGGAGCACGCCGAAAAAGCGGTTCACAAGGTAGAAGAACACGGCCAGCAGGCCAGACACAACCTGCAGGAAAACATGCAGAAGCTGAAAGATGACGCCGAAGAGGCGGCCATCGAAGCGAAGAACGAAGCCCGAACGGGCGTTCACAAGATGGCCGGCAAAATCGAAGAGGCCGGCACGAAAGTCAAGAACGCGACCAAAGAGGGCATGACCAAAGCCGCGCACAAGGTAAAAGAGACTGCGACGCAGGCGGCGAACCGGATCAAGGAGAAAGTATGACCCGGCAGCCGCGGCAAAAGAAAAGGGAAGTCTTCGGACTTCCCTTTTTTGCTGCGCCCGTCTAAGCGGGTACGAGTATGCCCGGATCGGCAGCGACTTCGTGCATGAAGTCGCACCGCACGGGTTCGCTGTGCAGCTCCTGCTCCGGATAAGGCTTGAGCAGTGCGGCGATCTGCGCATCGGACAGCGCGGGACTGAGCCAGCGGCTCTCATCGTCGGAACGAAGGATGACGGGCATCCGGCCGTTGGCGTTGTTGACGTAGCGCATCAACGGATTGGCTTCGGTAGTGATTATCGAGAATGTCGTCGTCCACGCAGCGGTCGCGCGGCAGTACCAGCGATCGAAAATCCCGGCCAACGAGAAGAGAGGACGCTCCTTCAGGGTCACGTACAAGGGGATCTTACGATGCTGTTCATGGCGCCACCCGTAGAATCCGCTCACGGGAACCAGACACCGTCTCTGACGGATCGGAACCCGGAACGAGGCGTTTTCGAAAATGGTTTCCGCACGGGCGTTGACCGTCTGGTTGCGGACCGTCACGACATCCTCCGGTCTGCGCAGCCAATAGGGAATCAGCCCCCAGCGGGAATACCGGATCTGCTCGTCCCCGGTCAGGACCGGATAGGGGAGATGCGAAAACGCGCAGGCACGCAAGGGCGGACGGAGATTACGGATCAGATCGGCCTTCCGGCCGAAATGCCGGGCAAGCTCCTCAGGCCCGGCAGCGAGGAAAATATGATAACACATGGCATGACAGAATTACAATTCGGGCCTGCACGGCCCGTTCGAGACATAAAAACGCAGGGAGCCTGACGACGGTCGCCCCCTGCGCTTTTCATACGGCAAAAACTATTTCGTAGCTTTCGTAAAGTTGCCGTCCTTATCGAAATCGAGTACCGTCTTGTCCGCGAGGGCCACCTTGTAGCCGTCGGCGGTCGTCTCCATCATGACGATCCGCTGCCCCGCATAGTTGTTGCCCGCATAGGTCTTGATCTTGGCGGGAATCACCGACATGGGAACCGAACCGTTCTTCATAATGATCTGCGAGCAATCGCCGCTGCCGCCCTCGAAGGAGACTTGGTTGCCGCTGTTGAAGTAGACGGTGTACTTGTCCCACGACGCCTCGCGGTCCATCTCCACGGCCTTCACCTTTTCGCCGGGGAAGTTCTTCTGAATGAATTCCTGCGAATTCTTCGGCAGTTTACCGAAATCCACCTTCTGGGGAGCAGCGTTCACGGCAAAAGCAAATACCGCAGCTGCGACGAGTAAAAGAATTTTTTTCATAATATAAAGAATTTAAGTGATGAATGATACCGGAATACCTGCAAATGGTATTCCATTGAGGTTGAAATTGTCCGAAAAATATTTTTCATACTGAGAATCAGTTTTTTTCAGGGGACGCCCAAGCCGCCGCATGTCCGGATCCGGCCTGCCGGACAGCACGAACGGACTGCGGGGCCGCCTCATACGTCCGCACCCGTAAACAGTTTGAGGATATAGCCGATCAGGAAGCTGATTCCGGCGATGCCGAAACTCAGCAGGGCCATTTCGAAAAAACGCCGTCTGAAACTCTCGCACCGGACCACGGCGTAATAGTAATTGAACAGCGCGATCACGGTAAGGGCCGCCAGAAGCATGACTCCCAGCGCGGCAAGCGCACTCGAAAAGAGCAGATAGGGAAGTATCAGTATGGCGACCGTCACCAGATAGGTGACCCCGGTGCAGACCGCAGCCCGCAGCGGATGCTTCTCCCGGCCCTTTTCCGACTTGGTCGCAAGGTACTCGGAAGCCGCCATCGAAAGGGCCGCGGCAATGCCCGTGATGCCGCCCGTAAGCGCCACGAGCCGCGGCTCGTTCAGCGCCAGCGTGAATCCGGCCAGCGCGCCCGTGAACTCGACCAAAGCGTCGTTCAACCCCAGCACGACCGAACTTATGTAGCACAATCGCATTCCGCCGGCCAGCGTCGTCAGCTCCTCCCCGTGACGTCGCTCCTCCGAAGCTATCCGCACGAACTCTTCGCGTTCGGGATAGCGCGAATAGCTCGCCTCCGTACCCTTTTCACACTGCTCCATCTGCCGGACCACGAAAGCACGGCCCAGCACCCTGACCATTCCCACGTACCACCAAACCCGTTTGGGATCGGGAGCCACCGTACGGCCCGTACGGCTTCTGAGGACCTCGCAATGGCGTCTTTCGTCCTGCATGATACGCAGCAGCGTCCGGCGGCGGACCGGATCCTTTTCCAGTCCGGCCAGCCGGCGGTAAACTTCGCACAAGGTAGTCTCGTCCCGTTGCAGGGTCAAAAGGTTTTTTGTCATCGCAGTCCCGTTTGTGTGGTTATTTCACCCGAAGCCTCCCCGGCCGGGGAGCGGCGGGCTTACGGTCCGGAGTCCGCAAAAAATCTGCCGGAACAGCGTCCGAACCTCCGCAGGAAAAAGCTTTTACCCCAGCGTCCGAAAACCCGAAAAAATCCATCCTCCCGTTACTGCGTGTTTTGCAGCAAGATCCATCCTCGCGTTTTTCCAATCCATCCAAAAGTGTTTTTCATGGCATAAATGATGCACGCAACTGCATCGAAAAGGGTGCCGGACAACAAATACGAGCATATACCTTAATATAAATGGCAATAACGGTTTAACCGAGTATTAACTTAATTAATCATTCTATCAACTATGAAAAAAAAGTACTTTTTCACCGCATTCGCTGCGGCTTTGCTTTTCGCAGGATTCGCCTTTACGGCCTGTGACGACGATGACGACAACAGCGCCCCCGGCACGAAGCCGACGATCAAGTTCGAAAACGTAATCCCGACGAAGAATTACGTTCAGAGCGGCACGTTCGCCGCCGTGGCTCCCGGTGCGACGACCTCGTTCACATTCCATGCGGCCAAAGGGCAGCGGCTGATGTTCGCCACCATGTATTCCTACTCCAACGACCTGTTCTTCGCCCCTGAGAATCCGGGTATCGCACTCTTCAACGATTCGGGCGTCCCCTATACCGGCGTCATAGCCAATGCCGTGAAACTCTGGGACAACGGAACCCGCGTCAACGAACAGCCCGGCCCCAGCGTCAACCATCCGGGCGTAGCTCAGGCCGGCGTAGTGAGCGAAGTGAACGGTACGGACACGGAGGGTCACACCTACCCGGCGGCTTCGAGCCTGCTTCAGGTAAGTCTGGCTTACGACGCCGTACAGTCGCTGTTCACCTGCACGATCTCCAACATCTCGAACGGCACCTCGAACGAGACTCCGCTCTCCGGCGGCGTATTCGTCGTATCGAACATGCTCGACGGCAAGCTGGTGGCGGAGAAGCCGTTCTTCAGCGTCGATCAGAAATCGGGCGTCGAGCTGACCAAGCTGGCCGAAGCGGGCAACGTCGATCCCCTGAAGTCGCTCGTAGCCGACCAGACGGGTATCATCACCACGCTGCACGGCGCCATCGTAGTGGTCTACACGGGCAACACCAACCCGATCTATCAGCTGGGACAGAAAGACGCCCAGCTCGGTCTGGCGGCTCTTGCACAGCGCGGCGATCCGGGACAGCTGAAAGCTTCGCTCGAAAAGGTCCCGCAGGTACGCAAGATCTACACCATTACGCGCACCGCCCTGCCCGGCGAGAGCATGGAATGCACCTATGAGGCCGCAGCCAACGAAAAGGTAGCGTTCGCAACGATGTTCGGCTATTCGAACGACTGGTTCTTCGCCAACGGTCCCGAACTCAACGCCCTGACCAAAGGCGACGTAACGAGCAAGACCGTTCTGCTCGACGACGGTACGGCCGTAAGCCAGTACCCCGGTGCCGGCAATGCCCAGTCCATCTTCGGCGGAACGCTGATGCCCGAAGACAAGGCCATCAGCGCAGTCGGCGACACCTACCCGGTTCCCGCCGTCGACGGAATCGTCAAGATAACGATCTACTAAGGATCGTCGTGTGTGTTAATTGCGTCCGGAGCAGGAAACTGCTCCGGTTTTTAAACCCGTACAATCATGACAAACGACAAATCACAAGAAGGCAAGGTTACCGTTGCCGTAGAAAAAAAGACCTCCAAAATTCCCTCGATGGTCTACCTGAGCGCCGGTCTGGGCGCATTGGCGGTCTCGGCCTGCATGATGTTCCGCGGCCGTAAATCCGCAGCGCTGCTCGTCGGCCAGTGGGCCGCCCCGCTGCTGATCATGGGACTTTACAACAAGATCGTCAAGACCGAAGGTCACGACCGCCCCGAATCGGGGACGGACAAATTAAACCGAATCATTTAAAAACCACGATTATGGACAAGACAAACCAAATGCACGGCGAAAGCCGTGAACAGCAAAACGATACGCAGAGCGCCCCGATGCAAAACGGCAATACGAACGACCTCGACAGCCGGAGCCACAACCGCGACAACAGCGGCATGCACGCAGGCGGCACCGAAGGCAGCAGCTACCGGCAGCAGCCGGACAACAAGGAGCAATACGGCTCGAAGAAAGGCTCGTACTGGGAGGAGAAGGGCTCCGACCGGGAACAGAGCATCGGAAGCCGCATGAACGAGGAGAGTCTCAAGCAGAAACGATAGTCAGGCCGGCTTCCGGCATGTTCAACTTAATACAGCGAATATATGTTTTACCATTCCAAAGAACTCCAGTTCAAAGCGCGGGTATCGAGACCCGATCCCCGCTTCGCGCGGCTGCTGCTCGAACAATTCGGCGGCGGCAACGGCGAGCTGAAAGCCGCGATGCAGTATTTCGTGCAGGCGTTCGCCTGCCACAACCCCTATCCGGACAAATACGACATGCTGATGGATATCGCCACCGAAGAGCTGGGCCACCTCGAAATCGTCGGCGCCACGATCCAGATGCTGCTCGCCGGCGTCAACGGCAACCTGAAGGATGCGGCCGAGCGCAACGACGTCTTCGGCGAAAGCATTTCGAAGGACGATTTCATCCATTCGGCCTTTTCGATCAATCCGCAGTTCGGCGTACTGACGGGCGGCGGTCCGCGCCTCACCGACAGCAACGGCGTGCCCTGGCAAGGCTCCTACGTCAATGCCAACAGCGACCTGACGGTCGACCTGCGTTCGGACATAGCTGCCGAATCGCGCGCCAAGATCGTCTACGAATACCTGATGCAGTTCACCGACGACAAGGACGTGCTGGCCACGCTCAACTTCCTGATGACACGCGAAGTGGCGCACTTCCAGCAGTTCGAGGCGGCGCTGGGGACCATCCAGCCCAACTTCCCGCCGGGAGTGCTCCAGAGCGATCCCCGCTACAGCAACATCTACTCCAATCATTCGACGGGAGAGGATGCCCGCGGCCCGTGGAACGAAGGCGAAAGCACCGGACTGGGCGAAGAGTGGCTCTATGTCGAGGACCCGCGCGAGCAGGTGCTCGAAACCGACGGACTCACGCAGCTCAAACCGCAGGGAACACCCCGCACCGAAGCTTCGGTGCGCAGCGCGGACAAGAAACTCAGCAAGGAGCGCAGCGGCGAAATCCGCAAGGCGACGCCGGAGAAGAACCTCCGGTGGTGCGAGTACGATCCGCAAGACACCATGGCGTCCCGCCGCCAGCCGGTCGAACAGGACTAAATATCCCGTCGGCCCGCTGGGTGTGAACGCTCCGGAATTTCAGCCGGAGCGTTCTTCCTGTTTTGCATGCGCTTTGCAGCAAAACACCGCAAACAACAAACACATATATCTATGAAAAACGGAGTAATGATGCAGTATTTCGAATGGAATCTGCCCAATGACGGTAAATTGTGGACGCAGTTGAAAGAGGACGCCCGACACCTGCACGACATCGGCGTCACCTCGGTCTGGATCCCGCCGGCCTACAAGGCCGACGAACAGCAGGACGAGGGATACGCCGTCTACGACCTCTACGATCTGGGCGAGTTCGACCAGAAAGGCACCGTCCGCACCAAGTACGGCACGCGGCAGGAGCTGGAAGAGGCGATCGCGGCGCTGCACGCCAACGGGATTTCGGTCTATATCGACACGGTGATGAACCAGAAAACCGGCGCCGACTACACCGAAAAATTCATGGCCTGCGAAGTCGATCCCGAAAACCGCGAGCAGGTGATCGGCGCCCCCGTCGAAGTCGAAGGCTGGACCGGATACACCTTTCCGGGGCGCGGCGACAAATACTCCCCCTTCAAATGGCACTGGTACCACTTCTCCGGAACCGATCAGGTTTACGAGACCGGCAAGCGGGCCATCTACCTCATCCAAGGCGAAGGCAAGAAGTGGAGCGAAGGTGTCGACGGCGAGAACGGCAATTACGACTTCCTGATCTTCAACGACGTGGATTTCGACCATCCCGAAGTGATCGAGGAGATGAAACGCTGGGGCGCATGGATCGCCCAAACGCTCGATGCCGACGGCATGCGTCTCGATGCGCTCAAACACATCCACAACACCTTTATCGGCGACTTCATGCACAGCGTCCGGGCTTCGCGCGGCAAGGAGTTCTACGCCGTCGGCGAATACTGGAGCGGCGATTTCGAGTCGCTGGAAGCCTACCTCGACGCCGTGGACCACCAGATCGACCTGTTCGATGCGCCGCTTCACTTCAAACTCTTCACCGCTTCGCAGCAGGGACGCGATTTCGACCTGCGGACGCTGCTCGACGACACCCTCGTGCGGAAATATCCCACGCTCGCCGTGACGTTCGTGGACAACCACGACTCGCAGCGCGGCAGTTCGCTCGAATCGCAGGTCAAATCGTGGTTCAAACCGCTGGCATACGGCCTGATCCTGCTGATGAAGGAGGGGTATCCCTGCATCTTCTACGGCGACTATTACAGCATGAAGGGCGAAGCGTCGCCCCACCGGGCCATTCTCGACATACTGCTCGACGCACGCCGCTCGCGGGCTTTCGGCGAACAGACCGACTACTTCGACCATCCCAACACCGTGGGGTTCACCCGCGCAGGCGACGAACAGCATCCCGGTTCCGGACTGGCGCTGCTGCTCTCCAACGGCGAAGACGGCGAAAAGGTGATGTCCGTAGGCGTAACGCATGCCAATGAGACGTGGCACGAGATCACGGGAAGCTACGACGACGAAATAGTCATCGGAGACGACGGCAAGGCCCTCTTCAGGGTACACGGAGGAAAACTGGCCGTCTGGGTCAAGAAATAACACGTCCCGGACAGCCGAAACAGCCGAAAGAGCGGCCTGCCGGGCCGGAATGGTATACGTTTTGTATTCTTTCCGAGCAACGCCGCATATTGCGTCAACAGTGCGGCGTTACAAACTTGCTTTCGGCCGAAAGTTTTTTTCGGTACGAACGACAGCACAATGTCAAACTAAATTCTTTATCAGTCATGAAAGAGTCAACCAACAAGACCGCCGGCCGCACGCAGACCGGACAAAACAAATCGGCGACCAAGTCGTCCCGCACGACCACCTCGCACGCCAGCTCGACGAGCCGGGGAACCGCCAAAAGCCAGTCGTCCGCCACGGGCCGCGTATCGCGCAGCAACAATCCCGAAGGACACAACCAGTACACCAAAAAATCGCAGGGCAACTGCTAACGACGCAGTTCGTCTTTCGATAGAGTGTCGCAAGGGACTGTCTGACCGGGTTCAGGCAGTCCCGTCTTTTATCCGCCGACCGTCCGGCAGACCTGCACGGGATTCACGCCGCCGGATCGTCCGGCAACAGGGCGGGCACCGATTTTGCACACACGATCAGAAACGGCTGAACGATGAAAAAGGCTTGGGCTTATATTCTTCCCACACTGCTCTGCTTCGTATTGGGAGGGCTGGTCGGATGGTGGCAGAACGACGCGATCCGCGAATGGTATCCGCATCTGGTAAAACCTGCGCTGACGCCGCCCAATGCGGCATTTCCCATCGCATGGAGCATCATCTACCTCTGCATGGGCCTCTCCGCCGGACTGGTTCTGACCTCCGCCTCGCCCCTGCGCCGGAGAGTTATGACGCTATGGTTTGCACAGCTGGGATTCAACGTGCTGTGGAGCATCCTCTTCTTCGTATGCCGAAGCCCCCTGCTGGGAATGATCGACATCGCGCTGCTCGACATTCTCGTCGCCGCCTACATTGCGCAGAGCGGGAAAATCCGGGCCGGAGCGGCGTGGCTCTTCGTTCCGTACCTCTGCTGGATACTCTTCGCCACCTATCTCAACGCCGGCATCCTCGCGGCCAACGGCACGGGGCTTTAACCTGCCGCACGGCCATCCGCCCGACGCGGAAGAGGGCGCATCACCCGATCAGCAAATCCTCCAGACGGACTTTGGGAACATAGTGCGTCCCGTTTTTCCGGTAATAGGCGCGGTCGCCGCCGGAGCCGATCTCCGTCAGCTCGATCTTCTCGATGCCCTTGCCGAGGGCGAGAATCAGCAGCGGCTCCGCATCCAGTCCGAACTCCCGCCTGATCGGCTCCTTTGTCGAACGCTCCGATGCAGATGCCGTTCAACCCGATTTCGACCGCCTGCAACAGCATGCTCTGGGCAGAAATGCCCAGATCGATATCGACATAGCGGTCCTCGGCGACCGTCGAGCAGATGATGATGAAAGCGTTCGGCTCGGTCCCCGGCAGGGGCAGATGAAGTTCGGGCAAAGCTCCTCCCAGCCGGATATGGGGCAATACTTTGGGAGCCTCGTCCGCCAGTACGGGCCGGAAGCGCAGCACCTGTTGATTCCGCGCCGAGGGGATTTTGGCATTCACGCCGATAATGCGCCGGAGCTGATCCCCGCGCACGACGAACCGCACGTCGTAACCGCGATGGCTCCGGTTTTTGAGCAGCAGCCTGCCCAGCGTCGCCAACGGCCTGCGATTGCGCGGCCCCGATGCCGTCCGGGCCAGATACTCCTCCATTTTCCGTCCTAAATAGTCGTCCGCCATTTTCTTCAGAATTAATCCGGAGACAAAGATACGCAAAATCACCGGACGAAAGAGCGGCATTTATTCACTATCTTTGCAGGAATCACCACCATGACGCAACGGAAAATCATACACATCGACATGGATGCGTTCTACGCCTCCGTCGAACAGCGGGACCACCCCGAATACCGGGGCCGGCCGATCGCCGTCGGCCATGACGGCCCGCGGGGCGTCGTCGCCACGGCCAGCTACGAAGCCCGGCCCTACGGGGTGCGTTCGGCGATATCCTCCGCGCTGGCGAAACGGCTCTGTCCGAACCTGATCTTCGTGCCGGCGCGTTTCGACGTCTACAAGGAGGTGTCGCGGCAGATCCGCGCCGTCTTCCGCGACTACACCGAACTCGTCGAGCCTCTTTCGCTCGACGAGGCGTTCCTCGACGTGACGCACCTGCGCTCGGCGACCCTCGCCGCCCGCGAGATCAAAGCCCGCATCCTCGCCGAAACCGGACTGACCGCATCGGCCGGAATATCGGTCAACAAGATGCTGGCCAAGATCGCTTCGGACTACCGGAAACCCGACGGACTGTTCACGATCCCGCCCGGACAGATCGAAGAGTTCGTCGCGGCCCTTCCCATCGAGCGGTTCTTCGGCATCGGGGAGGTGACGGCCCGGAAGATGCACGGCATGGGAATCCATACGGGCGCCGACCTCAGGCTGCGGGACGAAGCGGAGCTGGTCCGCCATTTCGGCAAGGCCGGACACAGCTATTACGGCTATGCCCGCGGCATCGACGAACGCGAGGTCACACCGAACCGCATCCGCAAATCGCTCGGCGCGGAGACGACCTTCGCCGAAGATACCGACGACCGGGAACAGCTGCGGCTGGAGCTGTCGGCCGTGCGCGAAGAGGTCTGGAACCGCCTGATGCGGCACGAATTCAAGGGAAAGACCGTCGTGCTGAAACTCAAGTTCGACAACTTCCGCCAGATAACCCGGTCGAAGACGCTTTTCGCTCCCGTCAATTCGGCCGAAACGCTCAGGCAGGTGTCCGAGGAGCTGCTGGCGGCGGTCGATTTCCGCGGACGGAAGATCCGCCTGATCGGCCTTACGGTCGGCAATTCGCCCGAAGCCTGCGCCGAGTGCGTGCAGCTGCGGTTCGATTTCGGGGAATCCGCCCGGAACGTTTAAACGACTTTTCGCACGACCGGCGGCAACACGGGAAGGGAAAAGACGATAATTGTTTAAAAAGAGACCGTTTATGGGGAGCGAAGCCCTTGCCCGATCATCGGGTTTTTAGTAATTTGCGCGAAATTTCGCAGGCCCCGCGCACCGGGCGGACAATCGCACGCAGACGCGTCGCCGCCTGACAAACACGGAATCAGTCACTCTGCAAATGCTGAAAAAGATACTGAAATATACGTTCCGGACGCTGCTCGTCATCCTCCTCGTCCTGATGCTGGTCCCCGCCCTGCTCTACATCCCGGCCGTTCAGGATTTCGTCCGGGGCAAGGCTGTCGGCTACGCATCCCGGACGCTCGGAATGGACCTGTCGGTGGAGCGTCTGCGGCTCTCCTTCCCGCTGCGGCTGTCCGTGGACAATACGCTGCTGACCGACAAGGGCGACACGCTCCTCTCCTGCGGACACCTTTCGCTGGAGGTCGCCGTGTGGCCCCTGCTCCGCAAAGAGGTCGCCGTGCGGAGTCTCGAACTGGCAAAACTCGCGGCGCATTACAGAGATTCCACGGCAGGCATGGACCTGAAGGTCGCCGCCGGACAGTTCGCCGTGAATGACTGCCGGGTCGGCCTGCCGGCCAAAACGGTCGGCATTTCCCGCATCGCGCTGACGGATGGGGATGTATTTCTGAACACGGCGGAGAGCGCTCCCGCCGAAAGGCGGACAGCGCCGCAACCCTGCCGTGGCAGATCGACGTCGGAAAACTGACGGTCGCAAACCTCGCCTTCGGAATGCGGACCGCCCCCGCGGTAACCGACCTCTCCGTCCGCCTGCCGGACGGGGAGGTGGACAGCTGCCGGGTTCTGCTGGACAGCCGGCAGGTATCCGTGAAAAGCATCCTGCTGAACCGGGGCGGATACGCCTACCTGACGGCCCCGGCGGACGCCGGAGAAAAGGCTCCGGACAAGACGGCTGTTCCGGACAAGAGAACGGCCTCGAACAAAACGACGGCCCGGAGCAAAGCGGCGCCCTCCGACAAAACAGCGACTCAGGGCAAAGCGGCGCACCCCGATAAAACAGCGGCCGCCGACAACGCATCATCACCCCACGACGCAGCGGCCGACGACGGCGAAGCTCCCGCCCTGCCGTGGACCGTCCGGGTCGGCAGCGTCGCGCTGAACGACAACAGTCTCGAATACGGAACGCTGCACCACCGCCCCGCGGCGGGATTCGATCCGGCGTTCATCGTCCTCTCGCCGCTCGACCTGTCGGTCGATTCGATCTACAACCGGGGCGCCGACATCGCCCTTCGGATCCGCCGGCTGGCGTTCACCGAACGCAGCGGGTTGTCCGTACGGAATGCCGCCGGGGCGTTCGCAATGGACTCCACCGGCATTTCGCTCTCCGGGTTCGAGCTTGCGACGCCGCTTTCCGGCATCCGGGCCGAGGCGCACGCCGGAGCCGGAATCATGCGAATGGCGCCCGACACCCCGCTGACCGCCGACCTCTCGGCGAGCCTGAATACAGAGGAGATAAAACTGCTCTATCCGCAATTGATTCCCGCCGCGCTGGACGACCGGATCGTCCGGATCAAGCTTTCGGCGGCGGGGACGCTGGGCGACATCAAAAAGGCGGGGCTGGACATCTCGTCGCCCAGACATATCGACCTTGCGGTGAACGGCACCGCGAAAAACCTGCTCGCCCCGAAGCGGCTGGAAGCCGCGGCCCGTTTCGAAGGGGAGTTCCGCGACATGGCTTTTCTGCTGGAGCTGCTGCCCGACGGCCTTGCGGCGGCGCGTGACGATTCCCGAACGGCTCACGCTCCGCGGAGCGGCGGACGCGGACCGGGGGCTTTACTCGCTCGCTTCGACGCTGACCGCCGACGGCGGCCAACTGACGCTGAACGGCCGGATCGACCCTGAAAAACAGATATACGATGCGGAAGTCCGGTGTGACAGCCTTCCGCTGAACCGTTTCCTTCCGGCCGACTCGCTGGGCGCATTGGATTTCACGCTGACGGCCGGGGGCGCCGGATTCGATCCGTTGCTGCCGCAGACACGGGGAAGCGTCCGGATGCAGATCGGCCGCGCGGAGTACCGGAGCCATGATTTCGGCGGAATAGAGCTGGATGCGGACCTCGAAAACCAGCACCTCTCCGGCCGCCTTTACGACCGCGACGAAGCGCTCCGTCTGCTGCTGTCCGTTTCGGGAACGCTGACGGAGCGGGAACAGCGGATCGGCGTGTCGGGCAATGTCTTCGACTTCGATCTGGCCGACATGGGAATCACTCCGGAGCAGATCGGCGGATCATTCGCGCTCGACGCCGACGCTTCCGCTTCGGATGCCGGCGGCATGGCCGCACGTCTCACGCTGGACAGCATCGTAATCCGCAGCAAAAACCGCACGGACCGCATCCGCCGGACGAACGTCACGTTCGGCACCGACACCGCAGCCACCCGCGCCGGACTGACCTCCGGCGATCTGACGCTCTCGTTCGCCGCCCCCGAACCGCTCGATTCGCTGACCGCCGCCGCGTCCCGGAGCGCCGGGGTGCTGGCGCAGCAGATCCGCTCGCAGCACGTCGATATGGATTCGCTCAAAACGGTCCTGCCCGATTTCGGACTGCGGGTCTCGGCAGGACGCGACAACATCCTCAGCAGTTTCCTGAGAACCAAAAGAATCGCTTTCAGCAACCTCGACATCGCCGGCACGAACTGCGACTCCCTGCCCGTATCGCTCCGGATGCGCGTGGAAAAACTGGCTTACGGCAGCATCGTTCTCGACACCCTGACGGCGTCCGCGGTGCAGAACGGGAGCCGGCTGGAATATGCCCTCCGCGTGGCGAACGCCCCCGGAAATCTGGACAACATAGCCCTCGCGGGAGTGTACGGCCACGTCGTACGGAACACGGGAGCGGTGAATTTCTACCAAAAGAACCGCGCAGGCCGGGAAGGATTCCGCTTCGGGGTGGACGCAGCGTGGAACGACAGCCTGATCCGTGCGTCCGTAACGCCCCTCGCCCCGGTATTCGGCTCCGAGCCGTGGACGGTGAATCCCGGCAATTACCTCGTCTACCGGTTCGACGGAAACCTGAGCGCCGACCTCGACATGACTCACGGCGACCAGCGGTTTGCGATCCATACCGTTCCGGAAACCGACTCGCTCCGCGGCATCCGGCTCGACATCGCAGGGGCTGAACATCGGCGGGGCGCTGGCGATGCTCCCCTCCGCCCCGCCCGTCGGCGGCGTGCTGGGCGCCGCCGTGACCCTGAACACGGGCGCCGACTCGCTGGCCGTCCGGGGCGACGTCTCCGTCGCCGGACTCTCGTACGACAAGCAGCGCTTCGGGGACGTCGGGCTGGGCGTACGCTATGCACAAGGGCGGGAACAGCAGGCCGACGTGCGGCTCACGCTGGACGGCGCCGACGTCCTGACCGCGCGGGGCGACTACTGCAAAGAGCGGGAAAGCCCGCTCGACCTCACGGCGTCGATCCCCGGATTCCCCCTGCAGCGGGCCGACGTCTTTCTGCCCGCCGACATGCTCCGTCTCTCCGGCATACTCTCCGGGAAGCTCCACGCGGGCGGAACACCGCAACGGCTGCAGCTGAACGGCGGTCTGCAGTTCGCACAGACGGAGGTCCGCGTGCCGATGATCGGCACTTCGTTCCGTCTCTCTTCCGACACGATCCGCATCGACGACAGCCGGGTCCTGTTCGACGACTTTGCGGTCACCGCCCCCAACAAAAGCCCGCTGACGATCGGAGGCTACGTCGATCTGACCGACTTCGGCCGCATGACGGCCGACCTCGCGCTGCGGGCCTCGGATTTCCAGTTCGTCGACGTGGCCCGCAAGGAGGGCACGGCGGTCTACGGCAAAGCCTATCTCGACCTCGGCGCCACGGCCAAAGGTCCCGTGGACGAACTCGTCGTCCGCGGCAACGTCGCCCTGCTGGGCGGCACGGACATCAGCTACGTCATGCAGGATTCCCCGATGGACGTGAAGGAGCCCGCAGAACGTCGTGACGTTCGTCTCGTTCAGCGAGCTGGATACCCAAACCCCGGACGACACGCCGCAGGAAGTGCGTATCGGCGGCATGGACATGCTCCTCAACGTCGACATCAACGACGACGTCCAAGCCGCCGTGGACCTCTCCGCCGACGGCAGCAACCGGATAGACCTGCAGGGCGGCGGCAACCTGACCTTCACGATGAATCCGCTGGGAGACGTCAGCCTGTCAGGCAAATACGTCCTTTCGGGCGGGACCGTGCGCTACAATCCGCCCGTCATCTCCCAGAAGATCTTCAAGATCACGCCGGACAGCTATGTCGACTGGGTCGGGAACATCGCCGACCCGGCCTTCAACATTACGGCGGTCGAAACCGTCCGGGCCAGCGTCTCCTCGGACGGACAGGACGCCCGGCCGGTGAATTTCGACATCTCGATCAACATCCGCAACTCGCTCAACGACCTGGCGATCAGTTTCGGCCTGGCGGCTCCCGAAGACCTCACCATGCAGAACCAGCTGAACTCGCTGACGGCCGAGCAGCGCGCCAACCAGGCGATGAACCTGCTGATCTACAACACCTACACCGGCCCGGGAACGACCGCGAAAGTCAGCTCCGAGAATCCGCTCAACTCGTTCATACAGAAGGAGCTGAACCAGTGGGCGCAGAACAACCTGAAGGGCGTGGACCTCAGCTTCGGCATCGACTCCTACGGCGAGGACGACCCCAACGGCCAGCGGACCGACTACTCCTACCGGCTCTCCAAAAGCCTCTTCAGCAACCGCGTGCGCGCCGTCATCGGGGGCAAGTTCAGCACCGACGCCGACCCGTCGCAGAATCTCAAGGAGAACCTGATCGACGACATCTCGCTGGAATACATGCTGACCAAACGCGACAACATGTACCTGAAGGTCTTCCGCCACACCGGCTACGAGAGCATTCTCGAAGGCGAGATCACCGAGACGGGCGTGGGCTTCGTCATCCGCAAGAAGCTGCTGCGGCTGGGCGATCTGTTCAAGCCGATGCGTCCCAAAACCAAAAAACCGAAAAAATGAGTCCGCAGCGCATCCGAAATATCGTTCTGTCGCTCTGCGCCGTGCTGCTGGCGGCCTCCTGCTCCACCACCCGGCGGCTGGGGAGCGACGAGGTTCTGTATACGGGCGTGAAAGAAGATCCGCATCGAACCCGATTCGGGGGTCGTGCTCTCCGCAGCGGCCGAATCTGCGGTGAAGGAGCCGCTCTCCGTGGCACCGAACAATCCGCTTTACAGCCCCTATCTCCGCACGCCGCTGCCGATCGGCCTGTGGGCCTACAACTACCTCTACACGCCAGGGAAAAGGATTCAAATACTGGTTCTACAAGCGGCTGGCCAAGCAGCCCGTGCTGATCTCCAAGGTGCAGCCCGCAGCTGCGCACAAGTCGCCGAGCAGGTGCTCGAAAACTACGGTTACTTCGGCTCCCGGGCCGCAGACTCCCTGCTCTACCGCAAGCACGGCCGCAAGGCGAAGGTCTGGTACACGCTCGGCATCGCACCCGCATGGCACTATTCGTCGATCGCCTACCCGCAGGTCGACGGGGGCCTGAAACACCTGATCGACAGCCTGCATGCCACCTCCCTGCTGCGCGTCGGGGCGCAGTACAACCTCGACTCGCTCACGCTCGAACGCAAACGCATCTCCCAGCTGCTGCGCAACAGGGGCTACTACTATTTCCGTCCCGAATACATGGAGTACCTCGCCGACACGACCGCCGGCCGCCGGCAGGTCGCCCTGCGCCTGAACCTCCTGCCGAACGTTCCGGAGGTAGCCCTCATGCCCTACCGCGTGGGCGACGTCACGGTCCGCCTGACCAACATCAAACCCGGTCCTGCGGATACGCTGCACCTGCCGGGCGCAACGGTCATCGCCCAGCGGCCGCTGAAAATCCGGCCCCGGGTCCTGTCCCGCACCCTGACGCTCCGGCCCGGACAGCTCTTCACCGTCGACGCCCAGAACCGCACGCAGACCGCCCTCAACAAATTGGGCATCTTCCGCTCCGTCAATCTGAGCGTCACGCCGCTCGACTCGCTGCGCGGCTCCGACTCGCTGGACGTGGAGATCGACGCCCGGTTCGACTACCCGCTGGAGGCGGCGCTGGAGACCGACGTAACCTCCAAGTCGAACAGCTTCATCGGTCCGGGCGTCACCTTCCGGGTCAGCAACAACAACCTCTTCCGGGGCGGCGAGGTCCTCTCCGTGAAACTGAACGGCTCCTACGAATGGCAGACGGGCAACAAGAACTCCGGGGGACGCTCCTCGCGGCTCAACTCCTACGAACTGGGGCTGAACGCCAACCTCAACATTCCGAGGCTGCTGCTGCCCCGGAGCATGACGCGCCGTCAGAAATACCCGGGCAGCACGTCGTTCCAGCTGGGCGTCGACCTGATGAACCGCCCCAGCTTCTTCCGGCTAATCGCCTTCAGCGGCTCGGCGGGCTACAACTTCCAGACTTCCCCTTACAGCCGCCACGCGCTGACCGTATTCAAGCTGACCTACAACAAACTGCTGCACACGACCGAATCCTTCGATCAGACGATGGACGAGAATCCGGCGATCGCCATGAGCTTCCGCAACCAGTTCGTGCCCTCGATCAACTACACCTACACCTTCGACAGGACCTACGGCCGCACCGGTAACCGGCGCTTCTACTGGCAGAACAGCGTCACCTCGGCCGGCAACCTCCTTTCGGGCATCCTGCGGGCCTTCGGCGAGCGGCAGCCCCAGCACCTCTTCGGCAACCGCTTCTCGCAGTTCGTCAAGGAGGTCAGCGAATTGAAGTTCTACCACCGCATCGGACACCGCAACAATTGGCTGGCCACGCGTCTGCTCGTCGGCGTGGGATACGCCTACGGCAACTCCGAGGTGATGCCCTACAGCGAACAGTTCTACATCGGCGGCGCCAACAGCATCCGGGCCTTCACGATCCGGTCGCTGGGTCCGGGCAGCTACCGCCCACCCGCAGACGACCGCAACGGCTATCTGGACCAGACCGGCGACTTCAAGCTGGAGGCCAACGTCGAATACCGCTTCGGCATCATGGGACGGCTGAACGGGGCTGTTTTCCTCGACGCGGGCAACATCTGGCTGTTGAAAAAGGACCCCAAGCGTCCCGGCGCCGAACTCAAATGGAAAGGGCTGCTCAACGAAATCGCTCTGGGCACGGGCTTCGGACTGCGTTACGACATCAGCTATCTGGTCATCCGCGCCGATCTCGGAATCGGCCTGCACACGCCCTATCCGAATCCGGACAAAAAGGGCTATTACAACATCTCCAGTTTCAAGGACGGTCTCGGATTCCACCTGGCCATCGGGTATCCGTTCTAAACGTCCGCTCCGTTCCGGCCAGACAAGGCAGGGCAAGGCGGAACGCCCCGCCGACCTACCCGCGCCGACCTACCCGCGCCAACCGTCTCCGGGCGCGCCGCCCTCCGGTATCCACATCCGGCCCTTTGATCCTTTCCGGCCAGCAGGAATGCCGGCCGTCACTTCCCGTTCACCGAAATCCCTATCGCCATCCCCGGCGGCATCCGCATCGCTGCCGCACCTGCGGCATGTCCCCTTGTCTCCGGACAACCGCCCGTTCCGGATAAACCTGCCCCATACGGGCATCTGCATACAATTTCGATGTCCGAACAGGTATAATCATAAGGAAATTATTCATGGGCGAAGAAGGGGTTTCACTACAAAAATTCGCCATTTTTGCCTAATTTAAACAAGTGAACGGCGCCGGTTCGGAACGCGGCGGAACGTCCGGAAGACCAGGCCGCTCCGCAAATGTCAAATACATTGATAATTAATTATTTAAAACCAATGTAATAATAATTAATTTACAATTATGCAATTTATAATATAAAAACAAACCCAAGGATTAGGGTTGTAGTTGCCCGTGCAAATTCTAATCTGCATTTTTGTTCGAATTCACCCATTTCGAAAGAACAAAAACGGCCAACATGACTACAACTCCTTCCGAAACTCCGAATGCCTCTGTAAACATACTTTTATCATCCCATCCGTCATCGCTGTTTCAGTAAGTCTGTGGTAGGTTTTGTTGGCATCATATTAACCTCCAAAATCCTCTCATCATGTACATTTCTGAACATCTGAAATGGCGCATCCTGATTGCGCGAGCTCTCAAGTCGTTCCACTTCGAGAGCGAAAATGCCAACCGTAACCTCAAGCGGGTCTTCGAGGTCTTCGGCAAGTATCTGTTAGGCACGACCTACGACACGTTCCTGACCTACCTTAACAAGGAGAAGTACGACATCTCGGAACTCAAGCTGCCGCCGTACATCTTGATCGCGCTGAAACTGCTCGACGCCATCCGGCTCACGTGCGACCGCCTGCACGCCCGCAGGCCGAACGTCTCGTGGACGCTGACCGCAATCGTCGAGGAACTGCTCGCCGTCGTGCGCGAGAAGGAGAAGGGACACCCCGACCGGAAAAACCGCGTCGACTGACCCTAAACCGCAAAAGAAACCGGGTTGCAAGTGACCTTGCAACCCGGTTTTCGCATTCTGCGGAAAGAAGGGGATTCGAACCCCTGAAACCCTTTAGGGGTTTACTCGCTTTCCAGGCGGGCCAGTTCAACCACTCCTGCATCTTTCCGAAACGTGCCCCAAAAGTACACAATATTTCCCGATTCTGCAAATAGCGGCACTCTTTTTCCATTCATCCGCCCTGCGGACAGGCCCTTCAGCGGATAAAACTCGTCACGACACGCTCTTCCGGTTCGGGACGGTCTTCCGACGCCAGCAGCCCGGCCCGGAGCATCCGTGCCATGTTGCGGGCCAGCACGCGCATCGTCTGCAACCCTTCGGCGTCCTGCGCCGCCTCGCCCGGCAGCCGTCCGTGGACACTGTTCCAATACTGCGACGGAACGACCGGCATGTTCATAATCGTAAAGTATTTGTTCAGCCGGTCGAACGTCGCGCTCGCCCCGCCCCGGCGGCATACGGCGACCGCTGCGCCGGGCTTGTAGGCGAGATACTTCCCGCAGGAATAGAACACACGGTCGAGCAGGGCGCAGAGCGACCCGTTCGGCCCGGCGTAGTAGACCGGCGACCCGACCACCAGGGCGTCGGCCCCGGCGAGTTTTCGCGCACTTCGTTGTAAAGCGCGTCGTTAAAGACGCAGCGCCCCAGTTCGGCGCACTTTCCGCAGGCGATGCACCCCTGCACGGCCCTGGTTCCGATCGAGACGATCTCCGCCCCGATGCCCTCGGCTTCGAGCGTGCGGGCCACTTCGGAGAGCGCGATAAAGGTGTTCCCCTCACGGCGGGGACTTCCGTTGATAAGCAGTACTTTCATAATTGCGGGTATTTCATGCAAAAATAACCATTTTTTCCATTTCCCGTACACGTTCCGCGCCGAACCCGAAACCGCACGGCAATTCCGTGGGGCAACAAAAAAGGGGGATTCCGAAGAATCTCCCTCACTCTCAAACCTAACCGGCGATTACTTGTTGGCCTCGGCCTTCTCGCAGCACGATTTTTCGCAGCAAGCCTTGGTCGAATCGGCCTTCTCGGCACAGCATGCAGCCGTCGAATCGCACTTCTCGGTGCAGTTTGCGCAAGCCGAAGCCTCGGTAGCGGCAGCCGCAGCGGCAGTGCCCTCGGCAGCCTTCTTGTTCGAATTCCCACAGCAGCCTACCATTGCGGCGGCAGCCAGAACGACGACAAAAGAGAAAATCTTTTTCATAGCGTTAAATGTTTAATTATTAGTTGTTCTGTAACGCCGCAAATAGATATTCGCCCGGGAAAAGCAAAGAAAAAAGAATTATTTTTCAAAACCGGACTTTTATTGGTCCAAAAGGTTGGAAATCGGGGATTTCTCCCTCTTCAGCTGCTTGAGGAAAGCCTTCGGGAAGGTCGCCGACACACGCCCCTTGAGCATGATGGCCTCCTCCTTGGTCAGGCAGTTGCCCGCCGAAACGATGAAGTAGGGAATCTCGTAATCCACATAAACCTTCACGTCGGGATAGGTCTCTTCGAACAGCGCCTTGGCGGCGAAGGCCCCGTCGCGTGCCGCAGGCCCGTTGTCCGAAAAGACGCAGACCCGGTGGAAACCCTCGAAATAGAGCCGCTGTCCGGCGCGTGCGGCGTCGGCCGCGGCGCGTGCGGCGTCGCCATGCTCGGTGACGGTCACCTGCGCCCGGTTGAAAAGCGTCGCCCCGGGCGTGGGTTCCGCCAGCCGCTGCTTGAAGGCGTCGAGCGACTGCGCGTGCGCGGCAACGACCGCACACAGGAGAATCGGCATGAGGAAAAGCAATCTGCGCATCATTTCAACTGTTTTTTAACGTCCTCGATCGTAAGGCCAAAGGTATTCAAAAAATCCGACAAAGGCATCCGCTCGCGCGAAATTTTCACGGGAGCCGGGCCTCCGCGCCCTTCCACGGCATACGACACCTCGACCTGCGACAGGTCGCCCGACCGTACCTTCCGGGCCAGCACGTAAAGCGCCAGGGGGTCGGAAATTTTCAGCCGCCACAGGGTCCGGAAACTGTCCGTCGTACGGCGGGGCACTTCGACCGCCTCGCGCAGGACGATCGTCCCCACGCGGCTGCCGGCATAGTAAACGCCCGCCTTCGCCGCATCGAGCACCAGCTTGTAGCCCGTGTCGTTCATCACCCGCACGACCACCTCGGCGCCTGTCAGTCCCTGGCGCTCGACCTTTTCGATGCCCTCGAAACGGATATTGCGCCGGGCCTTCTCCACGGCGCGGCGGCACGAGGAGACCGACACCGCGACCGCCAGCAGCAGTACGTATACCGAATAACGTTGTATTATCTTCATTTCTCTCCTATATATATTTGTGCAATGCCGAAACTCTGGCTCCGCGCCCGGCAGTTGCGGAACCCCGCCCGGGCCATCATCCCCATGAACTCCTCCGGGGCGGGAAACTCCCCGACCGAGGCCGGGAGGTACTCGTAGGCCCGCTTGTCGCGCGACACCAGTCCGCCGATGCGGGGCAGGATCTTGTAGGAATAAAACTCGTACAGCGCCCGGAACGCCCGGTTGCGGGGACGCGAGAACTCCAGGATAACGACCTTGCCCCCGGGTTTTATTGTGCGGGCCAGTTCGCGCAGCCCGGCCCCGAGGTCGCCGAAGTTGCGCACCCCGAACGCCACCGTCGCGACATCGACCGACGCGTCGGCCACGGCGAGGCGCTCGGCGTCGCCCCGGTCGAGGACGATGCGTCCGTCCAGTCCCCGGGCCTCGATCTTGCGGCGCGCCACGGCGAGCATCCCCTCCGAAAGGTCGACCCCCAGCACCTGCACGTCGCGGATGCGGCGCGCCATGGCGATCGCCAGATCGCCCGTGCCGGTCGCCACGTCCAGGATGCGGCCGGGTTTCGCGCGGCGCACCTCGCTGACCACGCGGCGGCGCCAGATGCGGTCGATGTTCATCGAAAGCGTATGGTTCAGCAGGTCGTACTTCGGCGCGATGTTGTCGAACATCTCGCGGACCTCCTCTTTCTTGGTCTGATCGGTATTGTACGGTTTCATTCGCTATTACTAAAATCCACTCTGAATCGCTCCTATTCGTATCGTATCGTCTCCTCGGGCTTCACGGTGGAGACCACGGCCGTCGGGATCACCAGCAGGGCGACGATCGCGGCGACGAACCCGCGTTGAGCGCCAGCCACCAGCCCCACCCCAGCGCGACGGGCACTTCGGAGAGCAGGTAGCCCTCGGAGCTGAGCTTCACCAGATGCGTCCATTTCTGCACGAGGCACAACCCCAGCCCGACGGCATTGCCCCACGCCAGTCCCCGCAGGGTCACCAGCGCCGCCCTCCAGAGGAAGATGCGCCGCAGGCAGCCGTTGCGCATCCCGAGCGCCTTCAGCAGGCCGATCATCCGCGTACGTTCCAGCACGAGGATCAGCAGCGCCGAGGTCATGTTGAAAAACGCCACTACGAGCATGATGCCGATAATCACCGCGGCATTCACGTCATGGGCCTTCAGCCAGTCGAAAATATTGGCGTACCGCTCCCTGACGCTTGTCACGGCGAGGTTTTCGGAATCTTCGGCATCATCGTACAACAAGGTCCGGCCCAGCGTCCGGGCGAATGCGTCGGCATCGTCCAGCGAGCGCGTCAGGATCTCGTAGCCCGAAATCTCGTCCGGCCCCCACTCCGAGAGCCGCTGCACGTTGCGGATGTCCGTGACGACCACCATGCCGTCCATCTCCTCCATCCCCGAGGCGTAGACGCCCGCCACCTTGAAGCGGTCGCGGCGGGGCCTGTCGCCGGGCTCGACGAAGAGCATCTCGACCTTGTCGCCCACGCCCAGCAGCAATTTGTCGGCCAGCGTGCGCGACAGCAGGATGTCCTTCGTGCGGACCTCGCCGCCCACACGGGGCAGCTCCCCCGCGACGAGCCATTCGCGGAAATACGACCAGTCGTAATCCCCGTCGACGCCCTTGAGCATCACCGCCTGCACGGCATCGGCCGTGCGGACGATACCGCCCTTGACGGCATAGGGGGCCAGCGCCACGAATCCTTCGGTCGGGCGGATCAGCTCCTCGACGTGCGCGCTGCGGCGCACGGGCTGCGCATCGAGGGCGTTCACGCCCCTTACGTCGGTCACCGCGACGTGGGCCGCAAACCCCGTCATCTTGCGCGCCACTTCGCGCTTGAAGCCCATGATGACGGCCATCGCGAGCATCATCACCGCCACGCCCAGCGCCACCGACACCACGGCGATACGCTCCATCACACCGGGTTTGTTTCCCGGATGCGCTGCGCCATGCGGCGTGCGATGAAAAAGGCGAGATTCACGGTGCGCTGTCTTGTCGAAAATTTGTACAAAGTAACATATAAATTTCGTATTTCCGGTGTCGTAACGACACTTTTTATCCGCCGGACGGTTTTACGAGACTTCCGCGGTTCCGTTTTGCAGCCCATCTGACTTTTCCATATCTTCGGGATCGCAACGCCACTTTTCCCGGCCGGAAATTTTATAAACCCGCCCGCAATTCTGTTTTGCAGCCATCCTACTTTTTTGTACCTTTGCGGAAAACAAAAGTTTCTATGCAAAAACAGGCATTGATTACGGGAGCCACTTCGGGCATCGGACGCGCCGCGGCGCTCCGGCTGGCAAAGGAGGGATACGCCGTCACCGCCACAGGCCGCCGGGCCGACCGGCTCGCGGCGCTCCGCACGGAGATCGAAGCGGCGGGCGGCCGCTGCACGACGCTCGTCTTCGACGTACGCTCCGAGGAGGAGGTGCGCCGCTGGCTCGAACCGATCGAACGGGTCGACCTGCTGGTCAACAACGCCGGACTGGCCGCCGGGCTGGAACACATCGACCAGGGCGACACGCGCGACTGGGACGCCATGATCGACACCAACGTCAAGGGGCTGCTCTACGTCACGCGTGTCGTCACGCCCAAAATGGTCGCCGCGGGCGGCGGCCACGTATTCAACATCGGCTCGATCGCCGGCACCGAGGCCTACGAAAACGGCGCAGTCTACTGCGCCTCGAAACACGCCGTGCACGCCATTTCGCAGTCCATGCGCGCCGACCTGCTGTCAAGCGGAATCAAGGTGACGGAGATCCGCCCCGGCATGGTCGAGACCGAATTTTCCGAGGTGCGCTTCCACGGCGACAAGGAGCGCGCCGACGCGGTCTACGCCGGCGTCGAGCCGCTCACTGGCGCCGATATTGCAGAAGGCAATCGCATGGGCCGCACAATTACCGGCCCATATGAACGTTAATGATATGGTACTGATGCCCCTCGCAGCAGGCGGGGAGCCTATTACACGTACCGCAAAACAAAATAGAGAACGCTATGACACTTCCTATGATTGCACTGCTCCAGGCAGGTTACTATGCAGAGCCGCACGCCGCGCGAATCTACGACGCCGCGACGATGGGCATGTTCGTGCTGATCATCGCCATCGGCATCGTCGGCTTCATCGTGCAGGCACGCCTGCAATCGGTGTTCAAGAAATATTCGAAGGTGCAGTTCCCGGGCGGGCTGACGGGCGCCGAGGTGGCCGAAAAGATGCTGCGCGACAACCACATCCACAACGTCAAGGTGACGCATGTCAGCGGCCACCTGACCGACCACTTCAACCCGCAGACGATGACCGTCAACCTGAGCGACAGCGTCTACTCTTCGACCAGCGTCGCAGCGGCCGCCGTCGCCGCCCACGAGTGCGGGCACGCCGTACAGCACGCACAGGGCTACGCGCCGCTGGTGCTGCGTTCGCAGCTGGTGCCCGTCGTGCAGTTCGCCTCGACGGCCGCCACGTGGGTCATCATCCTCGGACTGGTGATCCTGGCCTCGACGCAGAACGAACTCCTCTGCTGGATCGGCGTGGGCATGATCGCCATGTCGGCGGTCTTCTCGCTGGTCACGCTGCCCGTGGAGTACAACGCCTCGGCCCGCGCGCTGGAGTGGCTGCAGGTCAGCCGCACGATGCAGGAGCGCAGCTCGCACAGGCCAAAGAGGCCCTCTCGTGGGCTGCCCGGACCTACCTCGTAGCGGCGTTGAGCGCCATCGCGTCGGTGCTTTACTACGTTTTCCTGATCCTCGGACGGCGCGACTGACCCACCGATGAACACCCCCGAAAAAGATTACACCCACCACAGCTGGCTGGCGGCCGCAGCGCTCATCGCAGTGCTTGTGGCCGTAAGTTTCATCCCTCCGCAAAGCGTCGGGAGCGTGAAACTCCGCCGCGCCAACATCCTCTCGGACCTCCTTCCGTTCGACGATGCCGAAGCGGCCGAACCCGCCGCCGAGCCGGCGCTCTTCGACGAAGAGGAGTTCCACATCGACATGGCCGCCGTCGCCGAGCGCATCGAGGCCGACACCACCCCGCGCGAGGTGCAGACCACCTACGAGTGGCTCCTCGCGCAGGACACGGCCCGCCGCGAACGCACCGTACCCGACTCGGCGCGCTTCGTCGCGACGCTGACCCCGATCGAGGATTTCAGCGACAGCGGACGCATCCGGGCCTTCTGCGATACGCTGCTCAACGCCCCGCGCCCGGTGCGCATCGCCTTCCTGGGCGACTCGTTCGTCGAGGGCGACATCCTCACGGCCGACCTGCGCGAACGGCTCCAGACGGCCTACTCGGGCGGCGGCGCGGGATTCGCCCCGATGGCCTCGCCGCTGACGGCGTTCCGGCGCACGGTCAAAACCCAGTCGAAGGGCTGGACGGCCTATAACATCATGCAGCGCAAGGCCGCACCCGCGCCCCTGCGCGAAAATTTTTACGTCTCGGGCTGGGTCTGCCAGCCTGCGGCCGGCGCTTCGACCCGCTGGGAGAACACCGACTACCGCAAACGGCTCGACTCGTGCACCACGGCGCGCATCTTCTTCCTCTCGAAGCGCGACAGCCGCGTCGAGGTGACGCTCAACGACACCGAACGCCGCGGGTTCGACATCGCGGGCGACGCCGCCGTGCGGCAGATCGAGGTCTCGGCCCCGCACATCCGCTCGCTCGCCTTCAAGGTGCTCTCCGGCACGGAGGGCTTCATCGGCTACGGCGCGGTTTTCGAAGGCGGCGGCGTGGTGGTGGACAACTACTCGGTGCGCAGCAACAACGGGCAGGCGATGTTCTGGACCAATCCGTCGGTCAATGCGCAGATGAACGCCCTGCTGGGGTACGACCTCGTGATCCTGCAATACGGACTCAACATCATGCAGACGGGCGTGAGCAACTACACCAACTACGCCGGCCAGATCGAGAAGATGGTGGCTTACGTCCGCCAGTGCTTACCGACCGCCGCCGTGCTGGTGCTGGGCGTCAGCGACCGTTCGGTGAAGACCGACGCCGGTTTCGAGCCGATGGACGCCATTCCCCACATGCTCGGCTACCAGCGCAGGGCGGCGCGGAACACGGGCGCGGCCTTCTGGCCCACGTGCGACGCCATGCGCGCGCTGGGCGGCATGGAGCAGTTCGTCAAGAACGGCTGGGCCGGCAAGGACTACACCCACATCAACTACGCCGGAGGCCGGCGCGTGGCCTGGGCGCTGTTCGACGCTATCAACGCCGGAGCCTCGGAAGTCTACACCCGACAGCGGATCGACGAACTGCGCCGCCGTGCGGAGCAGGCCGTCCTCGACTCGGTGCGCAGGGCCGCCGTCGACCGCCGCATCCTCCCGGCCCCGGGCCCCCGAACCCCTTAACCCGCACGTGCAATGACCCTTCCCGCAACGGACGGCATCACGGACAGACTCCAGGCGCTGTTTGCCTACGACGCCTCTTCGCCGCTGATTTTCAGCAGCGGGCTGTTCCTGTTCCTCTTTGCGGGATTCCTGCTCGTTTACAGCGCCTTCCGCCGCGCGCCGATGGCCCGCATCGTATACGTCATCGCCTTCTCGCTCTATTTCTACTACAAGTCGAGCGGCGTCTATTTCCTGCTGCTCGTCTTCGCCGCGGCGAGCGACTTCCTGATCGCCCGGGGCATCTACCGGACCCGGAAACGCAGTCTGAAACGCTGGCTGGTGGTATTGAGCGTCGCGGTGAACCTCGGCATGCTCGGCTATTTCAAGTACACGAACTTCCTGATCGACATCTCCAACCAGCTCTTCGGGCAAGGGTTCCTCCAGTTCCAGAACATCTTCCTCCCGGTCGGCATCTCGTTCTTCGTCTTCCAGTCGATGAGCTATACCATAGACATTTACCGCGGTCAGTTGAAGTCTTTGTCCAACTGGCTCGACTATCTCTTTTACCTGTCGTTCTTTCCGCAGCTGGTGGCCGGGCCGATCGTCCGTGCGCGGGACTTCATCCCGCAGATCCGGCAGAACCCTATCGTGGTCACGAAGGAGATGTTCGGCACGGGCGTCTTCCTGATCCTCACGGGCCTGTTCAAAAAGGCGATCATCTCCGACTACATCTCGCTCAACTTCGTCGACCGCATCTTCGACGAACCGCTGCTCTACTCGGGATTCGAGTGCCTGATGGGCATCTACGGCTATGCGCTGCAAATCTACTGCGACTTCTCGGGCTATTCGGACATGGCCATCGGCATCGCCCTCTTGCTGGGATTCCGGTTCCCCAAGAACTTCGACGCCCCCTACAAGTCGGCCACCATCACCGAATTCTGGCGGCGGTGGCATATCTCGCTCTCCACATGGCTGCGCGACTACCTCTACATCTCGCTGGGCGGCAACCGCAAGGCAAACTCCGCACCTACGGCAACCTGCTCATCACGATGCTGCTGGGCGGACTGTGGCACGGCGCCGCCGTCCGCTTCATCCTCTGGGGCGGGCTGCACGGCGCGGCGCTGGCGCTGCACAAGCTCTGGATGGCGGTCGTGCCGGGCGCCAAGGCCACGAGCGCAGATGCACTGGTGGAGCCGCGCGGCGGGCATCGTCCTGACGTTCAACATCGTCTGCCTGGGGTGGCTGATGTTCCGCGCCGAGTCGATGCAGACCGTCTCGCTGATGCTGCACCAGATTTTCGAAAACTTCAACGCCGCGATGATCCCGCAGGTCGTGACGGGCTACGCCGCCGTCTTCGCGCTGATCGCCGCGGGTTACGTCCTGCACCTGCTGCCGTCGGCCGTCGACGCCGTCGCGCAGCGGATCGTGGTCCATGCGCCGCTGGTTCTGCAGGTCCTGATGGCCGCGGCGATGATCTGGTGCGTCATGCAGATCAAATCCAGCGACATACAGCCTTTCATCTACTTCCAATTTTAGATAACCGATGTACGACTTTGATCATCAACTATTTCTGGCGCTGAATTTCGACGGAGGCCCCGTTCTGGACCGTCTCATGCTGATCGTCTCGGGCACGACGATGTGGCTGCCGCTCTACGCGCTGATCCTCTGGCTCGTGTGGCGCCGCGACGGATGGCGCAACGTCATCGTCTTCACGGTGCTGATGGTCGCCGCGCTGGTCCTCTCGGACATGGTTTCGGGCATCTTCAAGCACAACGGCGTGCTGGGCGGGCTGCTGCCCGACTTCGAACCGCGCTGGCGGCCGATGTTCACCCCCGCGCTCGAAGGGCTGGAGATCACCCCCGACTCGCTGCGCAAACTGCGCTGGCTGACGCCCGACTCGCTCGCCGCAGCGGGTATCGCCCGCGACTGGGCGGTGCACGTCCCCGTCGAGGCCGTGAGCGGCCGCTTCGGAACGGTCTCGGCCCATGCGGCGACGATCGTCGCGCTGGCCGTGCTGTCGGCCTCGGCGATCCGCCGGCGGTGGTTCACGGGACTGATGCTCTTCTGCACCGTACTGATCTGCTATTCGCGCATCTACCTGGGCAAACACTACCCGATGGACCTCGTGTGGGGCACTGCCGCCGGCATCGCGCTGGGACTGGCGGCCTTTTGGGCCTACCGGAAACTCTCCTTCAAGAAAAAGAGCTGAACGACCGTTCAGCTCTTTTTTCCGTCAGTACCACGCCGACAGCGTGCCGGCCCTGCTCTTCGCGGCGTCGGGAATCCCCGGAAAGAACTTCATCCGCATCTTCGACTCGATCTCCGATATGGGCACGATGAACCGGCCCAACTGCGACTTCTCCGTGGCGGTGCTGGTCGTCAGCGTCTCGACCCAGAAGGCGATGGTCTCCAGTTCGTCGGCCGTGCACTCCTGAATGGGTTTTCCGACCTGCACCGTCTTCTTGCGCACGGCCATCTTGAACTGGTGCGTCGGCATGACGCAATCCTTCGAAAGCGAACTCAACGCACCGTTGTTCGAGGCGTCTTTCTGTACCCAGCCGTCGTTTTCGTAATAGCATCCGGCCACGATGTAAAGCGTGTCGGCGGGAATCGTGCCGCCCGAAACCGCCTCCTCGACATTCGCCCAGATCTTCCCGAAAGGACTCGGCTCGGCGGCCTGCGGCGCAATGTTGGTCGGCCGGAAGGTATGCATGTTGATTTCCAACCCCTTACCGGGTCGCTCGCGCGACATGCAGAGGTGCCCGCGCGACCAGTAGCCGCTGCCGTAACGGCCGGTCACCAGATCGGCGACCCAATACTGGTAAACGTCGCCTGCCGACGAAGGGTAGATCTTCGCCTGCTGCGACTCCGGAAGCGCCGGATCGGCCGCCCACGGTTCGTCGGAGCGCCCCGAGCCTTCGAGGTAGCAGCGGTGGTGCGGATAGGCCACCCAAACCGGGTTGTGGCGGCGCGTATCGTAGCAATAGGTGTAGTTGCGCACGCGCTTGCCGCCCGAAACGGTCGTGGTCCAGGTCGTGTGCACGAACTGGTCGGAGGAGGGCGTTTCGAAGTTGGAGGGAAGTTCGGCCCAGCGAAGGCCCGCACCCGTCCCGAGGTCGACCTGCTGGCCGCCGCCGCCCGTCGTGAGCACGATGTCGTCGAAATTCAGTCCGTAGGTGCGCTCCGTACCCGTCGGCGCAAGGCGAATCCACAGTTTCGGAACAGGCTGCGCGAGCGTGAAGCCCACTGTCGTCCCGGTCCACGTATTATAGACCGAAGCCCCCGTATAGGCAAGCGGCCGCCATACCGCGCCGTCGGCGCTCACCGTCAGCGAAACGTCGTCCGACGGGAAGATCGTGCCGAAAGCGAGGGTGAAATCCGTCTGTCCCGCGGGAAGCGTAATGTCCTGAATGACGAAATAGTCCGTCGACGCGTCGTAGAACATCTTGGCGTAGGCCTTGCCCGAAGCCCCGGCGTATTTGCCCGCCGAGCCGTAATTGTCGTTGTTGATACGGACGTTGTTCACGGCATAGGTCACCGTCGAGGCTCCCGTACCGGTCTGGGTTTTCCACTCCTGATTCGCACCCGCCCAGACGCCGCCCGCTCCGTCGCCGAAATCGAGACTGAAAACCGTCTCGGCGGGGGTCTCCGGATTGCGCACGATCACGCAGGTTCCGGTCCTGGCGCCGGAGCCCTCTCCGGCCGTAACGGTCAGCGTGGAGCGCTGCCCCGCGGGCGCGTCGGTAATGGTGATCGTGGCGTTGCCCGTACCCGAGGCGGGCGAGAACTTCAGCGCGGAATTGGGACACGCCGCCTTCCACGAAGCGTTCGTCGTCACGGTGACGACGTTCGAGGCGGGAGAGGCCGGATCGTAGAGCAGGTCGGCGGGAGCGACCGTGAGCGTCACCCCGACGGCATCGGCGGCGCGGGTCACGGTGATCGGCTTGCCCGAGGTCCTGCCCGAGGCGGCGCGCACACCCACCTGAACGGAAGTGCCCTTGGGCATATCCCGCACGTAGAACGTACCGTTACCGGAACCCGAAGCGGGATCCACGCGGACGGCAGCCGACTCGGGCGTCCAGAAAACCTGCCACCCGGTGTCGGCGATCACACGGACCGCATTGTTCGCCGGGGTCGTTTCGTCGAAGGTGAACGATGCGGATTCGATGGCGGCATACCCCTCGTCCGAAGAGTCGTCGCCGCCGCACGAGGCGGGCAGCAGCAGGCAGAGGGCGAACACCCCTGAAATCGGGAAGGGAAAACCCAGCATGCGGCGAAAGAGAGCGGAGAGTTGTTTCATAGTCTGCATTTTAGTTAGACACACAAACAAATATAACGATAAAACCCAAATTAACAATAACCGCGCACGTTTTTCCCGGGCCGCTGCGCCGCGGTTGCAGCCGATTGCGGAAAGAGTTGCTACTTTGCCCTTTTTTCACTAATTTTGCACGGATATAAAACGATACATCAAAAACACACGATATGGCAATCGAACTCAGCGAACAGGAACAGCTTCGCAGACAGTCGCTCACGGCGCTGCGCGAGCTGGGCATCGACCCCTACCCCGCCGCCCGCTACGAAGTGACGGCCACGGCGCGGGAGATCGCCGACAACTACGACGACACCGAAAAGAATTTCCAGGAGGTGCGCATCGCAGGCCGCATCATGACGCGCCGCATCATGGGCAGCGCTTCGTTCTTCGAATTGCAGGACCACACGGGCCGCATTCAGGTCTACATCCGCCGCGACGACATCTGCCCCGAAGGCGATCCCACGCTGTATAACACGGTGTTCAAGAAACTGCTCGACATCGGCGACTTCATCGGCGTCGAAGGCTTCGCGTTCCATACCAATACGGGCGAGCTGTCGGTGCACTGCCGCAAGTTCACGGTGCTCTCGAAGTCGATCCGCCCGCTGCCCGTCGTCAAGGAGAAGGACGGCAAGACGTTCGACGCCTTCACCGACCCCGAGGTGCGCTACCGCCAGCGGTATTTGGACCTGATCGTCAACCCGCAGGTGAAGGAAACCTTCGTCCGCCGCGCCAGGATCATGGCCACGATGCGCGAGTTCTTCAACGAACGGGGATACATCGAGGTCGAGACCCCGATCCTCCAGCCCATCCCGGCGGCGCATCGGCGCGTCCGTTCATCACGCACCACAACGCGCTCGACATCGACCTCTACCTGCGCATCGCCACCGAGCTGTACCTCAAGAAACTGATCGTCGGCGGATTCGACGGCGTCTACGAATTCGGCAAGAACTTCCGCAACGAAGGCATGGACCGCACGCACAACCCCGAATTCACCGTCATGGAGATCTACGTGGCCTACAAGGACTACCTCTGGATGATGGAATTCACCGAGCAGATGCTCGAAAAAGTCGCCATGGCCGTAAACGGCACCACGGAGGTGACGCTCGACGGCAAGCAAATTTCGTTCAAAGCGCCGTTCCGCCGCCTGTCGATGACCGACGCCATCCGCGAAAAGACCGGCTACGACATCACGGGCCAGAGCGAAGAGGAGCTGCGCGAAGCGTGCAAGCAGTTGAACGTCGAGGTCGACGAGACCTTCGGCAAGGGCAAGCTGATCGACGCCATCTTCGGCCAGTACTGCGAGGAGGAGCTGTCCAGCCGACGTTCGTCACGGACTACCCGATCGAAATGTCGCCCCTGTGCAAGCGTCACCGCTCGAACCCCGAACTGACGGAGCGTTTCGAGCTGTTCGTCAACGGCAAGGAGCTGTGCAACGCCTACTCGGAGCTGAACGACCCGATCGACCAGCTGGAGCGCTTCCAAGAGCAACTCCAGCTGAGCGAAAAGGGCGACGACGAGGCGATGTTCATCGACATGGACTTCGTGCGCGCGCTGGAATACGGCATGCCGTCGTGCTCGGGCATGGGCATCGGCATCGACCGGCTGACGATGTTTATGACCGATCAGGCCTCGATCCAGGACGTGCTGTTCTTCCCGCAGATGCGCCCCGAGAAGAAAGTTGTGAGCGATCCGCGGAGCCTACACCGAGATCGGCGTTCCCGAAGAGTGGGTGCCCGTGATCCAGAAAATGGGGTACCTCACCGTCGAAGCGCCGCAAGCTCGCTCCCGGCAAGTTCTTCAACGACCTGTGCGGATTCAACAAGAAAAACAAACTCGGCCTGAAGGCACCCTCGATCGAAGAGGTCAAAAAATGGTGCGAGGAATAATTCCCGCTTGGAAAATTTATTTTACTTATAAAAACAAACCGAATATGAGAAAGAAAATTGTTGCCGGCAACTGGAAGATGAACACGCTTCCCGCCGAAGGTGTAGAACTGGCCAAGAACATCGTCGCAGGCCGCGGCGAAGTATGCTCGTGCGTTAATTTCATCGTCTGCCCTCCGTTCACCCACCTGTCGATGGTTGCCGAAGCGCTCAAGGGTTCGGACGTCGCACTCGGCGCGCAGGACTGCGCAACCGAAGCCAAAGGCGCCTACACGGGCGAGATCGCTGCTTCGATGATCGCGGCGCTGGGCTGCAAGTACGTGATCCTCGGCCACTCGGAGCGCCGCCAGTACTACGGCGAGACTTCCGCGACGCTCAACAAGAAGATGGTGCAGGCCTACGCAAACGGGCTGATCGCCGATCTACTGCGTGGGCGAGAACCTCGACGAGCGTGAAGCCGGCAAACACTTCGACGTGGTGAAGGCCCAGATCGAAGAGGTCGTCTACAACCTCACCGAGGAGCAGTACAAGGACCTCGTGATCGCATACGAACCCGTTTGGGCCATCGGTACGGGCAAGACCGCTTCTGCCGAGCAGGCGCAGGAGATCCACGCCTACATCCGCAAGGTGCTGGCCGAGAAGTTCGGCGCAGCAGCACAGAGACGGCGATCCTGTACGGCGGTTCGTGCAAGCCCTCTAACGCGGCGGAAATATTCGCAAGGAGGACGTGGACGGCGGCCTGATCGGCGGCGCAGCCCTCAAGGCAGAGGACTTCCTCGGCATCGGCAAAGGGGTTC